>Ga0214919_10000374_pt1 | contig 76704 bp, 102 predicted proteins | sample LL1503_MetaG_FD_177994 | JGI IMG/M metagenome (GOLD analysis project Ga0214919, IMG submission 177994) | Freshwater microbial communities from Lake Lanier, Atlanta, Georgia, United States - LL-1503 | ecosystem: Environmental > Aquatic > Freshwater > Lake | place: USA: Georgia | collected... | reverse complement strand
CAGTAAAACCAGTTGCACCAGTTTCGCCAGTGAAGCCTGTAAAACCAGTTGCACCAGTTTCGCCTGTAGTTCCTGTCTCACCTGTGAAGCCAGTAAAACCAGTTGCACCAGTTTCGCCAGTGAAGCCTGTAAAACCAGTTGCACCAGTTTCGCCTGTAGTTCCTGTCTCACCTGTGAAGCCAGTAAAACCAGTTGCACCAGTTTCGCCAGTGAAGCCTGTAAAACCAGTTGCACCAGTTTCGCCTGTAGTTCCTGTCTCACCTGTGAAGCCAGTAAAACCAGTCGCCCCAGTTTCGCCAGTAGTTCCAGTTTCACCTGTAGTTCCAGTTTCACCTGTGGTTCCAGTTTCACCTGTGGTTCCTGTTTCGCCTGTGGAACCTGTTTCGCCTGTGGTTCCAGTCTGTCCTGTCGTACCAGTTTCACCAGTAGAACCTGTTTCACCAGTGGTTCCAGTTTCACCTGTGGTTCCAGTTTCACCTGTGGTTCCAGTTTCACCTGTGGTTCCAGTCTGTCCTGTAAAACCTTGATAACCAATAAGGGATATTTCCCATGAAGTAGATGTTCCAGCAACAGGTGTTCCGTGTACCTCAGTAATAGGTCGAAGTTGATAGTTAACACCAAAACCACCCGCAACCTGTGTAAACAGTTCACCTACATATGCAAGTGTAGAACCAGCGGTCTTGTCTGCAACTCGAACATAAGTACCACCAGCGTTAGCAAATGCCGAGTCTGTTGTAGTCGAAAATATATTGAATGGATTAGTTCCTACTGTAGCAGATGTTGATTCTGCATTACCAGACGCAGCAAGAGGTGTAAAGGTAAGTCCAGTCGCACCAGTTTCGCCTGTAGTTCCTGTCTCACCTGTGAAGCCAGTAAAACCAGTCGCACCAGTTTCGCCAGTGAAGCCAGTAAAACCAGTTGCACCAGTTTCGCCAGTAGTTCCTGTCTCACCTGTGAAGCCAGTAAAACCAGTCGCCCCAGTTTCGCCAGTGAAGCCAGTAAAACCAGTCGCACCAGTTTCGCCTGTAGTTCCTGTCTCACCTGTGAAGCCAGTAAAACCAGTTGCACCAGTTTCGCCAGTAGTTCCTGTCTCACCTGTGAAGCCAGTAAAACCAGTCGCCCCAGTTTCGCCAGTGAAGCCAGTAAAACCAGTTGCACCAGTTTCGCCTGTAAAGCCAGTAAAACCAGTCGCACCAGTTTCGCCAGTGAAGCCAGTAAAACCAGTCGCCCCAGTTTCGCCTGTGAAGCCAGTAAAACCAGTTGCACCAGTTTCGCCTGTAAAGCCAGTAAAACCAGTCGCACCAGTTTCGCCTGTGAAGCCAGTAAAACCCGTAAAACCAGTTGCACCAGTTTCGCCAGTGAAACCTGTAAAGCCAGTAAAACCAGTTGCACCAGTTTGGCCAGTAGTTCCTGTCTCACCAGTTGCACCAGTAGTTCCTGCTATTATCCAATTAGATCCATTGCTTTGTACTTGAATGCTTTTATATTGGGAAAGAGTTTTTGTAAGAGATCCGTCAATAGTTTGAGATGAAGTAGTATCAACCGTTATTGTTCCTGCACCACTGTTTTTTACAATGTATATCTTTCCAGATATACCAACGGCAGTAGGCAAAGTTACTGTAAATGTACCAGATGTACAATCTACAAGGTAATCATCAGAACTTATAGTATATGTTGTTGATTTTGATACATAATGAAATGTATTGCCACCTAAAGATGTAAGACCGTCTCTAATTACAAAGTTATTTGCCATATATATATTTAAATATGTATAATTTAATTATGTAAATTTTAAATTATAATATGTAACTCCTTTTAAAATTTTACTCTTATCGTATATATTATTTTTGTAAAAAAAAAAAAATTATAATATATTTGCTGATATTTTTATAGTCCAAGTGTCTGATATTATATTTGCAGTTAGTTCTAAATTATTTGATGTTATATTTGCTGTAAATGTTAATCCGCTAGTAGATGATCCCAAGTCTTCTGTTGAAGCATCTGTAAATTCAACAGTATTTGCACTTGCATTCCAAACAACCATAATCTGTCCATAACGGTATCCATTAGTTATTGTGTTTATAACATAATAATTAAATGTCGCTCCAACTCCATTTGTGTCTGGCATACTAAACACTACAAATGTAGATGTTTGTGCTGTGAAGTATCCAGATAATGTTTTTGTAAATCCATTTGAATTTACAGAGAATATAGGACTTCCATACAAATCACCAACTTTAAGTATATCACCTGTAAAGCCAGTTACACCAGTTGCTGATTCTAAAGTTAATGTGTTTCCATCAAATGTAAGATTAGACTCTGCATTAGCTGCATTAGATGTTCCATCTGATGTCAATATTCTATTGTCACCATAATTTGAAACAGTATTGAATCCTGCTCCAGTCGCACCTGTTGCACCTGTAGCACCAGTAGCACCAGTAACTGGAACAACGCTTACGGTTGTTCTTACAAACGAATAATATGCGGTTCCTTCGGTATACCATTTCAAAGAATGAGCCGTACTATCATCGTTATTTGCGTAAATCTTAACGATCATGCGATTGGTAGGATCTATAGTCAATGTCGTTAACACTAAATCCATCAGTGTTTCTACTGCATTAACAGAATCAGTCCAGCCTATCAATGGAGAATTTGTTGATAATATTGGTCCTATTGGCGTTCCAGTAGAATCCGCTAATTGTATTGTGATATAAGCTTGTATGTGGTCATTTGAAGCTTGCTTGAGGAAATGCTGATGAAAAATTTGAGAGCCACCAGGTATGACTGAAAATCCTAATTCTGGTGTTATAAAACTAGCAATAAGTATATCATTTGTATTTCCAGCCAATGATGTTGTTACTATCTGCTGAGATGTCGCAATTGGAGTTATAGAAAGTTCTTTATAACCAATTACATCAGATGCTACAGAGTAATTGAAATAATATGTTTCTCCAGTAGATTCACCTCTAGGTCCAGTCGCACCAGTTTCGCCAGTCGCACCAGTTTCGCCAGTAAAGCCAGTTTCGCCAGTAAAGCCAGTTTCGCCAGTAAAACCAGTTGCACCAGTTTCGCCAGTAGTTCCTGTCTCACCTGTGAAGCCAGTAAAACCAGTCGCACCAGTTTCGCCAGTAAAGCCAGTAAAGCCAGTTTCACCAGTAAAGCCTGTGGCACCAGTTTCGCCAGTAAAGCCAGTTTCACCAGTAAATCCTGTGGCACCAGTTTCGCCAGTAAAGCCAGTTTCACCAGTAAAGCCTGTGGCACCAGTTTCGCCTGTGGCACCAGTTTCGCCAGTAAAGCCAGTCGCACCAGTTTCACCAGTAAAGCCAGTCGCACCAGTTTCTCCAGTAAAACCAGTAAAACCAGTTGCACCAGTTTCGCCTGTAAAACCTGTCGCACCAGTTTCGCCTGTAAAGCCTGTTGCACCAGTTTCGCCTGTAAAGCCTGTTGCACCAGTTTCGCCTGTGGCACCAGTTTCGCCTGTGGCACCAGTTTCGCCTGTGGCACCAGTTTCGCCTGTGGCACCAGTTTCGCCAGTAAAGCCAGTCGCACCAGTTTCACCAGTAAAGCCAGTCGCACCAGTTTCTCCAGTAAAACCAGTAAAACCAGTTGCACCAGTTTCGCCAGTAAAGCCAGTTTCGCCAGTCTGTCCTGTGGAACCAGCACCAGTGGCACCAGTCTCACCAGTAAAGCCAGTCGCACCAGTTTCACCAGTCGCACCAGTTTCGCCAGTAAAGCCAGTTTCGCCAGTAAAGCCTGTTGCACCAGTTTCGCCTGTAAAGCCTGTTGCACCAGTTTCGCCAGTAAAGCCAGTCGCACCAGTAAAGCCAGTTTCGCCTGTGGCACCAGTTTCGCCAGTAAAGCCAGTTTCGCCTGTGGCACCAGTTTCGCCTGTAAAGCCAGTCGCACCAGTTTCACCAGTAAAGCCAGTCTCACCAGTAAAGCCAGTCGCACCAGTTTCACCAGTCGCACCAGTTTCGCCAGTCAAGCCAGTTGTACCAGTCTGTCCTGTGGAACCAGCACCAGTGGCACCAGTGGCACCAGTCTCACCAGTAAAGCCAGTCGCACCAGTTTCACCAGTCGCACCAGTTTCGCCAGTCAAGCCAGTTGTACCAGTCTGTCCTGTGGAACCAGCACCAGTGGCACCAGTAAAGCCAGTAAAGCCAGTTTCACCAGTAAATCCAGTTGCACCAGTCTGTCCTGTGGAACCAGAACCAGTAGCACCAGTCTGACCTGTCGTACCAGTTTGTCCTGTGGTTCCAGTCTGTCCTGTGGAACCAGAAGTTCCTGTTCCACCTATGTAACCACCAGTCATCTGTACATAAGTTAAGCCAGTTGTGCCATTACTATCGTTAAGGCTATTAAAGGCTCCAGTACTGGCAAAGGCTCGCATAGTGTAAGTTTCACTACCAGTAGTAGTAATGATTATTCTTCCAGTACCAGTACTAGACTGACTAGCAACAAGGGTATTGTAATATGATAATATTTGGCTGTTTGGAACAGCTGTACCTGATGAGTCATACAATAAAAACTCACCAGCAAATGCTCCACCTGAACTTTGCGAACGCATCCAGTAAGTAACATCCCAAGTACCAGCAGAGGGCAAAGTGAAAGTCACCACTGTTACTGGAGTAGCACTAGATACAGCAATGCTAGCAGGAGTTTGATATGCACTGCCACTTATTGGAGGACTGTTAGGGATAGGGCCTGTAGCACCAGTAGATCCAGTCTGTCCTGTGGAACCAGCACCAGTTGCACCAGTCTGTCCTGTTGCACCAGTTTGACCAGTAAAACCAGTTTCGCCAGTATTTCCTGTTGCACCTGTTAAACCAGTTGAACCAGCAGTTCCTGTTTGACCAGCTGAACCAGTTTGACCAGTTGAACCAGCAGTTCCTGTTTGACCAGTTGAACCTGTTGCACCAGTAGAACCAGCAGGTCCAGATCCTGAAGAAATCCAATTTAAATTTCCAGATCCATCTGTTGATAAAACCTGTCCTGTCCCACCATCTGAAGGTGGCAAAATATAAGTAACATTAGATGCAATAGTTGTTGGTGCTTTGAAAGCAACATAATTTGAAGAATCTGAATCTGCAAATCTTAAGCTATTTTGAAAATTAAGAGTAAAATTTCCATTTTTATCAATATAAGATAATAAATTATTAGATCCATCTTTTATTTCTAAGAGATTAACTGACTGAGATGTATCAGCTTTAATTACAACTCCAATTGTAGTTGAAGTTGAACAGGTAATAATTGATCCGCCAGCAGTTTTTACAAAGTAATTATTTGCTTTACCTAAAGACAGACCAGAATTTTGTACAATGTTGTTAAATGGCATACTTTTTATTTATACTTTAAATGCTAATAGCTCACTCTATAGTGAGCTATTGATAATTATAATAGTGTTTAAACATAAAATAATATATAAAAATTTAATCTAAAATATCTCTAATCAAAGAAACATCTGGACAATCTTCAGGGTTTTTCTTTGCTCTCTCTAATCCTTTTATAAGCTCATTATCAGTCAACATAACATGATATTCTGTTCCATCTTCAAGTTGAATCCTGAAATGGTTATACTTAGCAGCAGCAGCTGGCCTTTTGCAAGTATTCAAAACAGTTTGAACATCTGCAATTCTTTTAGCTTTTATTTTATTTCCTTCAATACCTTTAGCCATAATAACTCCTTTTGTTAAAAACAAATTACTCCCAACTTATTTATAATTTTTAAGAAATAATTATAAAAATATATTGATTTATTTTTAACAATAGTTTATTATCTTAAAATATTAACAGAAAGGACTTGCAAATGTTTTTTAATATTAGAAGTTTGTTTTGTAAAAAAATTATTAACGAAAATGATATAATTGTAGAATTAACTTTAAAAGTTAAAGATTTAGAAACAATAAATAATAAGTTAAATTTTAAATTAGAAGAGGCAGAATTAGAACACAGAGGCAATACTTTAGATTACGAATACAAAATCGAAAAATTAACCAGAGAAAACTTAAAGTTAAAAAATGAAAATTCAGAATTTTCTTTAAAACTTAACAATATTGCTTCTATGTTTAAAGATTAAGAATTTCTTTTTAATATTGTTAATCCATTGTTATTTGTATATTTCTTAAATACTTCCCAATTTGGATTAGCTTCTAAAAATTCTTCAATAGCAGGAGTTAATCCTGCTTTTTCAGATTTAATATCTACTATATTAAGTATTTCTGGTTTATCTTTATGTGTATCAAACCAATTTTCTCTAGTGATATAATTTTCATCTATAGTTGAAAAAGAAGTGGTATCATGCATTATGATATATTTTTTAACTTTATCGGAAAACAAAAATAATTCACATTTCAATTGTACATAACAATGAAAAGTATCTAAGAAAAGCATGTCACATTCAGGTATTGTATTTAGTTTTAAAACATTTCCTTCTTTGAAATTAAAATTAATATTATTTTTTTCACAATAAATTTTTAATTGTTGAAATCTGTAAGGATCGAATGCTGCTGGATTAATCACATCATAAGCATATAAATTTTTACAACCAGATACAGCTAAAGCTACAATAGAAACCATCCATCTTACTCCAAATTCAACAACTGTGTCACATTCAGAAGCTAAATTCTTTAATGTTTCGAGATGTTCGTTAATATCGCTTTTTTCATTTTTTAAATTTACAAACAAGCTTTCTAAATATTGAAACATGAAAATTATTCCTATTTAATTAAAGTATATATTACTAAATTAGTAGAAGGTAAAAAATTATGAGTCATGAAACATCAAAATGTTATGAAAAAAGAAAAAAACTAGGTCATTTCGATAAATACTTATGCGGAAAAGGCATAGACATTGGAGCAGGTCCAGATTGTTTAGTTGTGCCAAATGGAGCAGTTATAAATTGGGATCGTAAAGATGGCGATGGATCATTATTAAATACGATTGAAGAAAATTCACTAGATTTTGTATACTCAAGTCACTTCATGGAACATGTAAAATTTTTAAATGTTGCAATTAGAAATTACAAAAGAGTTTTAAAACAAAATGGAATATTATATTTTACAGTGCCAGATTTTGAATTATATGAAAAAAATAATTGGCCATCCAATAACAACAAAAGCCACTTACATTCTTTTAGCATGACTATAAAAAGAAAAGATCTTAAAAGAAAAAATCATTGGAATATAAAAGAAAATTTAGAGCCATTATTAAATAAATTTAATTTTAAAATTTTAGAATGTTATATTGAAGATGATAATTATAATTATAATCTTGAAAAAACCATAGATCAAACAAAAGTAAAAGAAAATATGGTATTGGCACAAATTTGTATTATTGCAATTAAGAACAATTATGATAATTAATTATAAAGAAAAAAAATTAATATTTACGCATATTCAAAAATGTGGCGGTACTTCAGTTGTAAACTTTTTCAAGCATAATAAAAATCATACTAAAATAAAATTTGATATTAAATATTTAAAAAAAATAAATGAAGATATAGATGATTATTTTAAATTTACAATAATTAGAAACCCTTGGGATAGAATGGTTTCTTTTTATCATTATCATAAAGAAAAAACATTAGATGATGAATTCCCAACTAAAACATGGAATTATATTAAAAATTTAAATTTTAATGAATTTTTAAAATCAAATAAGTTTCAATCATGGGCTTTGAGAAATAATATTGTAGATTACATAACTTATAATAAAAAACCTTATATTGATTATTACATTAATTTTGAAAATCTAGAAAAAGATTTTGAAATCATTAAAAAAATATCTGGTAAATGTGGAAAATTAAAGAAAGTTAATAAAAGTAATCATGTAAATTATAAAAAATACTACGATGAAAAAAACAAAGAAATTATAAGTCATTTATTCAAAGCAGAAATTAAATTTTTTAACTTTAAGTTTGATAAAAAAATAAATTTAAAAAGTTTAAATAAAAAAATATATGATTAAACTAGTTTAAACATTATGATAATAGATTCTCCTGATCAAAGCAAAATTCCATTAATTTTTGTTCACATACCTAAAACAGGAGGTATGTCTACGCTTAATTCTCTTTCTTGTTTTGAATTTATTTCCCACAAAAATATTGAAGAAGACATTGCAGAAATAAAAAATAAAAAAAGAAACCCAGAAAATTATTTTTCTTTTACGATAATTAGAAATCCTTGGGACAGAATGGTTTCTAATTATTTCTTTCACAAGCAGAGAAGTCATAATGATCCAATTCATCATACTAAATTATTCAAGCCTAATGAAAAGTCAAAATTAAAACAATGGATAAGAAAACATGATAAAGAAGATGAATTTTGGAAAAATTATGAATTTAAAGATTGGTTAAGATTTTTTGATGAAAAAGAGCAAATTAAATCATCCAGTATTTATCATGATACCATTAAAACTACTTACATGGATTTAATTGGAGTTAATGGAAAAATAAAAGTTGATTATATAATTAATCTTCATAATTTCAAAAGAGAAATAAATGTAATAAAGATATTGTCTGGTAAACCTTTCAATAATCCAAAATATGTTCATAGAAATAAAAGCGATCATAAAGATTATAAATCATATTATGATAGCAAAAGCATTGAAATCGTAGAAAAAGCTTTTAAAAAAGACATCGAAACATTTAATTTTAAATTCGATGTAAAAGAATACGCAGAACATGAAAAATACATTAATCATAAAAAAGTAAAAGAATTTGTTAAAAAAGCATCGTTTAAAGTAATATAAAATCTAAAAATTATTAGATTTTACATTACATGTTTAATAACAATTCAAAGTAAAATTACATCCACATTTGCTTGTTTGTACATTTCTAAAGATACTTCGCAGGATTTACCCCATCTTTCTACTAATGTTTCTGGAATTTTGTTGGAAACAATTCTCTTTATTCCTGTTTGTATAATTGCACTAGTACAATTAGAACAACTAATGAATGGCCAAGTCGCAATAGAACAATCTTTTAAATTTCTTTGTGCAAATAAAATTGCATTAATCTCTGCATGGACCACCATTTGATATTTTATATCTCTATTTAAGTATTTTTCAGGATCATCATCAATGTTTTTTGGAAATCCATTGTACCCAACAGAAACGATTCTTTTATCAGAATCAAAAATTACTGCACCAACTTTTGTTGATGGATCTTTACTCCAACTAGAAATAGTTTTAGCCAATTCTACGAATCTATAATGCCAAATTAATTTTTCCATTTTTTCTCCAAAAAAACATTATATATATTATAAAAAATAAAACAAGATAAAAAATTATATGATTAATAAAATTTTATTTATAAGTGATAATTCCCAAGCAGATTACATGAGCGATACTATTTTCCATGGAACTAGAAGTATTTTAAAAGAAAATCTAATAGATGCAAAAAAAATTGACTTCATGTATGATGATTGTAAAAACATAAAGAATATTTACGGAAAAGGATTTACTTTATATGGAAGGTTAGATAGCAAATTAAAAATTGATCGTGATAATATAAAAGAAAAAATAAAAAATAAATATTTTAAAAATATAATATATGGATCTGTTTGCAGATCCATGGAATATTTCGATATAGTAAAAGACATATACAGTAAAGAAGAAATATTGTTTATTGATGGAGAAGACTCGCCTTGGATATATCAAAATTTAATTGATAAAGGCATTTATTTCAAAAGAGAATTACAAAAAGAAACAGCGGGAGTTCATCCAATTCAATTTGCTATACCAAAAAATTCAATAATTGATCATAAGCCAGAAAAAACTAAAGCATTTGGAACAGTAATACCATTTGAACACAATACTTATATTTTCAATGATGAAAAATCATATTATGAAGATTATGCAAAATCTTATTTTGGGATAACATGTAAAAAAGAAGGATGGGATTGCATGAGACATTATGAAATAATGATGAACTATTGCTTTCCTTATTTCAAAGAATTAGAAAAATGTCCACCTCTTACAATGTTTAGATTTCCTAAAAACTTAATTATCAAAGCAATGGAAGATATAAAATCAAATAAATTTGATTATTATGATGAATGCATGGAAGGAATAATGGATATTTTGGTAAATAATTTGACTACAGAAAAAATGGCTCAGTATTTATTAGAATTTATATTATAATAAAATTTAATAATATTATTTTACTTTGTTTATAAAAACAGGATGATTATTTTTCTTTAAAAATTCAATAAACATTTTCTCATATACTTTTTTCAAAGGATGAGATTGAACTAAAGTTGATTTAGTATTTAAATTATCAGGCATTTCGATTCCTATAAATTTAAATATTTTTAAAAAAGTTTTTTTTGGATTATCAATTAAGTCTTCGTAATATACATCAATATAATTTTGATTAGTCAAAATTGGCTTCCAGAAATTAAATCTAAATATCATTTTATTGTAAATATTTAATATGTTTTCTTCATTGTAATCAACTTTAATTTTCTTATATTTATTTAAATCTTTTTTATTTTTTACGATAAAATATTTTGTTTTAGAGCAAAAATACAAAGATATTGCCTGTTTTACTAAATTTTTTCTTCTCAAATGAATAAATTTCAAATTAGGAATTAATTTTTTAATTTTTAATATTGGAAAACTTTTTCTAATATTTGCAAAATGTGTTCCATGCATCTTTGCAAATTTCGGCCATTTAGAATTAAAATGCAATAGCAACTCTTTATCACGAAAAAATTTATTCATTTTATCATCATGAAAATATTCTTTGAAAATAGGATTGAAAAACTTTGTTTCATTTAAAGTATTAGAAAGAAAAGTAGATCCAGTTCTAGCTTCTGATAAAATCCAAACAGGATCTATAGAATATTTAGACATGAAATTCCTTAAAAAAACTTTGTAATAAATTATATATTGTAAAATTTAAAATTTACTTTATGTTATTTCAAAAAATTAAACTTTCATCATTGCTATTAAAATACAATTATTTTAAATAAAATATATAAATTAAGTTTATTATAATAATATGCATATTGCAAGTATGTACTTAGAATTTACAATTAAAAGGAATATATTTATTATAATTTATGTTGAAAATTGAAAAAAAATATTTCAATCATTCAGATAATGATGTAAAAAAATTTTTTTACAATTACAATTATATGTTTTGGTCGTTAGGAATAGGAGACTTATTAACACTAGATAGCTTTGTGCCAGATTTTTTCTACAGTAAAATTAAAAAAATATTTCTATTCACAAGCATAAATGAAACTTTTAAAAAATTAATAAAATCAAATAAAAACTATTCAAATACAGAAATAATATTTGCTGATAATCAATATGACAAAGGAGAAATTTACAAAATAGACAACTACATTAAATCATTTTGCTTAGATAAAAAAATTGATATTAATGAATGTTTTCAAGATGATTTGTTGATTTGGAAAACTCCTTTCATTGAAGGAATTAAACCAAAAATATCTTCATTTTTCACTCAACAATTATGCCAAATTGATTATGATTTTCTAAAAAAAGATTTCTGCGTAATTTTACCTATAACAAAAAATACTAGGAATAGAAGATTTTTTACAGATAATGATTGGAAAGAAACAATTAAAATTTTGAAATATAATAAATTACAAGGAATAGTAATAGGAAAAGATAAATCAGATGTTCCAAAAATAAAAAACATAACAGACTTAACTGGGAAAACCACAATTACTGAAGCCTTGGAAATAACAAAAAAAGCAAAATATTATATTGGCATAGATAGTTTTTCAAGTACATTAGCTATGCAGATATTTAAAGAAGAAAATATTTATATAAAAAGTACCGAATCCCATTTATTTGAAAATATAAAATTCTTTTCTCCATTTAAAAATGGAACTTCCTTTATTTCAAATGAAATAAAAGGAAGAAACCTAAAAATTAAATTTTAATTTATATTTTTACCAAATAATGATTAGTCAAAATATTTGAAGTTGGAAATTTAATTTTTTTATTGTTAATTATTTCATATTTTAAAGTTAGTAAACCATCTTGATAATAATCATCTTTTTTGCAACTTAAAGATTTATTATAGTTAATCATGTGATCAGAAAGATCTCTCGTGTGATCAAAAGTATAAAAGTATCCATCTCTATGATTTATTGGAATTTTAAAACTGTTTACTCTTGAAAACAAATCATCATCTTCATATCCCCATCCCCACATTTCATTAGAAAATCCTTGGCACTTAATGTAATTTTCCTTATCAAATAAATTTACGCCTCCAAAATAAGACCAATAAGGATGTCTGTAGCTATATTGTGTGCAATGCTTAGCCATGTGAGTTGGGCTGTCTACCAATGAATAATTACAGCTATTAGCTACTGGCAACATATCTACATCATGAAAGCAAAAATAATCACATTCATCTTTGCTTACATCAAAACCTATATTTAAAAGCTTTCCTCTGTTAAATTTATAATCTCCATATTGTTCAATAATATAAAGGTTGTATGGAACATGAGAGCAATGTTTTGCCATATGTTCTTCAAAACAAAATAAAAATTGAAGTAAATGACTTAATCTGTTCCTGTAAGGAATAATTAATGATAATTTTTCTTTTTGCATATATAAATGTAACCAAGTTATTATTCTATAATACAATGATTCTTGATAAAAATAATTTACTGTTGGAAAATCTTCACGCAAACACTGATAGTTATGATACTTACTTCATAAATGGTGCCATAGGTGATTTCTTGCTTTTTGATAGCTTTTTAAACAATGAAATAAGATCAAAAATAAAAAAAATTTACATATGGAATCCATTTCATCCATTAAATCCAAAAGCTAATTTAGTAGAAAAATTAATTAGAAGTAATTATAATTATAATCCGCAAACACAAATTAAAATTTTAAGTTATCCATTTGATACTGGGTATAATCCGCAAAACAATATAAAATTTTGCTTCGATTTACATTGGTTAAGATCAATTATTTTCAACATAGTTGAAAAAGAAAAATTAAATAAAAATAAAATATTTATACAACATGATATATTTCTAAATGCAACTAAAGATATGCAATCTTTAAATAATTATAAAAAAACACTTAGAAGGATTCCTACAAATTCAAGTTATTGGCACAAAGATTTATGTGGTAATAAATTAGACAAAAAGTTTTCTTTCATAAAAGAAAAATATTGTGTAATAGTGCCATTTACATCTCAAGATAGATGTTTTAAACCTTGGGATTTTACAGAAACATTTAAAATATTAGACAAAACATTAAAAATGCAAGGTGTAATATTATCTGGTTACGAAATGAATATCACGCATCATAATGTTGTTAATCTATCAACACAAACAACTATAAACGAAAGTATTGATATTGTTAAAAAAGCAAATGCATTTATTGGCATTGATAGTTTTTTAAGCATAGTTGCCACTGAATGTATTGATGAATTAAAAGTAATAATTAAAACTGAAACCTATGGATTAAATCATCCTTATTTTTATAATAAAGTAAAAAACATCAACAATGTTATCTATGATTTCGTTAATTATAAAAAATTCTCTTCAAATGTAAAAAAGAATTTAAAAATTTAATTTAAACACAATTTATCAAACTATAATAATATTATATAAATTCTAATTAAAAGGATTACTCATGGTAAAAGCATATAAAAATACAAACTTGCCTAATGTAATTAAAAAATGGGTATCTTCATCCATTTTAAATGATAATATTTCTTTAAATAAAAGTATTGATGCTCTAAAAAAGAAAAAAGTCAATTTTATAGATTTAAAAGCTTTCGAAGAATTCATAGAAAGAAACAAATACGAAGTAGATTTAGATAAAACAAAAATAAAACATTTATTAGGAGGAATGGGATTTGATAAAACTGGCGAAACCATGAGGTTTGGCGGATTTGTTGAATTATAATTATGCTTTTTAATAATTATGGTGATAAAAACTTGGTAATATTGTGTGCTGGAGATAATCCAGCACATTTATTTTTTGAAAATCAAAATGAAAGAAAATATGAATTACTAGTTATTTATTATGGTGATAATAAAGAAAAATTCAAAAATAAATTTAAAACTTATGATCATTTTATCAATATAAAAGGATATAAATTTAATATTATTAAGAAGTATTATTACGAAAATATTAAATTTTTCAAAAAATATAAAAATATTTTAATGCCTGACGATGACATTTTTTTAAAAACAAAAACTATTAATGATTTCTTTAAAATATTCAATGAACATCATTTAATATTAGCACAGCCTTCACTAATTGGCTATTACTCTCATTTAATTACACTTAATAGATTTGAATACTTGTTAAGATATACAAATTTTGTTGAAATTATGATGCCATGCTTTTCATCTGATGCTCTAGCTAAATGTATAAATACCTTCGACAGTTCTCCAATAGGTCATGGTTTAGATTTTTTATGGCCAAAAATATTAGGCTACCCTGATAAAAAAATTGCTATTGTTGATGATGTTATAGCTATTCATTCAAGAAAAGTAGGTTCGAGTAATTTATATATTGATAATAAAAATGATACATTTTTTAAATTCATGGAAAAAAATAATTTAAATGAAAGAATGAAAAATGTTCTTGGTAATATTCCAAAAGAAAACTATGAAAAACAATCTTTAGATGAAAGATATTATCCATACTCTGAAGTATTTAAACTTTTAATTGATAATTATAAAGGAAATTAATATGATTGAAACCCTGCCAAAAATAAGTTGTTATTGCTGCACATTCGCAAGACCTAGAGTTCTAGAAGAAGCAGTACATAGTTTCCTACAACAAGATTACAAAGGAGAAAAGGAACTTGTAATCTTAAATGATTGTGCGGAACAGAACATAATATTTGAACATCCACAAGTTAAAATTTTCAACATTAACGAAAGAATAACCCCTTTAGGTGAAAAGTTTAACAAATCAGTATCTTTATGTACTGGTGATATTTTTATGCCTTGGGAAGATGATGATATTTATCTTCCTTGGAGAATGACAACAACTTTAAGATATATGCATGATGGTTTATTTCATACAGGACAAGGCATTTTTGAAGAAGACTTCAAAAAATTAATTTTTAGCAACAATGTTTTTCACTGTAATCTTGCTATAACAAGAGAAAACTGGGAAAAAATTGGTGGTTACTTAACCATTGATAAAGGATCAATAGATTGCTCTTTATTGAATACCATAACGAAAGTTATTAAAAACCCAAGTATTGAAATTAAGAAGAACGAAATTTTTTATATTTATAGATGGTCGCAAACTGGAAGTTATCATGCTTCTGGAATTGCACCTTATGAACTTTGTGATTTTGCTAAAGAAACTAATGAAATTGTAGAAAATCAAAAGAAAGAAAATAAATTTGAAATTGGTGATATAATCTTAAATCCACATTATAAATACGATTATTTGAAATTAGTAAATAAATTATTTGATTCCATCAAAACCTAAATTTATAATTCCAATTGAACAAGATTTCCTTTCCAAAAACCAAAAAAATCTTCATTTAAACAATGAACATTTTTATTTACTTCAAAGAAAAAATATTGTTTTTCTATAATTTTATTTAATTTTTGTTCATCAGTTAAAGATTCTTCATCGTTTTTTTCTTCGATTAAATTTAAATCAATATTTAAATCGCTTATTAAATATTCTCCATTTGCCTGAACTAGCCATCCCAATAAATAATCCAATCCTTGACATTCTTCATTATCTCTAATGTATGATAATAAACCAATTTTTTTTAAATATTCGCTTTTAACACAAATGAAATCTAATGAAAGCCTAGGAGAAAAATAAATATTCTCATCTATTTTAAACTCATGATATACTTTATTCTTAAAAGAATTTTTTATATTAATAGACCATCCTGCAACTTTATCAGAAAAATTCTGATATGTTACATAAAATCTATTGACAATATGATCCAAATTATCTAATATTATATTTGAGTTGATAATAAAAATATAATTTGAACTGGAGTATTTGATAATTTCGTTAAAGCAATTTACATAAGAAAAGCCATCTGTTTCTATAAGATTTTTTTCTGGTATTTTGTTTTTAATGAAGTAATCTAAATTTGGAGTCAGTATGATCGGAGAAACATCTATTGATCTTAAAAGCTCATATTGCACTAAGCAGTTTTCTAGGTTTTTTTCACTGGTGTTGAATAGGAAAAACTTCAATGAATTTTTAATCAGATAGTTATCTACCTTATTATATTGATAAAGAGAATATCTTTCTGATCCTAAGTATTGTGTGTCAAACTCTTCAAATAATTTCATATTCTATTTTATGGCTGAGATAGAATAAAACAAAGGGATGTGTGTAATGAATGCGAAATTTATTAGTGATCAAGAAATTTTTGATTTTTTAGCAGAATCAAATAAAATTACATTTAAATGGAGCAAGCTTCTTTTTGGCAAAAAACATTTTAAGTTTTTATGTATGTTTTGGAGCAATCCTGAAAGCATTAAATCTTTAATACCTAATGAAAAAATTAAAGAATGGGAAGAAGACTTCCATGTTATTAATCAAATTTCAAAACTTGAACCTTTTATGTTTGAAAAATATAAAAAATTTATAACTTATACTGTTTCTAGACTTTTCAAAAAAAGTAAAAGTTATTACATGCATAGTGATTTCATTAATGAAGCTTATATAGTTTTCAAAAAATGCGTTTGGTATTACACAAAAAATAATATTAAATTCACTAATTATCTTTTTCGTGCAATAGCTTCAAAAATTCAACAAATAAAATACAGACAAAAAAATTGCAAAATTGACATTAAGTTTTATTCAAATCATGTTAATTTTGAACAATTCTCAATCTACAAAGAAATCTTTGGAGAAAATAATCAATTTGATCTTAGTAGTGAAGAATTTTCTTTTGAAAAAATAATAAGCAAATGCAATTTAAATGACAAAGAAACAAAGGCTATAGAACTTAAATTTAAACTAGGAAGACAATGGGTTAAAGAAGCTAAAAATATAATTTTAAAATCAAATGGCAAAAGCTATTCAAACTATGGACTTAGAGTTATTCTTTCAAAAGCAATTAATAAATTAAAAGAAATTTATCAAGAAAATAATTTCAGTCTTTCAATTTAAAGTAATCCCTTAATTTTTTTTCTAAATTCAAAATATTTACTTTAATATCATTTTTTGGTTTATAACCAATGCATTTGCTTATTTTATCTAAACCACAAAGAGTGTGACTCTGATATTCTTTTTCAAATGGGCAATCAATATAATTTATATTTTTAAAATTCATTATTTCTACCAATTCATTGAATGATGTAGAAATTCCAGAGCCAACATTGAAATAATCACTTTTTTCATATTTAGAAGCTAAATAATTTGCCTGTACTACATCTTCTACATAAACCCAATCTCTTCTTTGATTTCCATCTTTAAATAAACTCAAAGGTTGCTTGAAAATCTTTTTGTGTAGCATTTGATAAATCATACTAGCTCGACTATTTTTATGAAATTCACCAAATCCATAAACATTACAATAACGCAAAGCAATTGCAACACAGTCTTTTTTATTTTGCAAAAATCTATTTACAGCATGTTCCATATTAGCTTTAGATAAACCATAATAATTCAAAGGATCAATTTTTGTTTCATCTTCTATGTAAGGAATAGGCTGACTTCCATAAATAGCTGTACTTGAAGAATATATAAAATTCCTACAGCCATTGTTATAACAAACATTAAATAATGTTTCTGTATCTTTAACATTTAAGTCATAGAGATATTTTACATTTTGACAACGAGCATCATTGTTTGCTGCTGTATGAAAAACTACATCGAATTTATGATTTTCTATATTTATGCCAAAATAATTTCTAGAAATTATCTCAGCCCTTTTATCAGGCAAGTTTCCACCACCATTATAAGTAGTAAATACTTTATAACCCTGATCAAGTAAAAAATTAGTCAAATTCCAACCTACAAATCCAGATCCGCCAGTAACAAATACTTTTTTAGCCATTTTTCTTAAAACAACATGCTATTATGTTGCTTCTTCCTGCTTTTGTTTCATCGAAGTTATATTCTACTAATTCAAAACCACAATCTTGCATGTAATCAATTAGTCCATTTTGAGTAAAGTAATAATAATGCTCGTTAGGCTTATAATGCTTACTCTCTCTAATTTTATCCAAATTTTCAAAATAAGGCAAAGATAAAAATAAATATTGATCTTTTTGCAATAAATTAAATATTTTTGAATGCTCTGGGACATGCTCCAAGCAATCCCAAAAAGTCCATCCTTTAACATCTTCAGGAATAGTTTCGTTGTAAATATCAACAAACTTATTCCTTTCCTTTAACCAACTAATTCCCTTTTGATTAATATCAAATCCATATGTTTTACATTTAGATTTTTTTATGAATTCTCCACTACCAATTCCAACATCTATTAAACATTTTACATGTTTTTCTGTAAGATTAGTTCTAACAGCATTAATCCTTTTTGATATTTCTGTGTCTTCTAAAACTACATAATGTTCAAAATAATCATTGTCATAATCTATACTTTGTTTCATATCATTTTGATATGCAAGACCTTTCTTGTAACAAATATTTAAATCATTATCTTTAATAAATTCGTATTCTAAATACTTCTCCATACATGCCTTTTTTTAAAGTTAACATTATCTATTGTTTATAATAATAACTAACTTTAATTTTAATAAATTATTTTTTAATTTATTATAAAACTATAGACCAGCTTACATTTTCTTTATATTCACTTAAGTTGCAAGAATTAAAATAACTCATAGATGACTTTAGTCCCCTGTTAAATCTTTCTACAATTTTTTCTACAGAACCAACATAATCAACAAAAGTTTCAATTCCTTCTACATAAGTTGGTTTCTTTCCAGTAATATATTTTTGCGTTGAAAAAGATGCTGCACCTCTGAAAAGCTTATGCATTTTACCAGCACTATCCTTTATTACATTGCCTGGAGCTTCATCAGTACCTGCAAATATACTTCCAGCCATAACTACATCTGCCCCTAAAGCTAAGGCTTTGCATAAATCTGCTGGTTGCTTAATGCCACCATCCGCAATAATTAATGCTTTTAAATTATTTTCTTTTTTAAATTCCGATATTTCAATAATAGTAGAAGCCATTGGCGATAAAACGCCAGTTTCATCCTTGGTACTGCAAACTTTACCTCCAGCTATCCCTACTCTTATAGCGTTTACTCCTAAATCATCCAAATATTGATATCCCTCTTTAGATGCAACATTTCCAGCAATGATATAAACATTATCTCTTTTTAAATAATCAATTACGCTTTCAACATTTGAACTAAAACCATTTGCAACATCAATACAAAAAACATTACATCCAGCTTGCTTTAAATCTTCATATCTTTCCTGCCAATCTCCATTAATTCCTATTGAACTAGCAGCATTACAATTATTTTCCAAAACTTTTTTGTAATGCCTTACTTGCTCTTCTTTACTCATAAAACGGTGAATTATGCCAAATGCACCTAGTTTAAATAATGCTATAGCCATGTCACTTTCGCAAACATCTGGCATTGGAGATGCAATTAAAGGGCAGGAAATGCTATGGTTTGCAAAAGAAACATTTGTATCTGTGTGATCTCTAGATGTCAAAGTTGATTTTAATCTAGGTATTAAACAAATCTTGTCATATCCAAAAGAATATTTAATTTCAAACATGGTAAAACCTTTTAAAAATTAATTTTAGAACACTAAATAAATATATCACACTGTATGCAAAGAGGAAACATGGAATTCAAAAATTTTGAAAACAAATTAATAATTGAAAAAATTACAAACTATTGCATTGAAAACAATATATCTACACAAAAAATAAATGCACTTACAGCTAAAATTAAATTTGGTAAATTAAATGAAGCCGATAGTTGGACTGATTGGGCTGGAGAAAAAATAGGCACAGGGGCTGGCAGATACCGAAAATCAATTAGAGTTGTTCAAGATAATTTACAAAAAGCAATGGATTACTTAAAAGCTGTAGACGCTGATTTAGGTCCTGGCAATAATAATATATTCACGAAAAACAAAGTATCATTGGATGGAGCAAAAAAAAATGCATTGCAAAATGCAGTTAGTCAACTTAAAGGTGCGATAGATCAATACAGTCCTATAGTAAAAAATTCATTGCAAGCAATCGGAGGACAAATAACTGGAGCTTCTAACTATGAAGACGAACAATCATTTGATTTCGATGCAATGTTCCCAGAGTTAAAAACTAATGGAACATTAGAAACAGCATTTAAAAATGCATATTCATCATCAGGAAGATTACCAAACGATAAAAAAGCAGATTTGAACAGAATTTTACTACAATCTCGACAAAATATACTCAAAACATTTAAAGTTCTTGATGCAAGCAAGCATGGTGAATTTATTCAAAAAATTAAAAGTACTGTCGCCAAGGTAATAACTGATTTTAATGATCCTACTAAAGTAGCAGATGGATATGCATTATTAAATACAATTGTTGGTGGAATTAATCCAACTTCAAATCCAACTCCAACTAAATTACCTTTAACAGATGGTACAACTAGAGCATTAATAAGCAACCCAAAATTAAATATGGTTTATACAAAAGATCTTATAACCAATCACTTAAATGATGTTAAAAAACTTTTTGAAAAAATTTATGATGGTAATAGTACCAATGTTCCAAAAATGAGAATTTTATTTGATAAAGCTATTGCTAATGTACCAGAATCTCTTGCTAGCCACACTCCTGCTGTTACTACTGCTGATCCTGATGTTTCAGCAAAAATAATTGATCAAATCGAATCTTTGTTTAATTAATTTCCAATCAAAATTTTATTTTGATTTTCGTCAGGATATTTAGAAGAATGAAGTGGATTTACAATTAAAAGTCTAACTAATTCTGCTCTATATATATTAAAAAAGCAACCATCTGTAACTTCAACTTTTACTGGTTTACTATGTGGTCTGCAAACATAAGTTCTAGGAATTGGTTGTTTTAATTCTATTTTCGCAACAATCCAATCATTTTGTATATGAGCACAAACAGCAGTTCCTACAATTTCTTCTTTATCGCCAATTAATAAATATACAGGAATTGGCTTCCAGTTTTTAACCCAATAATCAAGACATTCTGTTTTAAAGCAATTATTTGCACTGTTAACAACTTCTTTTTTAACAAAAGGAATATTAATTTCCTTTTCATAATACTGTTGTGATAAAACAACTGACAAAATTAATGACAACATCTTATAAAACTCCTTTTTATTAAAGAATAAACATTTTGATATAATATATAAAAGACAAACAAAACACAAGAGGTAAAAATGATTTCATTAGAAAGTTATAAAAATTCAAAAGAAACAAAAGGTTTAATTGAAAAGTTATTTGAATCAAGGCAGGTTGCACATAGTGTTCATTTAAAAACTAAATCTTATGCCGTTCACAAGGCTTTAAATGGCTTTTATGATGACATTACTGGCTTAACTGATACATTGGTTGAAACATATCAAGGACAATATGGATTAGTTACAGATTACAAAATTGATATTCCAAATATAAATCCAGATGAAATAACTGTTTATTTAGAAGAAGCAGCTGAAATTTTCAAAATAGGACATAATAGCTTTGATAAAAAAGATACTCATCTTCATAATATATTAGATGAGATCGTAGGGTTAACTTATCAAACATTATATAAATTAAAGTTTTTAAAATAAACAATATCGAATAAATATGAATATGAATATGAATGAAATTAAAAAATTTTTAAATTTAAAAAATAAAAATTTTAAAAAACATTATTTACCAAAGTGTCAAATTAAAAGACTTTCTGAAAAAGAAAGAAATCAAAACAAAGATCTTTTAAAAAAATACATTAGAAAAAATTTAACACTTGCTGGGTTTACAGACACATTATGGAATCCAAATTCAACATTAAAAGTAGGCTTCAATTTTGAAGATTACTGCATTCCTTTGAACTCTAGGAGTGAATTTAAAAATCAAATAATTAATTTAGCAATTCAATGGTGTAATCATGGCTCTATTGATTTAGAAATAAGTAACAATCCTGAAGAATATGATATTTTAATTGGTTTTACGCCATTCATAGGAACCTTTTCTTATCTTGGCACAGATTCAAAAATACGAACAAAAAACGGCAAAAATTCAATGAATATTGATCCAACTTGGCTAATTCCTTCAATAGGAGATACAAGTTCATTGTGGGGCATAGATAATTATCCACAAATAGATCCTAACCGTAAATATGTACAGCATGCCATATTGCATGAATTTGGACATGCCTTTGGGATTATTCACGAGCATCAAAGACAAGATAGGCCTTTTACTTGGGACATCGAATGGATGAAAGCAAATATAAATGTACTAGGGTTAGATAGTTGGGAGTCAGTAAAATCAAATTACATAACAACATTTAAAATGCCTGATCTTAATCATGGAGAGTATGATCCTGATTCAATTATGGTTTATGCTTGGAATAAAAATGCAACTATTGAAAAAATTGGTAGCAAAATTAATTTTGCATTATCTAATAAAGATAAAGAAGATTTTAGTTTAATGTATCCATAAAAAAAATAAAATATGAAACCTATAGAAAAAAAATATCTACCTGAAATAAAAACAAATGAATTTATTATTAAATTCAAAAAAGATGGTATTAAAAATTATTATGCTTTGAAAAAAAATGAATATTCTTTTCTTGAAGGAGAAACTGAAGTTGCTTATATTTACACTACTTTTTTTCCAGATACATATCTTTGTCCAAAAATCAATAATTTATTTAAATATCGTAAAAATATAGAATTTTATTCTCATTCTTTATTTTCTGTAATTGTAGGATTTTTTATTAATAAAAAATCAAACAAAACTAGAGTTGATGTAAGTCTAAGTCTTAATCTATATCCTTTTTACAATAATGGATTTCAGTATGATGAAAATACTAATTATAGAGAATTACTTTTAAAAACTAATAAGTTTACATCTTATAATTATGAAAATAACAACTTAAAATTTCCATTGCTTTTACCTATTACAATTAAAGGCATGGGTAAAAATAATACTTTAAAAAATGAAGAAATTATAAAAATTAATAGTTACATATATTCTCTTTAAATTGACATTTAAAAAGTAATAATTAATAAAAAATCTGTCACAATATTAAATATTGTGACAGATTTAAGTTTATAAAATTATCCTAGCGAAGACGAAGCTTACCACGAAGACCACTAGCAATTCCACAAGAACCATTTGCACAAGCAGATGCAGCAGCTTTAGGTTCAGCAGCTTTGGTTACAGCAGGTGCAGCAGCAACAGGTGCTGCTTTAGGAGCAGAACAAGCAGCTTTTGGAGCAGCAGAACAACTGCTTTTATTTGCACGAATGCCAAGCCCAGAACGACCACAGCCACGGCAACCAGCAAAACTATCATTAGCAATTGCTAAGATAGACAATACCGCAAAACCAAACACAAAATTCTTCATCACAAATCCTCCTGACAAAAACATGATGCAACCATTGCATCAATTGATATTTTTATGTTAGCAAAAACAATTTAGAAAGCAACAAAATTATTATATTTTTTAAAAAATATCACATTAGATAAGGTTGCTAATTTAGAAAACATAATTTAAAATAAAAAAAGCAACAATTTTAAATAATTGTTGCTTTTTTTAATGAATTAGCTTGAAGATTATTTTACAGAATGAACTTTTGTATCTTCTTTTTTATATTCAGTAACTTTTTCTTCTTTTTCCAAGCTTACTTTTTCTTTTTTATTTTTCATGCCAGACAACTTACTTTCATTTTTTTTAATCCAAGCTTGCCATCTAAAAACAGAAGTATTAATGGCGACATTATCATCATTTTGCATAGGCCCAAAGTCAACATAGTCTCTTCCTATGTCTAAGTTATTACTATTAGTAAATTTCTCTAAATTAACAGGATTAGGCTTTAAAGTAAAAATATTCTTTTCTCCATTTTCTTTTTTAATTTTATTTAACATATAAAAAGATTTCATCATTAATGCTTTCCTTGCAGACTGAGATACAAAATCACTTTCTCCTCCCAATAAATCAACTAGTCTTTCGTTGACATCAAGATCATATTCACCAGCAGCAAGACAAGCTGCTGCTACTATTCTTGGGTCTTTTGTATCCAAAGCTAGAATAATATCTTCGCAATCACAATTACATAATTGTTTGTATTGTATTTTTGTATACATTAAATCATTATTTGATAATCCAAAATTATTAGAATTGTTTGCTTGTCCTTTAGGAGCGTTTAATGGTACAAAATTTCCATTTTGATCAAGTCTACCTGGTGTTTCAGATCCATCAATTTTACTTACAAAAACCACATTTTCATTTCTTATATGAATAGTTCCTGTAGATGAATTAAATTGATTTGGCATATTCCTGTTTTGATTATTTGGTTTAGGCTGATTATTTAATTTGTTTTGACCAAACTGGCCAAGTGCTGGCTGGTCACCTCAACCAGCTTTAGCTTTTTGAGAATTTATTAATAAAATAAATGATAATACAAACAATAAAAATCGCAATGATTTCATATTTACTCCATAAAAAATTAAACTTATCATAAGTATCATAAGTTATGATATAATTCTATAAACAAAAAACAACTAATTATTTTATTTTAAAAGAAAAACATATATAAATTTAGAAACTATTTAGTCAGATAAGGAGTTACATGTACGAAAACTTTAAGAAATTCTTAGAATTTGAAGAAAAATCTACTGAATGTCAATGTGGTTGTGAATCTTGTAAAAAAGAAGATTGTGCAAACTGCACTTGCGAAAATTGCAAATGCAAAAATTGCAAATGTTCTGAAAATTAATCTGAATCTCCATCAGTAAACTTTGGTGGATTACCTGAATTCCACCAATATTCATTGTTGTAAGGATGATTTTTATTAATATTATTATCTTTTTCTTCTTCTTTTACTTCTTTGTTTTCTTGTGTCCATAAAAGAAAAACTGCTTGTGAAAGCATAAATCCCAAACACATTCCAGCTATGAATTTATTACTGTTTTCTGTAGTTGGTGTTGCTGCAAGCATTAGCAGCAAAATAAAAAAAGCTATAGAAAAAACATAAAATTTATACTTATTCTTTATCATAATCACTTTCAAAAATTAATTTTAAATCTCCATTTTTAACTAAATCTTTTAAATTCTGAATCGTTTTTTCCTTTATTTGTCGCACTCTTTCTTTGGTTAATTTTAATTCTTCGCTTAATTCTTTAAGAGTTTTCTTATTACATCCTATTCCAAATATCTGTGTCAAAATATAAAAGCTTCTTTCGTTATTCTGACTTGCAAAAATATCTTTTATTTTATTCCAATCATGTTGAACGCTTTCATTTTTATCAAATCTATCAATTATTTCTTGATCTTTTAAATCAAGTTTTGAATCATAATTATTTTCTTCTAAGTTAGTTGAAATTAAAGATTCAAATTTTTTATTAGAATTTTGATCTCGAATAGAATTATTAAGCAGACACCAAGTACAATAAGTAGAAAATTTAAATCCTCTGGTGTAATCAAAACCATCAACTGCTTTTAAAATATTAATAAAACAATCACTCAATAGATCATTTGTATTATGTCCATAAAAATCTTTACGATGTTTAAACATTTGATAAGATAATCTTAAATTACATTTAATAATAAATTCTCTAACTTCTAAATATTTTTTATATAAACTAATTAATTCTTCTTTTTTTAAATTAGAATTATTTTTAATATATTTCTTTGCAAACTTTTTACATTTATTTTTAAAAAAATTCATTTGTCTAAACAGATGAAATTCTTGATTTTTATTTAAAAGAGGAAATTCATAAAAATGTTTTAATTCTGGAATTACATTTTTCAAGCTACTTTCTTTTATGGCTTTTTTATTTTTCTTAAACTCATCTGAATCTGGTAATTGTGCAAATATTATTTTTTCGAATTTACTTGATTTAAATTCATCTACAGCCCAAACTTTAAATTTATCACTTAATATACTTTGAATTAATTCATCGTTAAACATTAAATCTTCAGACATTATTATTAAATCCTCTTGTAATTAATATCACTAAGTATAATTTATAATATGGTTTTTTAATAATGTCAACTAAAATATTCTATATCTCTTATCATTTTATTTAATATTAATAAACTTATTTTCTTTTCAATGTTTTTCTTGAATATAAAATAATTTATTTTATTATAATCATCTTTATCTATCCAAGCTATAAATAGCGGTGGATTTTCTCTCTTTTTAAGTTCTTTTATAATTTCGTAGGTAGATATTAATTCAAGACTGTCATCAGACATTGTCTTTTTTTTAAAAAAATATTCTTTTAATTTTTTTTCTTGATCTTTTTTTATTAAAAAAAATAATATTATTGCTGAAGAAAAAATTGCCAAAAATAATAAGAAATAAATAAAATTATACATATTTTAAATTTTTAAGTATTGAGAAAATTCCTTCAATATTATAGTTAAAAATATTAAGATCTAAGAATATTTTAATGAATTGTAAGATAAATTTTAATTTATCCCCTTTAATTAAGAGTGGGAATCCATGTTTTAAATAGTTGTTTTTAGAAGAAAACATGACTTGATCTCTGTAATTTGCTAAACAAATAGAAATATCACTGATTTCATTGCCATAAAATTTAAAATCATCATCTATTGAATCAATATTAACATATAAATCAATATTGTTAATTGGTTCAAAATTCAAATAATAATAATAATCTTTGTTTACAATATCTAAAATCTGCATTAAACACGATAATTCTTTTGGAAAATTATTATAATTATTCAATACTAATAAATTTACATTCTTAAAATTAATATTAATTTTATCATCAATAAATAAATAAAATTTCTTATTTTCAAACTTATTAAAATCTATAGAAGATAATTCCTTAGTGTCTTTAATATAATCCACATAAATAATATTTTCTATCATTAATTATTTACCCATTTGTTTATAAGACCTTTTTATGAGTTAAAATTGATTCAACCTCATCTCTAGATATATTAATTTTTTTATTTTTAAATTGATCAATATTAAATAAGTAATTATCTAAAATCATTTCCATGACTCTTCGCAACCCTCTTGCACCAGTTCCAAATCCATGCACAAGTTCAGCTATGCAGATAATAGCATCAGAAGAAAAATTAATATCAACATTGTCCATTTTTAAAATTTTCTTGTATTGTTTTACCAAAGCATCTCTTGGCTCTTCTAAAATTCTTATTAAATTTTCCGTACTTAATTTGTCAGTCTTAGAAATAATTGGCAATCTCCCAACAAACTCTGGTATTAATCCAAATTCTATCAAGTCTTCTTGGCTAATGTGATATTGATCGAAAATATCTTCTATTTTGTTTATATTAGAAAATCCAATTCCACTTTTTCCATATCTTTTCTTAATAATATTTTCTATTCCTACAAATGAACCACTGCAAATAAATAAAATATTTGTAGTATCTACATAGATAAACTTCTGTTCTGGATGCTTGCGACCTCCTTGTGGTGGAACAGCTATTACAGAGCCTTCTATAATTTTAAGAAGTCCTTGCTGTACTCCTTCGCCACTAACATCTCTAGAAACACTTTGTCCTTGACCTTTTTTGGCAATTTTATCTATTTCATCTATAAACACTATTCCTTTTTGTGCTTTAGATACATCAAAATCACAATTACGAAGTAATTTTGTGATAATACTTTCCACATCTTCCCCGACATAACCAGCTTCAGTCAAAGAGGTTGCATCGGCAATAGCAAATGGAACATCCAGCATCTCTGCCAAAGTTTTTGCCAATAAGGTTTTACCGCTACCAGTTGGACCTATTAAAAGTACATTGCTTTTTTCAATTTTAGTATCTTTAAATTCTTCGATTTTCTTATCTTGCTTATCGAAAAATATTCTTTTGTAATGATTAGATATAGCAATAGCTAATTGTTTTTTACATTCAAATTGTCCAATAATAACTTTATCTAAATATTTTACAATGTTCTTTGGTATTAATAACTTTTCTTGAAAAACAGATCCCATGTCTTTTTTAATCAATCCTTTTTTAACCTTTTCTTTAACTGATTTTTCTTCATTAAAAAGTATTTCATAACACATTTTAACACAATCAATGCATATGTAAGATTTTTGAATAATTTTATCAATATTTGGACTTCCTTCAATCATCGAATTAACTTGATTGCTTTTTTTTTCACAAAAATTACAACAAACCATTTTATTCTTAGGCATTTTTACCTCAATTATTCAAAAGTATCTTTCTATTACATCTTTATAGCACAAGTGTTTCAATATATCAACAAAAAAACCTCGCTCCTTTTTAAGAAGCGAGGTTTAAAATTACTAACAATAACTAAGAAATATTAGCCCAAGCGATTAAGTTTTCTTTACTTCCAAATTCTTTTATGTATTCACGAATCTTTGAAATTTTGACTATTGCAACATCAAGATTATTATCCTGATTTACAGCAACCCATTTTAAAGATTCTTTAGATACTAAAGATTCTTTAACTAAAACTTCCTCATGCTTTACTTGAACCTTCTTAAGCTTTGCTTTTGGAGCCTTAGAATTAACAGCATTTTTAAGCTTAGCCTTAATTTGATAAACCAAAGCCTTGCTAGGTGCTTTACCAGTAATTTGTTTGACAGCTAGCATTACATCTGCCACAGATATAACAGAATTCTTTCCAAGCACCTTGCGGGTAGCTTCAGAAATTGACATAAGCTCATTAGAGCCAACAGTAGAACTAACAGCATTTTCTGACATATAAAACTCCTTTAAAAAATTACCAACACACTCTAGAACCACCAACAGTAAAACACTTACTGCTGTATTTCATCGTTTGCATTTTTATTTAAAAAATACTTAAATGTTTTTTCATCTCTATTAATAACTCTATCTTTTTTCATGTTGTAAATGTATTGTCTGCAAGTTGATACAAAATTTTTGCTTGTTTTAGTTGATTGCTCCAAAGAAAGTTTAGTAATTTCTTCTAAAGAAATTCCATCTGGATGACTTAGTAAAATCTCATTAATTATTTTACTAAGAGTCTTATGCTTGCCAGTTTGTTTTTTAACAATCTTTTCGTCTGTCCCAGAACAAATCTTAACCCATTCAGATCTATTGGATTCAAGATTCTTAATTTTTTCTTCAATATCATAAAGTTCTTGTAAACTTTTAAGCCTTGAAGCATGCAAATCTACTAATGTCTTTGCGTCTTGAATATCACTTTCTGTGATACTAATCTGATCCATGATTACACCTCAAAAAAAGTTTATTGAAATTCAGCTTTGACTGATACCGTATTAATATAGATTTCTAAAAATAAAAGGCAACTTTTTATGAAAGAAAATATATGAATTTATGTTAAAATTATTCTTGTTAAATACTTATATCAAGGTTACAATAATAATTGTAATAGTAAAAATAATTGTAATAGTAAAACTAATCAAGAGGATTAAAATTATGCTAGTTTTATCAAGAAAATCCGAAGAATCAATTATCATCAATACTCCAGATCAAAAAGAAATTAAAATAACGATTATTAAAATTGAGAATAAGAAAGTAAAAATTGGAATTTCTGCTGGTACTGAATTTACTATTCTTAGAGAAGAATTAACGCTTGGAAATTAGTTATCAAAGAATTTATTAAGCATCTTTGAAAATTCATCATTAGAATAATTATGATCAATGGCAAAAGAATAAGCAAATAGTATTTCATCTATTTCACTTCTAGTTTCAAATTTAATTTTATCAATATTTAAATTATTAGATTTTTTAATATATTTAAATAATGATAAAATCTTTGTTTTGATATTTGCAGTAATTTCATGATTGCAATTAGAACAATAAGATATTCCATCATTAAGTGGTCTATTTAAATCAACGCTACAATATGGACATATTATAATCATTTTATTTTCTTTTCAGCTAAAATGCCTTTAATGTTAGTACCTATTAAGCTTTTTATTGTATCAACACAATCATCATAGTGAATATTAACTTTGTTTTCCAATAAATATTTCTTCTTAGGCTTGTGATTTGTAAATATGATTTTATTAATATTTAAATTATATTTTTTTATATAATCATTAATAAGAACTCTATTTTCTTTTATTTTAAATTCTTCGTTTTCGTTATCAGGATTTCTGAAAGTAACGATAATTACTTCATCTTTATTTTTTAAATGTTTTATTAAAATATTAAATAATTTGATATTCCTACGAAATATAGAAATATTTTTCTTGTTAATCCAACATAATGTTCCATCAAAATCAAAGCTTATTATCATATTTTTATAAGTATATTGCGGTTTTAAAATTCCGCAATATACTTATTTACTTTTACAATTTAAATTTTATCACACCAATTCATTAAAAATGTTTTCAAGTCACCTGATTTATTTGAAATACAAGAAACTAAATCAATCATAGCATCAATGAAAACTTGATTTTTTATAGCAACTTCACCAGATTCATCTTTGCCATTATTTAACTGCAACTCTTTTAATGGATCTAGCCATAAATCTTTAACATAATCGTCATCATCATCAGAATTATCGTCATAATCAGAATCATCATTTAATTTAGATTCTTGATTTATTTTATCTTCAAGATTTAAATCTCTCAAGGCTTCTTTTACTTCTTTAGATCCTACTTTTTTAGAAGACACTTTAGATTTCTTTTCCTGCTTTTCTTCTATCTTATCTTCTACTTCTTCAATATCATCTATAGATTCTTCTATAGCTTTATCATCTGCAAAAAATTCTGCATGTGCTTTTTTTGCAAGAAGAATTTCTTTTTGCTCTAAAGACTTATTAATGCTTTCATCAATTTTCTTCTTTTTGTCTTCTGCCTTATCTTTTGTTTTTTCCTTTGATATTTCCAAAACTTTATGCCTAGCATCAATATCATCAATTTCTGCCAATAATTTAGCAGAAACTTGATTTATCTCGCCAGATATTAAAGATTCCAAAGTAACATTGTCATCTTTAAGTTTTTTCAAATATAATATCACAGAGTTGTACCAAGATACACTTTTTCCTAAACAATTAACAATTTCTTTTTCTGGTATTCCCGATCTTTGACAAAGCATTAAAAACTTTATTTCAGCTTCTGGTCCAAATTTTACTTTGGTTTTTTCTTCATTAAAAGCCAATGCGAATGCATCATAATCAGTTAAATTTTTATAAATTTTCACAGGTACTTTTTCATATAATGAATATGCATCAACATATTCATTAGTAACTGGGTCAAGGCAATCAATGTTGTTTTTTCTACAATAATTAATGTTTTCTCTTCTTCTGTGGCCATCAATTAATTGAATCTTCCCATTCGAGTCAATCCTTCCGATCAATGGATTTATTAATCCATTATTAATAATAGATTCTCGTTGATTTTCCATGTTTTCTTTTTCAAAGCCAAGTCCATAAGGGTTTGACTTAGTGCCAGTTAAGAATCTTGGATTAAAAAATTTAATTTCTTCAATTTTCAATAATTGCTTTTCATCTTTTGGATAATCAACAATAATGTCGTTGAAATTCACAAGATAAACATTGCCATTTTCTAAATTTTTAAGATCAATAACTTCATACATAAACAAACTCCTTTTTAAAAAAAATAGCTCTTCATGCTATAATTTAACTGGAAAAAACATTTAAAAACTCCCAACAAGTGATAGTATAGAAAGTATTATTCAATATGCAAGTTTTTAATTTTAAAAAATAAATCAAATTAATAAATACTTTTAGAAGATTTGTCTTTTAAATTAATTTGAAGGGAACCTATGAAAGAATTTAATTGCTATGATTCATTAACTCAGACTTACAAACAGATAAAAATAAGGATATTTTATGTTCAATGTCCTAAGTATTACTCTTACCTTTGTAATCCATACAAAGGTGCATATTTACCTGCTGTAACTATGTGTCAACTTGGGCTTTATGCATAATTTAAAATAATAAAATAAGCCTCTTGATTAAATTAAGAGGCTTATTTTTTTGCAAAAAGTAATTTTATATCATTTTTACACAAATCCCTATTTGATTTTATTATATTTTTTATATTAGGATTCTTAGAACAAATCTTTGAAATAGTTTTGCCACCATGATGCTTAATGAAACTCTTACCGCTTAATCCAATTTTATAACCAGCTTTTAACAATCTAGCACAAAATTCTTCGTTTTCATATCCCATATAAGGATATGGTTTTATAAATCCAATTTTGCCAATTAAATCAATTGAAAACATTGCAGAATAAAATGGAACATAAGAAACATCTAATGTAATATCATTAATATTATCAGTATTTAAATTTTCTAAAATATTAAATTTTGTTCCAGAATTATTAGTTTTTGATGTGACTAAAGCACAGCCTTGCTTACTTAATTCAACATAAGAAGAATAAAGGCTTGAAAGCCACACTGAATTTTCAACAAGGCAATCAGAATGCAATACTACTTTTAATTTTTCAAAAGAATTTCTAAGACCATAGTTTACAGCTGCACCAAATCCAGAATTTTTAGGGAGATCCAAAATTTTTATGTGTTTATTATATTTATCAAAGAAGAACTTAATGTCAGTAGAATTGCAGCCATCATTTACTAAGTAAATGGTATATTCAATATTCCTTGTGAATTTAATTATGCTTTCGACTAACTGAACTAATGATCCTTGTTCATTGTAATAAGGAATAATAATATCAATTTTATTTTGATAATTTAAAAATTGTTCTTTTATATTTCTAGCTATTCTTACATTGTTTTCTTCCATGAATTATAATAGTTAATTATTAATTATTATTAAATTCATCATAAGAAAGCTCCATAACATTCTTTATTTTTAAAAAATTAATATGATTTAAATTAATTTTTTTATTACTTAGAATTACAAAATAATCAAAAGTTATTTCTTTAGCATGTATCATTAAAAGATTCCTAACTAAAAGCAAATCATTCTCATTGAAAAAATTTGAAGATTCAAATTTATTACAAACAAAATCAAGATCACCAAAAAAAAATTCATTTTTCACAACACCATGAAAATTAACTAAATCATTTTTTAAATAATCAAGTTTTCTATACAAGTTTTTAATCCAAAACTTTTTATTTGCCTGACTATTATAATACAGAGGCATTAGTGGCACATAGCAAAAGTTCAAAGTTAAAACGGGTTCTTTGTTTAAAACAAGTGAATGTAAGTCATCTGAAGTCTCTGCTTTTGGCAACCAATAATTTAACATAAAGTCCTTTGTAAAATGAATAGAGAAGATGAAAAAACAGATAATTTAATTTCTTCACTATATGAAATTATAGATTTGTTAAAAACAAAAAAAAGTATATTGAATTTTAATTTAAAAGATTTTAGTTCACTAAGACAAATATTAAAGTCTGATGTGTGGCCTGAATCTATTCCAAACAAAGAAACTTATGATTTCCAAGAATGCTTTTATAAATTCACTGCTAATTTAATAAACTTAGAAAGGTTGGATGTATTATTTCTAGGAGCAGAAGCTGAATTATTTTTTGCCTATATGTTAGATAAAAAAGCTAACAAAGCGGTTTGCTATTCAGAAAACAAAAACAATATATTTAAAACAAATGAAACAGAAGAATCAAAATTAATTCTTACAAGTAATTTTGATGATGTATTAAAGCATGGATCTTACGATGTCATTATATGCTATGATTTTATAGAACATTGCAATCAACATCCTGAAAAAATAATGACTATAATTAAAAATTTAAGAAAAAGTAATGGTCCCATTTACATAAGGACACATCCATTTAGTTCTAGATACCATGATCATAACTATGAACATTTAAACAAAGCATATACACATTTAATTTTCGATGATAAAGAAAAATTAAAAGTTGGTTGTTTATCTGGCAAAAGAACATGCAAAGAATTAACTACAGAAACCGAATATTTTAGATTATTTTATAGTTTAGATTTAAAAATAAATGAAAGACATGTAATAGAAAGCAAACCAGAAAGTTTCTTTTTTGATAACAAATTAATATTTGAAAAAATCAAAAATAGTTTAAACATTGAAATTGTAACGCCTGAAGAAATAGGGTTTGAATTTATTGATTATGTTTTAAGTTAACTTGCCCTAATAACTTTTCAGCTTGATCTTTCAAAACTTGTTTTTTATTATTAAGATTATTTAAATATGCCTTGGCTTCTTCATTAAGTTTTTTTATCTCAATGTGAATTTCTTTTAATTCATCTTGAATTTTAAAGTAATCATCATTTAAAATGCTATCTATATTCATAAAATAATATAGTTAATCTAAATCATTTTCTAGTTCAATATTCCAATAAGAAGTATTAATCCATTGTAGCCAAGATTTATATTTTACTTTAAATTTTATATCATTATGATTTGGCATTTTAGGCTTCTTCATAAGTTTCATTCCACTAGGAAACTTATCATTTATAACATTTTGCATTAGCTTATTAGATTTTAAAGTATTACAAGAAACACAGCATATAACACAGTTTTCCCATGTTGTTTTGCCTCCAAGAAATTTTGGAATTATATGATCTATTGATAATTCTTCAGTGCCAGGTTTCTCGCCACAATATTGACACTTATACTGATCTCTTTTAAATAAATTTGCTCTGGAAAAAACAACTTTAAATATTTTCAATTTCTCATAATCATTTAGTTTTATAATCTCTGGTATTCTAAAAGAACCTGAAACAGAATGAATAGTTTTTCTTTCACTACAAGGCTTTGCTTTAGACCATTCTTCCCAAGTAAAAGGAACAGAATAAGCATCAATTACTTCGGCTTTTTTTATTTTATTTTTATTACATGAAATTAATAAATTAATTGCTCTGTGAAGTGGAGTTGTTCCAATTGGATTCCAATTTTTATTTAAAACTAATACTGGTAAATAAAGCTTTTCTGCGTACATAAATTATGTATTAGTACTCTTCATTTTTAAAATCATCATTTGGCGGAATAAATTTTTGATTTAAACTATGAGATAAAAATATATTTTGATAGGAGTTAGTAAGTGTCAAAGCTTCTTCTCTGGTTAATCCATTTTCAAGCAAAGCCTTGAAATAAGAAGACATAACAAGTGCAATTTGAACCATTAAGGCACCAGCTTGATCACAAGCTTGAATGTGCCTTAATGAATCTCTTCTTTGTTTTTCTTTTTCATCCATTATTAATTATACCTTTTGTTTAATGCTAAGCAAAAAAGAATTATGTATTTTTTCAAACTTTTCACATGCAGATGTTAAATTTTCATAATTCTTAACTGTTATTCCCTTTTTTTCATCTGGCAAGAAATCATATCCAATAAATTCAACAATATAATCTCCTGATAATGATTTTTCCAAAGATAAAGCTATCTTTGATTCAATCTTGAATCCAAGATCAATTAATTGACGCAAGCTTTTTTTAACTTGTTCAGAACAATAATCAAAACAATCTTGTTGTTTGAAATTACATTCTTTCAAACAAGGTATTTTTTGTTTTAATTCATTAAACAATTCTTCAAAAGAATAATAGTAATTATCCTCATTGTCATCATGATCTAAAAAATCAAGACAAAAAAGTAAATCTTCTTTATCAATATAAATATCTTCAAATGAAATCAAAATATCTTGATACAAGAGATATTCTAAAGACTCACTAATATTTGAAATAATCTTCCTTGACATTGTCAATCTCCTTAATTAAAAATTAAAACCTTCTTTTTCAACAAACATTCCACTGGGAGTACTTTTAATATCTAACCGACAATTATCTTCAGATATTTTCGTTTTTTTAGCTTTGCATCTTTCACAAAACCTTATGAATTTACTTTCAGACATAAATTCTTTATCGCACCATCCAAGACACTTAACTTTAAATTCTTTTTTTGTCTTGTTCAATGTAGGTTTAAAAAAATCTTTTTTTGCAATGACTTCTGCTTCATCCATGAAAAAATCCTTTTTAAAATATACAAATAAAGCTTGTATGCAAATACAGCTTGCATACACTTATACAAAAAGACTTTAATGAATAAAAATTTAATTGCAATAGAAAAATTCTAATTTTTAAAAATAAATGAATCTTTTATACTTCCCCAATTTACATTAGAAGAACTTTTATCAAGCCTACTTTTCAATTCAGCATTTTCTTTATTCAATATTTTAATTTGTTGATTTAAACTTTTTACTTGTGGAGAAAACTTAACAACAATACCTATGCCAATAAATATTCCGAAGCATAATACGAAAAATCTAGAAAGCAAAAAGAAAAATAAATTATTAATAAATTTAAATATATTATTTTCTGAATTTTGAGTAGTTGCACTAGCATCAATAGGATTTGGGATTGGTGATGTAGGTGTTGCACCAGCATCAATAAGATTTGGTAATATGTTTGGAACTGGCGATGTCGATGTTAAAATATTTTCATTGCTCATAAAATTATATATTAAGCAATCGTTACAATTTTTACATTTACATATTTTTTTAATCTAAAGCATATTTCTAAAGCATATTAACATTAAACATCTTTAATATTTTCAAGAAAAACAGGAGTTTCTTCACCAAGATTAGATCCTGCAATATTTATTAAAAAATATTCTCTTGCTTGCTTTTTAGTTGAATTAGTTTTTTCTCTTAACATTGAAATTATCTTATCAGTGTCATATAGTACTTTATAAGAATTCAAACATCTTACCAATCCTATGATTGCATCATCAAATCCTTCTGCAAATAAGGTATTAGCTCCAATCTCACGACAATATTCTTCAATTTCTTTCCTCATTTTAATATTCCCTTTTAATTTTAAAAATTAATATGTATAATATATTTTAGTAGATATCAAATTAGTTTCAAAGATTTTTTTTAAATAATCATAAGATGAATAGCTATAACTTCCTAATAAATCATTCTCAAAGAAATTTTCCCAATAATCATAAAGTATTTTATGGTTTCTTTTAATACCGATCAAAAGTTTATCTACTTCATTTTCATAAGATTTAAATTGAAAAAAATCAAAAAAATAATTATCAGAAATTTTATCTTGTAATGTTTTATCAATAAAATTAAACCAAGAACTCATACAGTAAGAAAAAAAATTCCAAGCAATTATCTTTGCCTCATATTTGTGTTTAATTATTTTCTTGTAATCTACATTTAAAGACTTAATATAAAAGGTTAAATCATATTCTATTTGATTCCAACATGATTCTTTATGATAATCTTTATAAAAGTTTTCTCCATAAGAATCTTTAAATGCACCCTTTTTAGGCAATTTTCTGCTTATAATATAATAGCTTGGTTGTGAACTTGTTTTATACCAAGAAAAATCAATGATATTCCAACTGTACTTATGTTCATCTGAAATATTTAAGAAAAAAATATTTTTTTTATTAGGTAGAAAAATATTATTAATATTTAAATTATTTTCTTTACAATATTTTTCAAGAATGAAATTACTCATTGTTATTTTCAGCTTTAAAACAATTACTTACTTTACTTTCTTTCAATTCTACTTCTTCCCAAATGCCAAAATCGCTATTCCAAGATAAGTTATTCTTAGAAGAATAATCCTCAAGAGTATCAAAAATATTACCCAGAGAATTTAATTTATCAAAATTTCTTAAAACAAATACTGGATTACACTTATATCTTTTAACTAATCCCAATAATATTTCTTCATTTTTTTGCATCTGATTTTCCATCTTTTATTTTCAAGCCTTCTAATGTTACTGGTGATGGTGGATCAGCATAAGTCCTTTTCGGCTTTTCAATATTATTTTCCTCAAATCTACTTCTAAACCCTAATGAATCTAGTAAATTACTAAGTAAACTTTGACCAAAATATTCTTGTTTGGCCATAAAATTAAAATTCTCAGAAGAATTTTGTATGAGCTTCTCAAACATACTATGCTGCCAATCAGTAAGCTTCTGATGTATTTCTAAGGAAGCACCAGACTCTTTAACAATTAATTCAATCATTTTTGTTAAAGCATCACTTAAATCTAAAGCATTACTATCAATTTTATTATTTAAATTTTTAAAATTTTTATTTATCAAGTAAAAAATCATAATTGATGAAATAAAAGAAATAAAGCTAACGATGATAGAGCAAATACACAAAATTAAAATTACAATGTTGTCCATATTATATTTTATGTTTAAAATATAATAAAACCAAATTATTAATGTGGAACTTTAATTTTAATAAAATTTTGCCATTCTTTATTAGAATATGTCATTGGCATGTGTTGAGAATAAGTAGTTGCATATGCCATAGCAAATATTTCTTCGTCATTTTGGCTCAATGCTTTTTTTCTCAAAGTTCCATTTTTTTTAATTTGCTCTGGTTTAGTATCTTTCAATAAATTCTTCCACTCTTTTTTCAATTCAGGTGTCATAAATTTTTCCCAAACCATGTGAGCTATTTCATGCAGAAAAACCATTTCTCTGCCATAATTCCAAGGTGCAGAAATTGTTATTTTCTTCTTGTAAATCCATCCTATATGCTGATCATCGTTTTTTATAGTGTTATTTGATGTTAATTTAACTTTAAAACCACGCATTAACTCTCGATGTTTAAATGGCAACCTCTTCAAAGTAGCATGAATATTTTTATGCTCTTCTGTTTCCATTTTTTCCAATAATAAATAAAAGTTTAACATATATTATTTTCCTTTGCATAATATATATTTCATATGACAAAGAAAAATAAAAATAAATCTCAATCAGAACCAAGACAAAAAGCACAATATAAGCAAGATTCAACATTTCATTTAGAATTTTTGAATTTAGAACAAAAAAACTCATACGAAGTTTTTATGAAAAATGAAATAGTATTTTTAATAGGAGAAGCAGGGAGTGGGAAAACATTCCTATCAACCGCATTTGCATTATCTTCTTTGTTATCTAAAAAAACTAGAAAAATAGTAATATCAAGACCTATAGTTGAAGCTGGGGAAAAACTTGGATTTTTGCCAGGTACTTTTGACGAAAAAGTTTTACCATACATGCTTCCTATTTACGATACTTTAGATGATTTAGTAGGCAAGGAAGGCTTGCAAAGGGAATATGTAAACAAATGTCTTGAAGTAGCTCCAATAGCGTATCTAAGAGGTAGAACATTCAAGAATTCTATAGCTATTCTTGATGAAGCACAAAATGCAACTAAAACTCAGTTAAAATTATTTTTAACAAGAATAGGTATGGGCAGTAAGCTTTTAATTACAGGAGATCCAAAACAAAGTGATCTAGGGCAAGCAAGTGGCCTTATGGAAGTAGTAGAAAAGCTTAGAGGAATAAAAGGAATAGGAATTATTGAATTTTCTTCTGATGCAATAGTGAGACATCCTATAATTAGTTCTATTATCAAGAAAATTTAATGATTAAAGCCTAAATAATTCATGTGGCTAACAGTAAAAAAATACAAAGGAAAAGGTTCTGTAAAGATATCGTCTTCTACAGAATGTCATTTCTACGAAAAATACAGCAACAATCTTAAGATCAGATATGATTTAGGCTTAATGCCCTTATATGTTTATAGAGTTAGTGGAAGAGGAAGACTTCCGTATTTATTCAAGCCAGCCAAAGATTTTAATAATCAAATAGTATATTCACAAATTTATAATATATTTGCAAGAAGCATAGAAGAAGTTCCTTTACAATTAAAAAAACAAGAATTCTCAGGCTATGTTTACAAAGTTTACAAATACGAAAAAGCAATTTTTAACAAAGATTTTGTAAATGATGTTAATGATGGCATAGTTGACCCAAACAATTATGGATTTATTGATGTAACAAAAGAATTTTGTAAATTACCAGAAGCCAGTGATTATTGTAATTATTCTTATGAGTTCATTGGAAAAGGTGATTTAACTGTAAATTATTCTAAGGAATTTATTGGTAGCGGTGAATTTAAAATAAAAGGCCATGGAAAAATTATTCAAGCAACTGTTTATTCTTATAAAGTTAAATTAAAAAGAAAAAACAAAATAAAATTCACTGGTTTTGCAATCACATCTGGGACTAATTTACTTCCAACAAAAAGCTATAAGGGATCTGGTAGTGTTAAGATAAAAATTGGCTCTAGCAGTCAAAATAATGATCTAGGAACTATAGAATTCTTAGCAATAGGAAGCCTTGAAGTAACTAATTTTAACAATTATAAACAATTAAATATATTTAATCCAATAGCAAATAACAATGTCTTGGCAACTGCATGCAGTTGCCCAACATTGAAAAATGTTATTTATTTTTCAAATAGTATATTTAAAAGAAATTCATTATTGGATAAATTTTTATATAGGAATAATTTGTCTGGCAGTGACATAATCACTCTTTATTATGATAATAATAATCAACATTATTTTAATTCAATTAAATTTGATGGATTAAGTTTATTAGAAGGAAGTAAAGAAAACTGGAATATAACAACAACATTAAATTGCACTAATCAATTAGATTTAAGAAAAAATAAATTATGGTTATTTTCATGTTCGATAACAAGAAAGATTTATGATAGTAAAAAAACTACAAGCTTAGAAAGTAAATTAGCTATACTTCTGCCTTACAATCTGATTTGTTCGAAAATTGATGCTATTGAATTTTATAATAGAGTAAATTTAAGTGAATTAATTATTTACAATAAATATAAAGATAAAATAATTAATGCTAATATAAATGTTTTCAAAGACAATATAAAACTATTTAGTTCTGGAAACTGGCTTAATGACCCATATTTCAACATATTTGTATATAGTACACCAGCTATATTAGAATCATATTACAGGCCAGAAATTGCATTAAAGCAAGAAGATATACGAGGAGCAATAACAGGCAAACAACAAGCCTAAACAGTCTTTGTTTGAATTTGCTGAACAATTTTCGGTAAAGAATTCATAGCCTTTTCAGTCATTCTTTCAAATTCATTTACATCTAAGCTAAATATTCTATAATGATGCAAAATATTATTTTTCATTACTTGTGGCTTATAGCCTAATGTTTGTGCCTTTAAAGTCATAATAAAGGCATTCCCGATCTGTGGAAGCTCTTCCATGAATCCATTTATTCCACTGAAGCAGTCTCTAGTCATTAATAAACAATATTCTTGAATGAAATCAATTTTTTGACCACCCATGTAATAAGAAGATGTATCAATGCCTACAAGTCCAGATGAAGATGCTTCTGAAACATTTATAAGAAGATCAAGCCATGCAGGATTTAAAATTACTATATCAGAATGTAAAAATACAAAATATTTGCTATTGGGATTAGCATGTTGAGCACCAATATTTGCTGCTTTACTAAAATATAAATTTTGTTCATTTCTAATGACTTTACAATCTTTTTCAAGTTGGTTTAAAAAATCTTGTGTTTCTGCACCAGAACCATTATCTACGACTATTAATTCATAATTATTATTATTTGAATTTACAGCTATAGATTGCAAACAAATATTCAAATACTCAGGTCTTTCACGATGAACAACAATAATTGATATTTGTTCATCGGAATTATCATGCACATTAACTACAAGATCAGGCTTTTGACCTTCAAGTGGATTATGTGGAATTTCATTACTCATCTTTGCTTTCCTTGTCTTCAAAAATTGTTTCTTGTATTCCTCTTTCGCAAATACAATCTATAGAGGAATTATTTATAGTTATATTTTCTCGCCAATTTTTCTTTTCTTTTGTCATATAATCTTGAGCATCTTTTGCAGAAGAAAATATCTTTTCTACTTTTACTAAAGTAACAGTGCCATTAAATTCATTGGCAACAGTTACAGCAACAAAAACTGTTCTATTTTTCATATTTAATTATATGCCTAGTTAAATTCTTCTTTCAACTCATCTAAAATGCTTTTACTAGAATCTTCTAATATTTTTTCTTCATTTAAGACTTCTTCTTTTAATGATTCTTCGTTTAAAACTTCTTCTTTTAAAGCTTCTTCATCAATATCTTCAAATGATATTTTTTTTATTTTATTATTGTTTTTTTTATTTAAAGATTCTTTGTAATTTGGATTATTTTGTCTAATATATTCACTTCTTTTTTCCATAATAACTTGAATATTTTTATTAATATTTTCAATAAAATTATTGTACGCAGCGTGTGGATATTTATTAAGTAAAATCAATAAATCTTTTTTGATTTCATCGGTAACATTTTGATTTGTTACAAATGACTGGACTTCTTCAAGTGTAAATATTTTTATTCGTGATTTAGACCTTAAAGATTTTTCTCTTTCAGATAAATATTTATCTGAAAAGTTTCCAATATTAAAATTAAGTTTTTCTGAGTTCATCTATGGGACTTTCCTGAATGTTTTTAACTATACCATCTAAAATAGTTTGTTTTTCGAAAATAAAATTATTATCTTCTTTTATTTCAGGTACTTTACTTATAACTTCATTTATTTTTTTTGAAATTTCCATCAAATCAACTAATTCATTGATCAATTCAAAATTGTTATTATCAATAAAAGGATTAATTACAGCTTTGCTTGCCATGTCAAAATAAACTAGTTTTCTCTTTATTAAATTATCTTCATTTCTGTATTCAACGACTACAGGCTGAACAAAATATAATCTTTCAATATTCATGACTAATTATAGTCAGTAGCAGATTTAAAATCACCGCCCATAGAATCACTAATTTCAGAAATTGAATCTTTTACTTTGTTTATTTTAGCTTGCATCTTCTCAGAAAGCTTTTTGTTTAAACCTTCTTTATTGCTCATCTTTACTTCTAGTTGATACAAAGACTTGTATAAGTCCTGCAATGCTGGAAGCCTATCATCAGCAGAGAAACCAGCAGTAATTCTAGTTTTGCCAGATTCATCTCTAGTATCATTGCCGTAAGAATCATGATGTATAGGATTTGGGTTGTTTCCTAATTTACTAGCTTTCTTTTTAATATTGTTTTTACTTTTATCATTTGCCAAAGAATTGTCTACAGTTTTAAAATTAGCTGCTGAATTTTTATCTGAAACTGCTGGGTTTTTAAATTTTGACTTTTTATTTTTTTTATCTTTATAAGATTTATTTTCTTCGTTGATAATTTCTACATTTGCATCATTAACATCCATATCTTGAATTTTATTCCAATAATCTACATCATTAGAATTAAATTCTGCCTTTGGTTCTTTTTTAATCATATCAAAAAATGAATCTTCTTTATCACCATTAGGATTTCTTGGAGTTTCAAAAATTCCCTTTTTCAAAGCATCTTCCCACTTATTAACATAATCTTGAAATTCATCTTTTTGACCTTCCCAGCTATTGAATCTTGGAGTATCCATATTTTTTTTCCTTTGTTTGATATAATATATCTATGTTTTTTCTTTTAAAATAATAAATAATTTATGATTTTAAATTTTAAAAAATATTTCCATGAAAGTATTGGTGCAGGATCTATGTTGCCAACAACATGGACTGGCTCACAAGCATCTGATACTATGGGCCTAACAGGACATCCGTTAAACTTGCCAGACATTGATATTGCCTTGCCTCCAGAAGGCACAATAACTCCAGAATTAAAAAAATCAGGAATTGTAAAAGAGTTTATTTTTAACAAAGATCCAATTACTGTAATTTTAGATGATGGAACAGCCTTGTATTTCACTTACGATGAATATAAAAGAATACAAGGAGACTTGCCTTTAGTGCCAAAATTAACAAGACTAGAGATATCTTTTCAAACTTTGCCAACTAGCTTATATTCAATGCCATCAAAAATAAATTTTTGCAAAGCTGTTTTTATTGGTGATAATGGGCATAAAAAATTACACAAAATTCAAAATTCAATAAATTATCCTAATATCCGCCTTGTTTAAGATATTTAAATAATTCATAATTAATGTTTTCTCTTGGAACATTAACTTTAATTTTTACAATAATATCGCCTCTGTGTTTTTTATTATTTAAATTAAAATAACCTTTATTTTTAATTTTAAGACTAGTACCAACCTGTGTTCCTTCTGGGATTTCAATCTCGATTGTTTCGTTTTCAATAGTTGGAATTATTATTTTGCCTCCTAACACTAATGTTGAATAAGGAATAAATAAATCCAAATGCAAGTCTAAATTATTTTTAGTGAATAATTCATCTTTTTTAAATCTAATTGAAACTACAAGATTTCCATTCTTGCCATCTGAAGATGGTTCTCCATGCCCTTCAATTAATAAATTTTGATCTTCATTAATACCAGCAGGAATTTTTAAATTTAATTTTACTATTTCTTGACCAAAAAATCTTCTACTCTTGCAAATTGAACAAATATCTTTATATGCTTTACCACTACCTTGGCAGAAATGACATAATAATTCAAAGTTAAATGGCTGCTGAATTATTTTTTTAATTTTTCCTGAGCCATTACAGTGAATACAACTGTCAATATTTTTAAATCCTACACCATTACAACCATCACACAACTTCGGTTTATTAAAAATTATTTCTCTTACAATTCCAAAAAAACCTTCTTGCAAGGATATATCGCATATGTATGAAATGTCCTTGCCACAAATTTTTTCTGTTTTGTTTTCTGAGAATATATCAAATTGTATTTCTATAGAATCTTCTTGGTTTTTAAGCTGGTCTATTAATGAATCATAAGCTTCTTGTACTTTTTTAAATTTTCCTTCAGCTTCTTTATCGCCAATGTTCCTGTCAGGATGATATTGTTTTACTAAATTTCTATAAGCAGAAACAATATCATCCTTATTGGAATTACTATCTAAACCAAGGATCGAATAATAATCATTAATTTTATTAAACCAATACTGCTTTTACGCAATTTGGTTCCATTAAAACCCTATCACGCCCAGTATTATCAAGATTAGGCACTGGGACACCATTGCCAGACAAGATTACACGATCACCGATTTTAAATCCATATTGATCGCATTTAGCTAATGGGCCTTCGTCTATTACAATAGCTTGAAATTCTTTATAAGTTTTTGATTCCTTAACAATAATCTTGGTTCCAAAAACTTCTTGAGCAGTTAAAAGTTCTAATAAAACTTGATTACCAGCTGGTTTTACAGCTATTAAAGATTTTAATTCAGAAGAACCTTTAGTATTTCCACCGCAACATTCTTTAGACATTTTAAATTCCTTTGCATATAAATTAAACTAATTAATTATAGCTGTTTTGGTGTGATTCTACAAATTAATTTATTTCCTTCGAACTTTGGACCATACTCAACATTACCACGAATGCCACACCCATCAATAATCCGTTGCATAATTTTCAGGCCATCTTCTTTACCCGTGTAAATTTGCCTACTTTTAAACTGCATATTAAATTGAACTTTTTTATGATCTTCTAAAAATACAATAGCATTATTTAATTTTGTTTCTATATCATGCTCACTAATCACAGGAGATAGCCTAATGTCCTTAATCAAAGTAACAGACTCTCTTTGTTTCCTTGCTTTTTCTTTTTCTTTAATTTTCTCTTCATATAAATATTTGCCATAATCCATAATATGACAAACAGGAGGCTTAGCATTTGGAACTAATTCTACAAGCGTTAAATTTTCATCAAAAGCTATTTTTATGGCTTGATCAATAGGCAAAATTCCTAAAGATTGTTGCTCTTTAAATACCCTTACCGATGAAGATTTAATATTATAGTTGGTACGATGCTTGAAATTTTTATTAAACATAAATTAGTTATTCACCAGTTGGAGAATTATAAACTTGAATTACAAAACCATCTTTATCAATTGGAAACCTTCTTGTCCACTGAACACCATGTCCCCAGTCACAAGGAGAATAGCTTGGAATAGGAGGCTGAGATGTGCCTAAATCAAGCATCTTTAATAATTTAAATTCAAAGAAAAAAGAACCAGCTAAGCAAGTATCTTCTGGATTCCAGCGATAAACCAAATAACTATGTGCTAGTTGGTTCTTGGATATAGTTCCATCTACATTAGCAATATCTTCAAAAGTCATCTCGGTAATAGCTGGGTTATTTAAAAATCTTAACAACCTTAAACTTGCTCCTTTTTCCCAAGGAAAAGGAGTAGTGTTTTTATATCCTCGCTCAACATAAATTTCTTTTTTTTCTTCATCAAATCCTATTACATTCATTCTTTCAAAATTTCTACCAAGACCAGCTTGAATAATTGTATTTTGAATTATTTGATCAAATCCTATATTATCTGCGAACTGTATTATAGTTTGATCATCTGTTATGTTAGATTTTAATTTTGCACAACTCCACATATTTGCTTCTGCAATTAAATTAGTCAAATCAATAGGCTCATCACAATCAGTTATTTCTAATTTAAATTCTGGTATGGCATCGTGTCTTTTTATGATAAAATCATAACAAGTAGTTAAACCACTACATGGATCATAGCAATTGCTACTGCCATTATAATAATTAAAATTACAACCGTTTGAATTACAATTTGACATAGTTTAGATATTTATTAATTGAAAAAATTCTATTTTATAAATTCCTTTTTTATTATACTTTCTCTTAAACATATTATATTTATTCTTTGATTTTAAATTTAAATGGGAATAAATTAAATTATTTGGCACTGGCATTGCTTGATATGACATGGAACAATTTTTAAATTTATATTTCATTACAAAATCAATATTTCCAACAAGCTCAAAATCATGATTCAATAAATTAATAGTATTATTTGAAATCTCATAAACATGAGAAGTAATTGGTGTTAAATTTTGACAATTAATTTTTGTGAAATTATTACTTTCATGCAATTTATTAACACAATAAATATAAATAACCGTCTTGCCTTTGTAAAATTTTATATTAAGATTGCTTATTAATTTCTGTGTAATTATTTGCTTATTTTTCAAACTTATATTTTCCTGATTCAATTTTAGATATTTTATCAAAATCGAAGTTTAATTTTGCTTCACTGTGAACTTCTAATAATTTATTATATTTAGATTCAAGATCATAAATCAATGTTTTTGAAATAAAAATACCAGTATGATCTATAAAATTTGATTTTTCTTGAAAAATATTATAATAATTCAAAAATATTCTTTGAGGTTTTGTTTTAAAGTATTTTTTTAAAAACTGTTTTTCTGGGGGTAATTTATCTTCTTCGAAATTACCCCACAGAAAAATCATTTCTTTTTCATGCATAAAATACCTTAATTATAACAATGTTTTATCAAATAATATAGCATTCCTGCTGAAATTTCTTTTGGTACATTCTTTCTTGACATGTCATTTAATATATCTAGTACAATTTTAACATCAGATGTAACACTACCTAAGTTTTCATCTTCTTTAATGAATTTACTAAGCAAAGGGTAGCAATAATCTAATACTATTGACAAGTTAGTTTCTTTAATAAAATTAATATCTTCATCAGATGGAAAGTGATTAAATTTATTTAAAAAAGGAACTTGATTTTGATCAACTTTATCTTTAAAGTACGATCTAATCGCATTATAAAAATAGTTTACAATACTATCGTCAATGCCTTCTTCATCAAAATCTTCAACTTCGGCAAAAGAATTAATCATCTTGAAATCCTTTCTTAAAATGTTAAATAAGCTAAATCTTTAGCTTTACAGAGATGATATTTCAATATTTTTTATTGTCAATAAGTTTTTTAAAAAACTTTTCAAATGCCTTGAGTTAAATGCTTCATTATTGTAAAACCTTCGCAGTTATCTCCAAGTGGAGGCATTTCTTCTGTCATATAATTTTTCATTGTTAATTTATAATCATTAACTTCTCTATCTATAAGCAGTCTTTTATTTGTTTTTTTTAAGCAAATCCAATTATTAGATTTTTTAGAATCTCTTGCCAAATATCTGCATTTTTTACCATCGGTATTTTCATGCAAACAAATATATTCAATTTGCTTTAAAGATAATGGCATTAATATAAATCCATTTCTTTTCCAATATCAGAAATCAAAATGCCATTTTGATGATCTATTTCATGCTGAAGAATGCTTGAGAAAAAGCCATCATATTGTTTTTCAAAAGGAATTAAATTCATGTTATTTTCAAAGCTAAAATATAGACCTTTTAATACAACTGATGGAAATCTCTCAAGTTTATATCTTTTAATCTGATTTGATTTGGTTTTTAAACTTAAACATCCTTCAATAGATGTATTTTTATTGCCAATGCCTTCATATTGACAATCTACAAAAGTATAAAATTCATTTGATATATCATAATTTTTAGCAATAAAAATCTTATAAGGTATTCCAAGTTGCACAGCAGATAAACCAACTCCATTTTCTTTCAAGCAAATATTTTGCATTAACAAAGAAATTTTGGCTATCTCTATAAGATTCTGATCTTTAGCATATAAAACATCTTCTTTAATTGGGATATTTAAAGCAGAAACTACTTCTAGTTCTTTTTTTTGCTTAATAAACCAATTAATACTTTTGTTTGCTGACTCATCCATTCTTGCAAGCTCTCCGTGGAACTAATTTTTTCCTTTGGTATTTTTAAAATTACAGCAATTTCTTTGTCGCAAATTAAATTTTTCTTTAAAATGCTTCCAGCAAATTCTTTTAATGGAATATTTTTAGATTCAGCCAAAATATTTAGCTTTTCGTAATCTTCATTATCAAGAGAAACCCAAAAATTCTTTTCTTTTTTAATAGGTCGCATTATTACTTGCCTTTTGGTTTTTTATTAAAACTGTTACCGCTATTATTAGGTCCACTGAAATTAGATCCACTTATATTAGAACCATTGCCACTAGAAACAAAACTTTCCTTCATTTTTTGTTTAAACAAATTTAATTCTTGTTCTTTTTTAAGTCTTCTTTTCTTTTCGCTTGGAGATTCATAAAATTCACGCTTCTTCATTTCTTTAATAATACCAGAAGCATGACAAGCTTTGCGAAATTCTGACATTAAAATTTTAAATTGTTTTTCTGTTGTCGTGCTTGAAGAATTGTAATGATAACCTTTAACTTCAACTCTGACATTATATTTTCTTCTCATTTTAATTTACCTTTGGAAATTTTAAAAATTTAAGACCCATTTTTTTAGACTGATGATACCGAACATTTTGATAATTAGATAATTTATCAGAGTATTCTGAATATAAAACTCCATTATTAATATTTAATATTTTATCAATCTTACTTATTATATTACCAGCAATATTACTATACAAGTCATTATTAACATTAATTAAATCTGCGAATATAAAAAATCTTTCGTTGTCTAATACTTCATTGCCAATAACATCTTCAAATTCATATTCTCTATGATTGAAATATCTAATTCTTTCGTCTACAAGAATGAAAGGAACTCTAGCAATATTTGATAGCCTTGAAATTCCAGAGAAAAAATCAAGAGTAATTCCAGTCATTCTCATCAATGACATAATTTTATTAATATCTTTTTCATTGAAAAATAAAATATTATTATTGTCTATGAAGTTCGAAGAAATATCATGTGTTAAATAATGTTTAACACACACCAAATCAACATTGTTTTGCAGTAATCTTTCTACAAGATTCACCCAAAATTCTTGCTTTATTTCTTGATGTACAAGAGTCCCCTTCCTAATTACTTGCATTGTCTTATTAGGAAAAATAAATAATTTTCTTTTGTTTTTCAATCCATTAAATCTAGCAGTTATAACATCATCGTTAGCAAGATTATTCATTACTTGAGGCAATATAATTCTAATATTTTTGTTTTTTTCCCAAAATTTATTTAGAAAAAAAGTATTATACACTTCTGAAAATACATCAGCCTTTATTACTTCTCTAAAGTTTTCGTTTAAATGTCTCAAATAAATATTTTTAAATTCAGAATTATTATCATAATTAGATGAAGAGTTATAAACTTTTGCAAAATTATCAGTATTAAATGACCAATATTCATCTGCGTAAGGATACAAAGCACTAAACCCAGCATATCCAAAAACAATAAAATATCTCAGAGATTTTGCTTCTTTTCTAAACCTAGGCAATAGCATAGAAGAAAGAGAAACAGTGCTTCTTAAATCACCAATGTTAAAAAATATGCATATTTGATCAAAGTTATTTGGTATATTTTTTTCTACATATTTTTCTCTAACGAAATTTAATTTGTTAGAGGTTATTTTCAAAAAATCAGATACAGTTAAGCTGCTCAATTTTTACCTTAATAAATAAATTTAGCCATTGAATTTTTAAATATTTTATTCCAAAATCCATCGTTATGAAAATAATTACTTTTTACAGTTTCAAAATTATCAACCATGCCTATAACATCTGTAAAATCACGATTAACTACAAAATTAAAAATACTATTTTTCAACAAACCTCTAAAATCCCAGAAATTTTCAACTACATTCAAGTGATTGCAAAATATTATTTTTTTGTTTGCCTCATCTCTCGTAGTAAGAATCAATCTTGTGCCTTCCTGTCCTCTGCCAACAATTTGATCTGGTGATTCAATCAAAACATACGGAAGATTTACCATTGACGAAAGCCTTGTAGATGCAGTCCAAAATTGCAAAGAAAACTTACAATGTGTAAGTGCAGCCAAGACAAACTCAATATCGTTAAAATCAGGATGATTACACAAATTATAAAACTTATCTCCAAAATCACCTTTTAAATCAAAAGTAGTATACTTTTCACCAAGCCATAAAACATTATAACCGCTTTTTATTAAATCAGAAACTACAAGATAGTATTGCTCAGGAGTTAAGTTTCTTCCATAAACATTTCTTCCTCTTACAAATAAAGCAACAGTGTTTTCTTTTACTATTTTACCAGCCTTTTTAATCTTTGATAGTCTTGGATAAGACACAGATCTGTAGGTATTTCTTGTATTTGGAGTATCAGAAAATAAAGAAAGTTCTAAATTATCAGAATTACAATGTTCGCAATTTGTATAAACTCTGTCTGATCCGAATACATTATTACAATTTCTACATTTTCCAATTAAAGCAATATTACCCAATTCTACACTTGTAATAACTTCTCCAAATTTTTTCAAATGTTTTTCAACCCATTTGATGTTTTTAGATTCATGATGAAAAGCTCTAGAATAATCTTTAAGCCACATTAAATCAGAATCAATTTCCCAAAATTCATCTGCTAAATGAGAATATAAAAAACTTCTTCCTACCCAACCAACAACTATAATTCTTTTATCTGGGTTATTTTTTCTGATTCTTGGTAAAACATAATGTATGCCAACTGTTTCACATCCAAATTCACTGAAACAACAAACTATTAAATTTTTATTATTTCCTTTAGATTTATTAAATATAACTTTTTTAAAATTAATATTTTTTAATCTTTTTTCTTTTTTTGTTAATTTGTAATCACCAGCTGTATAATCTCTGTTGAAAAACACAAAATTTTTCAATTTCTTATTTTTATTAATTTTATTATCTTCCCGCAAGTTGGACATCTGAATTTCCTTGTTGATACACAAGATGAGCATGAATTAGGATATTCGAAAATATCTTTAATACCAAACTCTTCTCCTTTGTTAATTAGTTTATAGAAATTACACTTGTTACATTTTATCATTGCTACTGGGTTCAAGACAAGCTCCCCCTCTTTTCTAAATATTCGCCTAGATTAGTTATAGTCATGCATTCCCAATGCTTATCATCAGCTGGAATATGTTGTTTTTTAGCAAAGAAAAACATTTCAAATAAATAAGAATATGGTTTTGCTAATACTTCATCTTCTGTCATACCACCATATAAATCTTCACATATTTTTCTAGTCAATAAAACAGCTTCTTTTTCATTAGTTTTAGCCAATTTTTTAATAATTTGTATGCTAGTTTTAGCCCCAAATGTTGAATTAGACAATAAATCAACTACATCTTTTTTTAAATCACCATAAACAAAATCAGCATTTGCTCTGTAACAAACCAAGACATCCCCTTTTTGTGGAGCAAATTTAGAAGCATCTCGAAAATATTGCGAGAAATTACTTTCATCTATAATTAAATCATTGTCTACATTAGATTCTTCGATTAAAACTTTTTCTTCAATCATTTATCTGCTTCCTCATTAAAACAATTCTAAAATCAGAACTTTTTGTCCTTTTCTTCGATCTTTTTTCTTCCCACGACAATCTCTTCAAAGAATATGTAGGAAATCCACCAGATGGTGGTTCAAGTTGTACTTTAATTAAGTTACTTTGTTTTAATTCTTCTTTAAAAAATTCATAATCATCCATCCAAATGTTTATTTTTATTTTTTCACAATTAAAATCAGATGCTGTTACTTGATAATAATTGTTCTTTTGACCTTTTCTTTTTTCTATTTTTTCAATTTCTAATTCTAAAACTCCAAAAGTATAACCATCTTCAATCAATTGGTTGTATGCTTCTACAGTATAACCACCAATAAAATCAGGAGATGTTTCAATATTTGTCTTCCATATGAAACCATAATATTTTTCTTCGCAATAATTATTTTGTGACAAAGAATCAATGTATTCTTTGTCTATGGTAACTTTATTATCTGGAATATCTTCAACCATTTTTCTGACGATGCTCTCTGGCTTATAATCTTCTATTCTTTGAAGACTTTTTAATATTTTTTTTAGACCACTTATAGAAGTTTTGTATTTTTCAGGCTCTTTCAAAGACTCAAAGTAAGCAATCAATTTTTGAAATGCCGAAGATTTAAATGGCATCTTTTCATAATAATTGCTTGGTAAAAACTCTTTTGTTTTCTCTTTTAAATTTTCAAAAGAAACTTGATTTCTTTTGATTTTATCTTTTATGTTTTTCTCTAAGTAACAATATTTAAGCCAATAAATATAAATTTGTTCTTTGGTTTTATCTTTTTCAAATTCAGCAAAAACATTCAAGGCAATCAAAGATTTTAAAACATTTGCATCTGAACCATAACGCTGTAAGAAATCAAATAAATCAATATATGGCTTGTTCGCAACAATTCTTTCGGCTTTCTCAATACCTATTCCTTTTATATTTGAAAAACCAATTGTAATTTTACCTTCTTGAATTGCATAATCAACATTAGAAGCATTTATAGAAATAGGCAAGACTTCTATACCTTTTTTATTTGTTTCAACTATCATTTCCTTTGCTTTTAATTCAGATTTTTCAGTGATTAAAGAAGCACAGAAAAATTCAATTGGGTAGTAACATTTTAAAAAAAGCTGTCGTGCAGATATGTATGTGTAAGCATACGCATGACTTTTATTGAAGCCGTATTCAGAAAAACTTAAAAGGTAATCATAAAGATTTTTAATTTCTTCATCGTTATAGCCTAAATTTATTTTTCCATTTTCTAAAAATATATTTTTATATTTTTCAAAAATTGATCCTTTCTTTTTAGAAATAGCCTTCAACACTTGATAACAATCACGCAAAGGAATACTTCCTGCAACATTTAAAACTTGCATGACTTGTTCCTGATATAAAATTACTCCGTAGGTTTTTCCAAGAATTGGCTTAAGTAATGGATGGATTTCATAATCTTCTCTTTTGTTTTTTCTATTTGCAAAAGCTTTATCCATACCCATTAACAAACAACCAGGTCTATAAAGTGCATTTAATGCAGCTAAATCATCAAAAGAAGTTATTTTTGCATGTCTTGCTAAATTTCTAATGCCTTCACCATCAAATTGAAATATTCCTTTTAAATCTCCATCGCTGGCAGCTTTCAAGCATACTTCATCGTTTAAATAACTTAAATCACTCCAATCCCATTCTCCAACATTAGCAGAAATATTTTGTATGTCATGTCTCTCTTTGATCATTTTACAAGCTAATGCTATTTGATTCAAAACATCAATTACAAGCATGTCCATTTTAATAAGACCAACAGGGCTTAAATCTTGTCCATGCAATCCCTCACCCCATGCACTAGCACAAGTTTCATCTTTTGCATTTTTTGCAAGAGGAACAAAATTATCAATCCTTTCTGAAGATATAATTAATCCACCAGCATGCCTTCCCATAGAACGATTTCTATGAAGCAATTTTTGAACAGCCAAAGCAATATCAGGATATTTTTCACAATAAATCTTCAATTCAGGATATAATTCTAAAGCTTTTTCAAATCCCAAGGCATGACCTTCATCATCTTTAAGTCTTAATTGTTTAGTTATATTTAATATTTCACCTCTATCCAATCCATGAACCCTAGCCATGTCAATGAAAGTAGATTTAAGACCAAAAGTTCCATAGTTTCCAATATTACAAACATATTCTCTGCCAAATTCATTGATAGCCCATTCATTTTTTAAATAATCTCTTACTTGTGGCAAATAATCTATATCAATATCTGGTAATTCACCCATCTTATAATTGGCTTCCTCACTAATATTAAAATCAGAGCAAATATTTAAAAGCCAAGGAACAATAAGATTATTTTGATTTTTTTCATATTTCTTACAAATATTATATAATTCTAAAAAATATTTAGTTTCTTCTTGTACTTCAATTTGAATAAGCTCATTGGTTAGCCTTTTTGAATATAATTTGTAATCATCTTGATTTACTTTTACTTTGAGATTTTCAAAGCATAAATTTTTCAAAACTTCTTGTTCTGACATGCTAAATCCTTTCTAAATCCTTTTTATTAATAATTCTTTTAATTTTAGCACAAAAAAGCATAAATACAATAAGAATTTATTTTAAAAGGGGATAAACATGAGCTTCAAAAAATTTAGCGAATATTTCGATAATAAAAAGAAAATTAAATCAAAGCCAGATAATTTAGCTGCTGATCTTGATATTTCAAAAACCAACAAAGATCCTTCAAAGGTATCTGCTGATAATTATGAAAAAACATTGGCACACAAGAATAAAATACCAACTTCACAGCCCAAATCTCCAGAAAAAAACATTTCTAAAAATTTAGGCTATGATGTTCCAAAATCTGTAAAACCATCTCCAAATCCTTATTATGCACCTGCTAAACAACCTTCTGCAAAGGAATTAGAAAATGGTCTTGCTAATGTTGGTGATAAAGATAACATTGTAAATTTTACAAAATTAAATAATGAATCATTTATAGAAGCAACTAAAGATTTTTCTACTAAAGATTTTATAAATACAATGGTAAATGAACATTGTGGCTGCGAAAATGAAATTGCTCCACATATTACTTCTTACTATGCAGGTAATTCCCATCCAGATCCAATCCAAGCAATTCAATATTTAGTTTATGTAATGAATAAAAACCCCCATATCGTAAGAGCTTTAATGCATGAAGCAAGGCGTAAGGGTTGCTTTGGTAAAATGTGCAAAGCTATGATGAAATTCCCAGAATTCGAAAAAATCAGTAATGGTGAAGAAGAGGATAATCGTGAAGAAGACGAAGGAGATACAAATATTGATACTGGCGAAACTGATGTAGAAGATATTATTACTACAATCGAAGACCCAGAGAATCAACCAGAAGAAATGGAAATGAAGAAGTCTAAAAAAGGATGAGGTAAATTTTAAATCATTGGTCAATGATTCAATAAAATTAATATAATTTAGACAACCAATTAATAAGGAAAAGCATGAGAAGTTTTTACGATTTTTACAATAAACTTTATTTAGAAGCATCGGTACATCCTGTTATTCTAAAAGATTCTGAATCCATCATTAAAAAAGCAATTCAAAAATATTTCTCAAATAAAAACCCAAAAACAGATCATCCTGATTTTGAAGATTTTGTCATTTCATATAAAACCAATAAAAATGAATTAAAAGACATAGATGTTACATTATTTCTATCGTTAACTGAAATTGATGATAGTTTCAACCATGACGAAGCTTTACTTGATTACAAGAATTATAAATTTAAAAATTTCGATAAACCTGTGAATATAAATGATTTTTATCACATGGGTATAGCAAAAGAAAAAGAAGAAGCACAATCTGATTATCAATCAAAATTAGATTATGCCAAAACAATACCAGAGGTAGGTGGAATGAGAAAACACTATCTGAAAAAACTTGAAGATTTTGAACCTCACAATCACAGAATAAAAATTTATGTTGATTTTCATCCAAGTGCTACCTATGAAAAAGTAGCTGATGTATTAACAAAAGAAATAATGAATGAAATACAAAAAATAATAAATAATTTAGATTAATCAGAAAATCTTAATTTGTACTGTTTGCCACCACGGGCATCACTTAAAAACCTACTAAACAACAAGTCTTCTTTTATTGGATCAACATCAGTAACTCCCATTAAATATAAAACCAAAGATCCCACAGCCGAACCTCTGCCAGGACCAACAGCTTCCCGCCCATCGCCAAACCCTAGTATTTTTGGTGCCACTCTTCTTGCTTCACTTGTCATTTTTTGAACTATTAAAAAATAAGAAGCAAATCCTTTCCTGCAAACCAAGTCATATTCTTCTTGTATTCTGAGAAGGTATTCTTTTGTTCTTGGAATATTTCTAAATTTAACACCTTTGTTGATTTCTTCTTTTAATAATTCTTCTTCATTTGGTAATTGCGGAAACTTCAATCTCCTGTCTAACTCTACACCTTTTGCCATCTGACAAATATCTACAGTTGTCTTTTTTGCTTCTTCAAATATTTCCAAAGGAATAGCATCACTATATTTTTCAAGCCACATTTGATTTAATTCTTCTTCGGTTTTCATCCAAAGATTTGAATCTTGTAATTCAAATAAATCGTTTACAGAATCATCTTTAGATTCAATCATTTTTTTTATTTCTGGAACTGTTCTGCCAGTTTGTATCATTAACATTAATCTTTGATAATGAGAATCTTCTGGTAGGCAATAATGCACATCGTTGCTTACTATCAAAGGAAGATTATATTTTTCTTTCATTTTCAAAATAAAAATATCATATGGTTTTTGTTTTTTAAAATCCAAAAGCATAATCTCTAAATAAAACTGCCCTTTAAACATACCCATATATCTAACTAATACTTCTTCAGCAGCTTCACATCCTTTATTTTCAAATGCTCTGCCTATTTCGCTTGCATAACAACAAGAAGTAAATATGATGCCTTCCTTGTGTTTAATTAATATTTCATAGTTGACTCTTGGTTTAGAATAAAACCCATTCATAAACCCCCAAGAACTCATTCTAACAAGGTTCTTGTATCCTTCTTGATTAATTGCTATCGCAAGAAGGTGATTGCCTTTAATCTTAAATTCACTTAATTCTTCTGGAGATAGCCTTTCCATAAAAACGCTTCTTTGTTTTTCATTTGCAGTAGGCTCAAAATGCATGCGATTTACATAAAGTTCACATGCGTAAATTGGCTGTAATGCCTTTGTTTTTTTACTATCATTTATTTCATCACAAGCTTTAATTTGAAGCGGTACTGCATTTAATGTACCGTGATCACTTATACATAAAAACTGACCATGATGTTGCCAGCGATTAGCATATTCAATTGGCAATCCAAAACCATCAAGTAAGCTTCCTGTAGTAGTATGCAAATGCAAATGTTCAAATCCAATAACTTTAACAGCCATAGTTCATTTAATCCTTTAAAAGAAAATATCATTATATGATGTCAGATAGTAATTGCAATTAAAAAGTATATTAAATTACAATACATAAATTATGAACAACGAAGAAAGATTTTTTTACGAATACATAGTAATATCAAAAGCAATAGGAGATTTCATTGCTTTTGAATCATTTCTAACTGACAAAGAAAAAATAAATTTAAAAGAAGTAATCTACTTAAGCAGCAATGAAACTATTCCACACTTTGAATGCATGAGCAAAAGTAAATTTTATAATAAAAATTGTAAAAAAACAACTGTTAAAATACCACACGGAATAAATAAAATTGAAATTAAAAACAATTCAATAAATCATTACTTTCATGAAAATCAAGAAATAAACAAAGATAAAGTTTTAATAGATTGGAATTTCTATGAAGGAAAATATGAACAATTACTAGAAAAAGAAAACATTAAAAACTATTCTTTTGTTAAAGAAAAATTATGTGAAATTGATAAATTTAAACTTCCAGACAAATATATTTCAATATCAGGATGGACATATTCATGGACAAAAAAAAGATTATTTGAAATTGAAGACTGGCAAGAAACAATAAAAATATTAAAATCAAGTAATATCAAAGGAGTTATCTTAAATAATCAAAATTGGTACTTGAATAACTTGTGGTTCAAAGAAATACTTAAAGAAGATTGTTTTATAAATCTAACAGGAAAAACAAATTATTTTGAAGCAATTGAAATAGTTAAAAATTCAAAAGGATTTATTGGAATAGATAGTTCGTTATCAATAATAGCAACTCAATCGCTTCCAGAAGATTCAATAATAATTAAGTCAAACGAAGGATCTAGCTCTCGTAGATTATGCAATTATTTTTATTCAAACTTAAAAACAAAAAAATGTTTAAGTAGGTATATTAATCTAAATAAACTACTACACCCATAAAAGTTTATCAGTTTTCTTGTTTTTATTCTATAAAAATTAAAACATGTTCCATTTTTTAAAATATTCTTCTTTTCTATAAACTTGCAAATCGTCTGCTTTTTTAGTTGGAGCTACATAAACAATATCTTCGTTGTTTTTGTTTTTTGTTGTCAGCACAACAGGTTTGCCAGTTAAAATAAAAATTGCAGATAAAACCTCTCCAACATAAGGCTGATAAATAACTCTTCCATCCCAAGTATGCTCAAGTAGATAATATCCTTTATTTTTATGATTTGGATCAATTAATTTAATTTCTGGTAATCCTCTATTTAAATGCTTTTGCATTAATTTTCTTTTTATTTTTACAGAGTCCTTAGAAGAAATTACATATTCCCCATTTGGATGTTTCTCCCATTCAAAAAACTCATTCTTTTGACAAAACTCAGGAGTGAAAAATTCATTAATGAAATTAACATCATCGTAATATTTCCATATTTCAAATACTTTTTCTTTGCCTAATCCTAAATTCTTATCCCATTTTTCTTTTTGATTGGCATCCTGACATTCATCGTATTCTTTGCCAAACTTGCCTTTATTCCATCTTTCTTCAATATCAAGCAGTAAATAAAATCCTAGCTTGTAAGGATTCATAGAATACTTACCTCCAAGAACTGACATTTTATGTTTGGCATATTCTATAATTCCATCATCATGAGACTTTTGTCCCAAGCCAACCAATCCATTTCTTGCCATAATTTGATAATCAATAAAACTAGCACATCCTTCATTGCATGTTTTAGTCATAGCCTGTGGATAAAAATATAATGCTTCTTCATAAAGCATTGATACAATATCTCTTTGCCATGGCTTTAGATTTGCGTTATCTCTAAGATATCCAAGAATATCTTTTGTTGGATCTTGAAATAATCCTATTTCTTCTTTAGCTTCCTGTTCTTTAATTAACTTGTTTTCCTTTTCAATGCTTTCTCTAGAATTAATCCAAGGATCTAAGTGTAATCTATCATTTTTTAATTTTATTCTACTTGGATAAATATATTTCTTTTCGTCTTTTATAATTGGATCTTTAATTGTTTTATTTTCCCAAGCTTTAGCTGGGTCTATCAAAGTATCAATTTTCAAAATACAATCAATAAATTCAGTAACTTTTTCTTTGCCATACCTAGCCATGTATTTTTTTATTCTTATGCCATTATTGGCAAATTCATTCATCATATTTTGACTAGTTGGCGAAAAATAAATATTATTTTTAAAAAAGTGATTATGACCTAATGCATGTGCAATAACAGTTACATTATCAACAAGCGTATTGCTATTTAAGCAGTAAATATAACATGGATTAGTATTATGACTAATGATACCGTTTGCCATGAAATCATGATTTTCATCAAATAACGCAATGTCTATTGTCTCTTGTTCTACATCTTCATTAATTGATTCTATTTGGAAAAGCGGATTGCTGAAATATTGTAATATTTCTTCGAACTCTTTTACATAATAATCAATAAAGTTATTTTCCAAAAAAGCTTCTATGTAGCTCAAGTTCTGAGGAGCTTTTCTAAGATCATCTATTGTACTTCTATTGTTGATAAAAAATGCAACATTATTAATTTTATTTAAAGTTTCTAAGACTTTGTTCTGTATAATTTCAGATTTTATATTATAACTATAACCTTCATAATTAAAAAGAATCATATCTGCGTCTTTTTTATGAAAAAACAAATTTATATATTTCAAAAAACTTATTAAATTTTTCTTGCCACAAATACTAATTTCAAAAAATTTACTTTCTTCTTCTTTAGCTATAGTATAAATTCCAAATTCTGCTAAGACAAGTTGAAGATCTGAAGCTATGTTTTTTTCAATTTGCGTAAAATGTAAAACATACTTATTATCTTTGAATATTTTAGCAGAAAAACTAAAATATCCTCTTGCGAAAGCTGCCTTGTATTCATTTGAAGACAAACTTATTACATCAGGTATTTTATTAGATAATCCAATAAAATTAAAGAAATTTAAAGTATTAGAATCAGTAAAAAATATTTTAATTGAATTGTTTTCCATTAAAATTTTTACTTGAGAATTAAATAATTCGAAAGAAAATTTTAAAATATATGTTAGTTTATCAAATGATTTATCTCCAGATTCAAAGCTAATAGAAAGTTCATTGTTTTTTAAAACAGGACTAGATGCATAAAATGCACCTAGAAACTCAGCTAGCTCTAAAGACATTTCTTTTGTAAAATTAGTATTTAATTGGCATGGAGTTTTTAAAAAATAACTATAAATATTACCACCAATCAAAAGATCGTTTGGCTTTAAATCTCTAGTTTCCTTCCATTCATTGCCGTTTTCTGTTAAAGTCAACCATTTATGGTTTTCAGTGCAAACCAAATCTCTGATTTGATCCCTTAGTTTAATTTTAAGTGTTTTTGACTTTTTTTGCTTTACTACTTTAGCAACTAATTTTTCACCATTATTTGAAAATACTTTATCGCCTTCTTTAACATGTTTAGCTTCAATAGAGCCTTTATTGGTAGGTATTTTTGTATCTGGATGTACGCAATTTACAACCATTTCAAAAATACGATGCATTCCATATTCATACCCACGCTGTAATTCCTCGTATTCCATGCCCCATTTCCAATGAGGATATCTTACAGGAAATCCACCATATGATGCTATTTCACTAATTTCATCATAAGAAAGCATCTGTACAATAGTTGGATAATAATCTAAACCATAATCTTTACATTCTTTAAAAATTGTAGGTATAAGTTTTTTGAGTTCTTCTGGAAGTGGAACGCCAGGAACTGTACCATTTCCATGTAAAATAGAAGATCCGTGAAAAAATTTATTTGACATTTTATTGACCTAAAAAATTATATGTTTTTGTTTAGATGTTCCAAGTAAATGCTTAATTGCATCTAATATTTGATTATTTCTTAATTCTTCATTATTTGCCAAATCAAAATTTCCACTTCCACTATTAATATCATAAGTTTTCAAATTTACATTATTAATTTTATTGCTAGCCATGCCTTCATCTAAAACATTTTTAACGCTGGTTTTTGTATCAAAAGAATAAATTTGAGTTACACCAAGAAGATTAACATCGCTAGATTTAAAATTTTTATCAATAGTTTGAAGCAAATCATTATTGTCATCATCCCAGTTATCACCATCTGTAAAATAAAAAACATAAATGTTCCAATTGCGAGGTGGAAATCTGTTTTCAAATTGTTGAGAAATTAATTTAAAGGCAGAAGAACAAGTTGTTCCACCTCCTTGTCTATACCTATAAAATTTATCCTCATCTACTTCCATGGCATTATTATCATGCCAAACAAACATTCTTTCCACTCTTTTATAAAATCTTTTAATCCAAACATCTATCCACCAACACATATCACTAACAATTTCACATTTCTCTGCACCCATAGAACCAGAGCCATCTCTTGCGTAAATAATCAATGCATTGTTAGAAGGTGTCTTAATTTCTTTATATTGTCTAAATCTTTTGTCGGAATTAATTGGCGTTAATAATTTAACTTTATCTTTATACCCTGGTATTTCATACAGCTTATTAATTTCTCCAGTGCTACATAATCTTTTTAAAGCTTGTAACATTGTTCGCCTAGTATGCCTTAAAGAATCAGGTCCAACTAAACTTATATTATTATATTTAATTTTTACATCTTCAAATGTTCCATTTTCTTTTGGTTTTAAATCTGGAAGTTCTAATTCATGTTGCATGAATTTTAATACTTCTTCTAAATCTAAATTTATCGTTATTCCTTCTGCATCACCTTGTCCTGCTTTGTTATTCTTGTCATCATCTTTTCCAATTACATCTCCTTTTTTACCTCCTCCTCTACCTACGCCAGATGGATTATCTCCGTAAACAATATGAGGAATATCAATCCTTGGAATGTTAATTGAAATTTTACCATTTTTGCCTCGATTTTTAAAAATCTGGCCACTTTTGATAAACTTCTTAAGTCCTTTTCTAATCTTACCAGATACAACATCTCTAAACTGGTTATGATCTTCAGTTATTCTTCGAGGCACTAAAACCCCTTTCTAAATATCAAAAGTAATTTGTATGCCATCTTTGGCAGGATTTGGACACCCTATTTTTAATTGCAAGAAAAAGTATTTAATTTCACTTGGCATGTTAGACAAGACTTCGTCAACAGTTGCATCATTAGACCAAGCTTCCATCAAATAATCATCGAGTTTTTTAAGATCATCTTTTGTGCAAAGCCTTCCTAACCAATAATTACTTGGTGTCATATGTTAATCACCTGCACTTCCACGAGAATAAAGACTAGAAACATAATCCAAAACATCAGTTGCTGATTTCTCATTATAGCCAAATAGCTTTATCAATCTTGACTTAACAGCATCAATTTTTTCCTGATGATGTTCATCAGCTACAAAAACACCAGAATTACTCAAAGATGAAAGCTTGATATGATCTTTGGTGTCCTCGAACAACTTAGCTTCAAAAGCCTTGCCTAATTGAACATTAGAATTCCAACTAAAGGTTTTACCTTTATGTGCAAGGTCGCCAATAAAAGCTGCAACCATTCTTCTGAAATCATCAGCACCAGTTTCTGGTATATCAATCTTAGTTTCTATACTACGCATTAGTCTTTCATCAGGAGTTTCCTCTCTACCAGTATAAGGATTCTTAACTTTGCTTTTATTAATATAAGCCATTAAATTATCAATATAATTAGCACACAATCTTACAATTGCTTCTTCATCGCCAACAAGAGCTTTTTGAACTTCTGTTTTAAGAATTTCATCAAGCTTCTTCATTGTCAAATCAATACAATTCATGTACTTAGTAATTTGATCTTTATTTGTAATTAAACTATGATTTTCAATTCCATCTCTAATTTCATTTAAAACCATAAAAGGATTGATGTAATCATGATTATCACTTAAACAATTTGCAATTTTATCTTGAACATATCTTGCACTTATACCACCAGACATTCCCTCGTTTGGATATTTATCCCTCATTTCCTTTACAGAATCTTCAGTCCACCCTGACAAAGTCTTACCGTTATAAAGCTCAGCCTTGTCTACTGGTGAAATTTTATTATCTCTGTCTTCTTCAAGCCTTGTTAAAATAGCCCACAAAGCTGCAACTTCCAAAGTGTGCGGAGCAACATGCTGTCTTATTTTATCACTGCCATAATCTTGTTCTAAAACTTTAATTTCATCTTTCAATGTAAGTAAATAAGGCACATCAATTTTCACAGTTCTATCTCTCAATGCTTCCATAAAAGGATTGTTCTTTAGTTTTTCAAACTCTGGAGAATTAGTGTGTCCACAAATACACATGTCTACAGAAATTTGAGAAAACTTCTTAGGTTTAATATTTCTTTCTTGCGAAGCACCAAGTAAATCATACAAAAATGCTTGTTCTAATTTTAGCATTTCAATAAATTCGCAGATTCCTCGATTACCAACATTCAATTCACCATCAAAAGAAAAACATCTTGCATCAGAATCAGATCCAAAATGACTAATCTTTGCAAAATTAATATCTCCTGTTAACTCTGTACTATCTTGATTTTTTTCATCTTTTGGTTGAAATGTAGCAATTCCACAACGATCAGATTCAGAATAAACTTTTCTAATTACAACAATATGATTCTCTATTACTTTTTCCCAATCACCATTATATTTTTTCAAAAGCATGTTCATGAAAAGCTTGCATCTTGGATCAAGCTCTCCATCAACTCTTAATTTATAAGCATTAATACTTTCTTTTTCATTGAAGCTGTTTCTATAAATTTCATTAAGCTCATCTATTATTCCTTTTCTAATATCAATAGGAATTAATTTAATCGGATCTTCATGCATTGGACATTCGTCACAATCAGAAATATAAATTCCATCTGGACCAGTTGGAAGATTAATCCATTTAAATGTATACCAAGAACCATCATCTGTCTGAGAGTATCTTTCCATTCCCTTTTTTAAAAGTCTAAGAATGGTTGACTTAGAAGAACCAACAGGCCCATGAAGAAGAAGAATTCTTTTTTCTGTGCCAAATCCACCAGCTGCACCTTTTATAAATTTCATCAATCTATCAATTGTTTCTTCAAGCCCAAAAATTGGAATTTCACTATCATCAAAAAAATTATAATGCACTAAAGTTTTTCTATATTTTTCAAATTCTTTATATCCTTTAGCAATAATCATATCATAAATTCTTTGATATGCTGTCCTGATTACTTTTGGGTTCTTATAACATCTTTCTAAGTATTCAGAGAAAGTGAATTCTTCGTTAAGATTGTGAAATTTATTCTTGTCAAATTTTTCTGCTACTTTATTTAATAAACTCATTTTTACCTCAAAAATAATCAATTTTACTTATTGTAGTTTAAATTAAATTAAAACCACTATTATAATTATAGCACGAAAATTTCTTATGATACTAGGAGTATTATGCCTTTTTATGAATTTATATGTAAAAAATGTAACAGTGAATATGAAGATCTTTGCAAGTATGACCCTACTGAAAAATATAAAGATGTTGAATGCCCACATTGTAAATCAAAAAAGAAAGAAAAATTAGTAAGTGCAGCAATAGTAACTTTTTCAAATCCTGTTGGTACAAGCAAATTTGAAAGTTTTGAATATCGTGCTGGCTATAACATGGAAAAAGCTAAAAGCGAACGCAGGGCTGCTGAAAAAGCAACACAAGATACAATACCTGCCTATGTACCACTTGATGATATAAAATCAGGTAAAAACTTCGGAAAAGTTAAATAAGAATATTTAGATTTAACATATAAGACGATATTTATTTTATATTAAAAAATTATAAATCTATAGGATCAATATCGTCATCTATCATTTCTTTTAATTTATTAAAAGTATTCTTTATTTCTTTTATTTTATATCTATAATTTTTAAATGACCAAAACCAATTATTAGAGCAAATAGATATTGAGTCTTTGATTAATCTTTCATTAAGCTCCTGTAAAGATATAAAGAAAGACTCTTTTTTCAATTCTATGTTTTCATCAAGCAAATCATTATACTCATCTTCAGTATAAAACATTTCTTCTTCGTTTTCATCTTCTTCTTCAAAATTATCATCGGAAAATTTATTAGACATTTAAAACCTCTGGGAAATTATTGTAAACTTTTTGAGCATCTTTTAATAAATAACCAAAATTAATTTCATTTGGATTTCCTTTTCCATTTGTAAATTCAGGCTCTCCATAACACAGAGACAATCTATCTATTAATTTTAATTCATTTAATTTTTTAATCCAGGGATTTAAATCTATAAAATTAAAAGATACATCATCTTCTAGCGTTCCAATTAAATATTTATTTTCTGTTTCTGAAAAAGAATTTTTGCAATTGTAATATATGCCTTTGCTTTCAAAAAAATCAAATGAATTTTCTAAATCAATTTCAGGCTTCAAAAAAACAATTCCTGCCTTTATTACAAAATAAGAATCATCTAAAAATTCAAATTTTTTAATTTCATCTAAACTTAGGCTTCCAAATTTACAATGAATTTTAAACGAATTAATCCAGTATTTAATATTGGAGTTTTTCCTGTTAGACTTAAGTATCAAAGATTTAATTCCAGAAAAACATTTATTGAAAGAATACCAAGTTAAAAAAGTCAATTCGTCATTATGCTTTGAATCATTGCAAACAATTATCAAGTTTATATTTGATATTCTTTTTTTAAACATCAATATTACCTACTGCCTATGAAGATTCTATTTCTTAATCTTCCAGAAAATAATCTCCTGTCTTCATGAATCATATACCTTGGTTCTTCAGAAGATTGTTGTTCTACAGGAACAATAGTTTTATTTATTTCAATTTTAGTAACAGTTTTTTCTTCTGATACAGGAAAACCATTGTTAATTTTTACTACAGATCCTCTTCTTGGCAAAATTGCAACCTCAGATAAAGACTTTCTTAATGCACCAACAGTTCTTTTTAAAGGATTAAATCTAACAATTTCAAAAGAAATACTTTCTTTTGCAACTGGAACATCCTCTTCATAAATAAGTACAGTTTTCCTTGGATTTTCATCCTTTAAAACAACTATTTTATTTGATTCCATAGGAGTTGTAATTTTTAATGCTGGCAGATCATTATTACTATTTAAAATTAAACTAATCAATAAACTAAACATGTTATTCCTTTCTAATTATGCATAAAATATTATTATGTAAACTAAAAGAGCAAGAAACATATAATTTCTTGCTCTTTTTTTAATAAATTAAATACTATTTTTTAAGTTAGAGTTCAACAGATAAATTGCCACCCCCTTTGGAACTCTCACCTTTAGCTGCATTAATTAATGCATTATTAATAGTATTTAAAATATCTGATCCATATTTTTCGAAAATTATTGGCATTACTTTAGTTGCAACCAATTCAACTAATTCACTGGTAAATCCTTTAAATTTTTCTTGGTCCCCATATTTCCCAGAAGCTACATCAAAATTCTCTGCTTTACTTTCTTCTGAAAAAACATTCATGAACAAAGCAAGCAATGAATTTAGAATTTGTGGCCCATATTTTTGAATTAAAATAGGCATTACTTTAACTAGAATCAAAGTAATAATAGCACCTGATAAACTTCCAACCTTTTGATTTTCAAATTTACCATCCTCTAATTGGACAATAGCCTTCTTTCTAGATTCATTGTACAAATCAATTAAAAATCCAAGAAAAGCAGGGCCAAATAATTGAAGTGTACTCCAAATGAATGTTGGAGAAGCACCATTTCTTAAAAATTCAATCGCACTTGCTAATGCACTTGCTCCATATGTCTGCAATATATCTGCAATCCAAGTATCAGAAGCTCCTAAATCTTGAGCAGAAAACTTAAGACTTTCTACTTGTTCGACAGATAATACTTCTATTTTAGATTGCATTTCAAATGCACTACTATTAAAAAGCTCATTTTGCCAAAAAGTCTGTGAATATATAGAATTTTTATTTTCTTCAATCATTTTTATATCTCCTTAATTAATTTTTTAAAACTGGCACATCATCTTGTATATTACTATCTTTTGGATCATCAAATGTAGCTTGCATTGCAAACGCATCTGGACTCATGCCTTTAAAATGTTCTTTCCTAATATAACTATATCCATTAACTCCAAAATTACTTCCCCATGAATTTTGGATTTTAATTACCCATCCATATTTATTAGATTTCTTTAAACCACATCCCAAAATACAATGACCGCCACCACCACCTCTAGGTAAAGGACTTATTCCTTCAGAATCAATATCAGAAAAATTATCTCCAACATAAATACCAAGCGGAACAGGAAATCCTAAATTAATAGCCTGGCAAACTTCATCATAACTATCGCATTGATAAGCCTGTGAAATTCTAAATCTTTTTGCATCTTCGTAAGTAATTTTTGGAAGCTGTCTTTCGTACATAACGCCTTTTGGCATAACTTCTAAAGGACAAGCTCCATATTTCTGCAATACTTTCAATGCATCATAAACCATAGCTCCATTATCACTGCCACCATTTATCAAAGCATAAGTAAAAAAAGGCGAAAACTTTCTAGCTTCATTACCACCTTGCTTCCATGAAATTTCCATGCCAGCTACTGCACCATGACCAACACAGCTTGATGTTGATCCTTGATCCATAATTCTATTGCCTTGCCATGATAAATCTGTTTCTCTAAGCTCAAAATTTGATTGAGCTTGAGGCATTGATGAAAGCTTTGGAAAAGCATGGTTGTTATCAGATGGAACATAAGCAAGTACACGCCACATTCCATCAAAAAATACTGCGGGAAAATTACTAGCCATTTTACATTCTCCTATTTAATTAATTCTTTGGTAAATATTTTTTTACAATATCAATAGCTTCTTTATCATTCTTTGGTATTGGAGAAGCATATAATAATGTTCCATCTGCTTCTTGAAGAACCATCATATTACTACCACCAACTTTTGGTAATAATGTATCAAGCTTCTTATTCTTAACTACATCGCTGTTAACATCATATACTCTTAAAAAACTCTTATTTTCAGAAACAATTTTTCTTAAATCTTGACTATTTAAAACAGCTGCAATATCTGGTGTGTTTTCATTTACATCGAATACAAAAGTAACATGTAAAGGCAATCCACTTGGTTTGGGATCTGGATTTGGTTTGGGATCTGGATTTGGCTTAGGATCTGGATTGATTCCCTTAATAGTTATAGTTGTTTTGGCAAAATCAGTAAGCTTGTTTTCAGCTAAAGCAACTGCAAATACATTAATTTGACCACTTTGAGGAACTGAAATAATTATTGTATTCGAAGAATCATTTGTAAGAAACTTTACTTTAGACTGACTTATTACAAGCCACTTTACTGTGCCTTTTGTAATTGCTTGCAAGGCAACAAATCCTTCATCTGGAGTAACTTCTAGATCTGCGGGAATTTCTAAGCCATCTACTTTATTTGCTTTATTGTTTGTTGGAACTACTGGAGCATCTTTTGAAAGCTGAAAAATTTGAGGCTCAGCTGCACTCAAAGAAAAAGAAATTAAACAAACAAATATTACTGCATAAGATAAATTTTTAAACACTTTAGTTCTCCATAATTAAAAAATCTCTACTTTAATTATATCTTTGAACATTTTAATAACAAAACTTAAACTAAGTTTTTTTATTAATTTTTTCACCTAAATCCAGAAGTACATTCCTTGTAATTGATTTTACCTTTAGGAATTATGTTTTTTTCATTTAATTCAATTAATTTTTCAAATTTTATTATAGTTGCCTTAGCTTCCTTGATAATCAAAGGTGGCTGTCCTTTGTAAGAAACTTCAGGCAATTCATTTGCCGATAATAAATTAACAGCAAATAAAAAATAAAATATAATCATAAACCATTGCATATTTTTTTCCTTTCACTTATTATTTAATATATGTATAGAAAATTAATTGATAAACTTCATCAAAAAAGTTCCACATCTAGAAAAAAAATAACCATTGTTGGTGATTCAATGATTGATGAATACTACCAAGTAGCATCAAATCGTATAAGCCCTGAATTTCCAATACCAATTTTAAAATCAAAATCTGAAGAGCCATTTAAAGTTGTAGCAGGCGGTGCTGCTAATGTTATCAGACAGCTTGAATATCAAAATGTAGAAAGCAAGCTAGTTTCAATTTTAGATTCTTATAGTTATGAAATTTTTAATAAAAATATTAATGTTGACTGCTGTATAATGCCTTGGGGATCTATGGTTCCAAGGAAAAAAAGATTTTATCATGAAGACTTTCCACTAGTAAGATGGGATTGTGAAACAGATAGATACAATCTTGATGAAAAATCTTATGAAGATACTATTAATTCTTTAGAAATTCCAAAATCAGATATTATTGTTTTTTCCGCTTACGGCAAAGGAATTTTTTATACTCCTTGGTATAAAAAATATTTAAAAAACAATATAACAATTGTAGATCCAAAAAAAAATGGCGAAAAATGGCAAAACTGTACGATTTTCAAGCCTAATTCTATAGAAGCCCAAAATATTAGCGGTAAAAAAGAAATAAAAGATCAGTTAGACTTTATAATGAAAAAAGTAAAGTGCAAAGCTGTTATTATTACTCAATCTGGGCAAGGTCTTTGTGGTTGTGTTGAATCACCTGATAATTATTTTGAAATAAGACCAAAAATAAAAAATATTGATGTCAGATCTGTAATTGGGGCTGGTGATTGCTTCACAGCATTTTTGGCACTTTCATATTCTCATGGGTTTTCTCTGGAAGATTGTTCTAAAATTGCATTCAATGCAGGAATTTCTTATGTAAAAAACAAACATAATGAAACTGTTTGCTTGTTGGATATATTAGAATCATGTGAAGATTATGATAAAATCATTTATAATCCCAAGATACTTCAAACAAGAAAAACCAAGCTTGCATTTACAAATGGATGCTTTGATATTCTCCATGAAGGTCATTTGCAATCTTTGAAATTTGCTAAAAGCAAAGCAGACAAGCTAGTAGTAGCAGTAAACTCAGATGCTTCTGTCCGAAGATTAAAAGGAAGCGAAAGACCTGTAAATAACATTAAAACAAGAATGAATATGTTGGCAAGTCTTGATTTTGTTGATTATGTAGTTTCTTTTGAAGAAGATACTCCATTAGAAATAATTAAAACCATCAAACCAGATGTTTTAATCAAAAGCCATCCTTATAACGCAAAAGAAATTGTTGGGTCTGATCTTGTTTCTGAAAAGTATATTTGTCCAAAGAAAATTGATATATCAACAACATCAATTTTAGAAAAATATAAAAATTAATTAAAAAACTTTTCTCTTGTGTGTACTTGCTTCTTTAAACAACCAGCAAGGCCACAATTCCTATAATTTTTAATAGGTTGCTGGAATCCACCTGGTATACTTGGAGGACCAAATAAACGATTTGGGACTGCTGCGATAGAAGCAGTAGAAGTTCCATTTTCATGTAACCATGTTTTAAAATCCAATTTACACAACTCCTGCTCCAAATGAACCTCCTAATTTAGATGATCCAGCCTGTTGATTTCCAAAAGGCTGTAATGCTATATCTATAGCCGTTTGAGTACTTAGTGGAAATGTATCTTTCCTCAAATGATCTTCTTTAGATTTTTTAAATATTGGCTTATTATTTTTCGTGTAAATTATTGCAGCATTACCTTTAGGGGTAAAAACTTTTGCCTTTGCTCCTTTTAATTTATCATTTAATTTCAATAATATTGTATTTAAAGAAGCTTTTTCTTTGCCATTATTAAAAATTAAATTACTTAAAGTAATGGGCGTTTTATCATAAAAATCAATTACATCTTTTGGCTGTATGTGTAAAGTTGGAAGAAGAGATTTAAAATAAGAAGGCGGGGCTTCTTCTTTTTTTTCTTCTTGTTCTATAAATTCTTTGAAGTTCATAATAAATATTTATTATGACATTCATTAATTCTCATAGAAATATTCCAAAATACCTTTGTTTTGTTTGCTCAGAAGAATTCTTAGACTATGAAGAATTTAAAAAGCACATTATAAATACTCATGATTTAGGCAGAGATTTTGTTCTTTGTCCTTTAAAAAGATGTGGATGTCCTGTGCGAGATATAAGAAGCCATTTTAAAGCAAAACACCCACAAGAAACTCTTCCAAAATGCGAACAATACAAGGCTATAGTCTGGAGAGATGTTTGTAAAAAAACTAATAAAGTTAAAGTTAAAAGAAAGTTCAAAGAAGGACATTTTGTATCTAAGAAAAATAATAATGAAAAGCTTTTTTATAGATCTGGATTAGAATTACAATTCTATATTGTTCTTGAAAAAATGAAAGATGTTTTAAAATATAAACCAGAACCATTTAAAATTGAATATTTTTTCGAAGGATTTACACATAATTATATTCCAGATATTTTAGTTGAATATATTAATGGTAAAAAAGAACTCTGGGAAATAAAACCAAAACATCAAACTACTTTGCCAAAAAATCAAGCAAAATGGACATATGCTAACAATTATTGTAAAAATAGAAACATAGAATTTATGGTTTATACAGAAAAAGGATTGAAAGAACTACAAAGAAAATTTAAATAGTTTCTTGATAAATTAACCAATTTTTAAAATTAAATCCTTCTATAACAGGTAAACTAATAGGTTGTTTGGATTTTTGTTTTGAAATAAAATCATCAAAAGACTTTTCTGCTTTTTCTTTTTTTTCTCTAGCTCTTTCTTCTTTAGCTTCTTTGCCGTAGCCAGAACTTACTCCAGCCTTTCTAAGTTTTTGAAGTGCTATTGATGCTGGACTTCCAGCTTGCTGCACTCCATGTATAAGCAAAGCAAATGGTTTGTCATCTTTCCAAGCATGACTATCATCATGATCTATTTCTAACCCAATATTTTCATTGCCTTCTTTGTCGTACCAAACATAATTTCTTGCTTCTTCTTCACTATTTACTACTGCTGAAAATTTCAATCTATACTTATCAATCAAATCATCATATTTACCACCATAGGAAAATGTAATTTTAAAATTATCTGGAAGAGTATTACCAATAAAATATGGTACACTTTTGGTGTAAGCATAAAAAGTTTTTTCAGGGAAAAACCTTGCTACTGTCTTCCAAGCTTCAAGATATTCTTCATTGAAAAAATCTCCACCAACATGAATTCTTATTCTCTCAGAAGCTTTCAACTGTGGTTGATCTAAAATACTTACTGTTAATGCTCTAGCCATATTTTCGGTAGTTTTTAAAGCTTGTAATGCCTTATAGTTACTCCATCTTTGCTCTCTTGTTGCTGGGTATATTAATTCTTGACTTGCAGCAAAACATCTGAAATCTTCTTCGCCCTTTACAGCTTCTCCCTCTATTTTACCAGTTATTCTATTAATTTTTGTTAAACAATTTTGAGCACCAGGACATGAAAATCCTGCTGGCAAACTAAAACTCCAATCATCTATTTTTGCATTTGGCTTGCTAAATTTCAACAAACAGTTTGTATTTTTTTCTTCTTCCATGAAATTATATATAAAGTTATATTGTAAAATTAATCTCCTTTTATAATTCTGTAAGAATCTAAATCTTCGTGAGTTGTACTAACTTCAATTAAAATAACATTTTCTCCTTGATCTGCTATCATCATGTGTCTTAAACCACAAGGAACATGAAACACTTCATTTTCATTTAAAACAATAGATTCAGCTTGATTAATATCATCTCCAAAAGAATATTTAATAGTTAACTTACCCTTTAAAACATGAAATATTTCATCCTTTTTCATGTGATAGTGAAATGAACACTTTTTATCTTTATCAAAACATAAGTGCTTATAGCAATATTTATCAGAATTCCAAAACCAAATTTCTTTTCCCCATCCTTTTGGAACTTCATAAAACTTAGTTAGCTTCATTATAAAACCTTTCTTTTATTAAAGGTAAAATAATATTATCAATTTTATTATAAAAATCTTGTAAATCACCATCGTTTCTAATAAAAATATCAAATGGCTTTAATTCTTCTGGTATATTTACCATAGTTTTATTAATTAAACCATCTTCACAATTATTATTACAAAATTCAACCAATGGCCTTAATCCTGATTCAGAAGGATTCTGATCGTCATTTAAATAATTTTTTCTAAAAATTAAAATATTTAAGCCACTGTTTTCATTAACTTTTTTAGCTTCGTTAACATATCTGCCATCAGAAATTATTATATTTCTTTTCTTGTCTCTCAATGCTATTTCAATCCATATATCCCCTTTAATTTTTCTAAATCCATCACCAATAAATTGCAATGATTGCCTTACATTCATTTGCATTCCAGGCGGATTAATTGGCATTCTTTTGTACTTTTCAATAAAACTCCTATCTACGCCAAATGCATTTTCATAAACATTTTTAACAGCATTAGCAAAAGAAGCTCTTTCCCAAAAAATACCGTTTAATTCATCCAGTTTTATTTTTAAATAATCAGAGAAAACATCTTTGCCATTCATTAATTGACCAAACGCACAAATAATTTTCATTTATTTCCTTTCGACTATAAACACTAAGTATTATTTTATTTTAATTTAAAACTCAAGATTTTACAATAGTTCTTCTGCTAAACTATAATAAAAATATGGAAAAAGAATGTAAAAACTGTTTATTGTTTGATAAAGAAAAAAAATTATGCAAAGTTGCAATATTAATTGATGGTGAAAAATTTAATTTACCAGTCGATCCAAATGATAGCTGTCATATGGATGAATTAAAAATACCAGTAGAACAAATTAGATGGTTTGAAGAAGGAAAAGATAATCAAAAAACAATAAAAATAGAATATCCAGAACATCTTTTTAAAGAATAAAAATTTTTAAATACTTAATACTTATTATAAATGAATACAACTCCAATACCACATTCTTGCAATGGTCCTTTTCCTGTAACTGGCAAGGGTGGGTTTTGTAAATGTGATTGCAAGTGCTGCCCTCCACCATTTTGTAATGAGGCAGAAGTATTACTTATAGTAAATCCTTATACTAAAGGCGGATGTAACTGTAGTCCTACTAGTCAACCAAGTACAACTTCTTCCGCTATGAATAGATTTTCATCTAAATTTATTAAAAAACATAAAACAGCTACTACAACTACAACTACAACTACAACTACAACTACCGAGCTTCCATTAATAAAAAATCAGCCTAAGTTTACATTTACTACTCCAATACCTTTAACTAATTCAAAATCAATTGCAATTACAACTACTGAAAACCCATCAACAAAATTCCAATCTAAATTTACAATAACTACTCCAACACCTTTGAATAATTCAAATCCTAACATTGCTATATTACCAATTCTAGCAGAAGGATTTTATCAAATAGAAGGAACTGTTGATAATGATCAAAAATTTTATTTTTGTGATTATATTGAAAAACATAAACCAAATTATCCTTTTGAAACCAATATTATTTGTGGCCCATTTGAAAATGAAACAACTTTTAATTTAAATTGCGGACTGCCTGCAAATGAAAAAAATTTCTATGATGTTGATGAATTTTTAAATTCAAATATCAATGGATTAATTACTACACCTCTGCCTTTGCCTTTTAAATATAAAAATTTAATTCCTTATTTTAAATCAAAAATATTTTCATTAAAAAAAAGCAAAAAAGAAAATCCTGTATGGATTTATATTAGCGAAAAAGAAGTTTTAGAGGAAAAAGAAAAAGCAAAATTAAAAAGTTCAATTTTTAGAAATTATAAAAATTTAAACCATTTAAAATGGGATGGAACCAACTGGATTAAAATATACAGTCATTCAAAAAAAGAAATTATTGTAGAAGATTTAAAATCAATACCTCCGTTTGATATTTATCTAGACGATAACCTAGAACTTATTCATAGTACATTAGAAAAAAACATAGAATTAAAATTAAAAATATATTGGAAAGAATCATTCTTAGAAATTACAACTACGCCAAAGCCACTTGCTAACTGGGATAAAGAAAAAGAAAAAAATGTTTTTTCTTATTTGAAAAAGAAAAAACATTTAACTAACGACATAGAAAAATATAATAAGTTAAATTTAACACATGAATTTGATCCAATATCTAAAAAATACACAATAATTGCTTCTTATCCTATTGATGTTTCTGTAATTTGTAAAAATCCAATCATAGGAGAACAACATGTAATAAATTATTTCAACTCTAATTTACCGCCATCACTGCCATGCGGTGCTGCTAAGCCAATTTCACATATTCAAGGCTCAGAAATGAGAGCCGTTGTATGTCAATGCAATGAACCATTAGAAGCAATGATAGGACAATATAATTACAATTGTTCATGTGATGAAATAGGATTTATTTATATAAAATTCGATGGAAATTGCAATGTCTCAAAAGAAAAATTAAAGCTTACAAACAATTGGGATGGCATTAGTTATAATTTAACTGCTTATTATCCAAATGATTATAATGCAATTTGTGGTGATCCATCGGCTGGTGAATTATATGTAGTTAATTATGTTAATTCACATTTGTTTTCAGGTGCAAATCCAATTACTACACTTAATCTAAATGGTCCTCTTTTAAGAGTAGTAGTATGTCAATGTCTTGAAGCTTTCAACAAAATTGTAATTGGACAAATTTTTTATGTTGATCCTCCAGGATCAGGAAATGGAAAAGTTGCTGAAATTACAATGAGTTTTAGTGGCAACTGTACTGGCACTACACTACCACCTACTACACCAGAGCCTACTACTCCACCACCTACTACACCAGAGCCTACTACTCCACCACCTACTACACCAGAACCTACTACTCCACCACCTACTACACCAGAACCTACTACACCACCACCTACTACACCAGAACCTACTACACCACCACCTACTACTCCACCGCCTACTACTCCAGAACCTACTACTCCACCACCTACTACTCCACCACCTACTACTCCACCACCTACTACACCAGAACCTACTACTCCACCGCCTACTACGCCACCACCTACTACTCCAGAACCCACTACACCACCACCTACTACACCACCACCTACTACTCCAGAACCTACTACACCACCACCTACTACACCACCACCTACTACACCACCGCCTACTACGCCACCTCCTACTACACCACCGCCTACTACGCCACCGCCTACTACGCCACCGCCTACTACGCCACCGCCTACTACGCCACCGCCTACTACGCCACCGCCTACTACGCCCCCGCCTCCT
>Ga0214919_10000373_pt1 | contig 76880 bp, 74 predicted proteins | sample LL1503_MetaG_FD_177994 | JGI IMG/M metagenome (GOLD analysis project Ga0214919, IMG submission 177994) | Freshwater microbial communities from Lake Lanier, Atlanta, Georgia, United States - LL-1503 | ecosystem: Environmental > Aquatic > Freshwater > Lake | place: USA: Georgia | collected... | reverse complement strand
CTTTTAAATTTAATTTGCCTACTATTAAATTAATATGAACAAAGGTTCGTATAAAAAAGTTAAAAAAAAAACCGAAAGGCTATTGATTTTAAACTATTTTTTACAAGTATGTAAAATATTAATAAGCGGTTGAAATAATTAAGGAATTGTAAATATAAGGAATAAAAAAATGATTTTAGCGCATTAAAAGCGTATTTTTGAATTAACATGAAGATAAATTACACGAATAAGCATTACATCAGAGTTCGCTATGCCGAAACCGATAAAATGGGCTACTGTTATTATGGCAATTACGCTTCTTTTCTAGAAATCGGGAGGGTTGAATCTTTACGATCATTGGGCATTTCATATAAATCATTAGAGGACAATGGTATTATGTTACCTGTGTCTGAATTTCAGATAAAATATTTTTCGCCTGCTTATTATGATGACATGCTTTTGATTGAAACTAAAATTACGGCTATTGAAGGCGTCCGAATTTATTTTGATTATTTTATTTACAACGATAATCAAAAATTAATAGCATCTGCAATGACCATCCTAGTTTTTATAGATGCTATTTCTAAAAAACCAGTACCTCCCCCTAAAGAATTACTTTCAATTATTCAATCGTATGCTATCCAAGAACAGTAATTTTGAATTAGTATCTTTTACCGAAAAGGACTTTTCCATTTATACTTCAACGCGCCCTGGTGAAAATAGAGTAGGGCAGTCTTTGATTGCGGAGAATGACACACTTAAAGCAAGATATATTATTTTAGGCATTTCTGAATCTATAGGTCCATTGGCGAATGGGGGATTGCAAGGGGCCGAAAATGCTTTTCTCTCTTTTTTCTCTTCATTCTTAAATACACAAGATTTCCAACCTAATTGTGCTTGTATTGGATTTGTTAAATGGATAGGTTCAACAACAAGCAAGGATCAGTTAACTGATTTTGTAGTTGAATTAGACGAGTTTGTGTTAAGTGTTTTGACAAAATATCTGCATCGGGAACAAGTTCCTATCCTTATTGGTGGAGGGCATAACAATGCGCTTCCATTAATTAGATGGGCAAATTTATTTAATAATAAAATAGACGTCTTAAACATCGACGCGCATGCTGACTGCCGAGCGTTGGAAGGAAGACATAGTGGAAATTCGTTTTCTTACGCAATACAGGAAGGATTGATCAAGAAATATCATGTTTTTGGTTTGCATCAGGCGTATTTAAATGCTACCAGCCGAAACTTTTTAAACCACAACCAGGCTGGATATACTTTTTATGAGGATTATTTGGATGGCCACCGTCATCTTTCTGATGATATTGAGAAATTAATATTGGATCAAGTGCAGCATACTTCAATTGGATTAGAAATAGACATGGATTCTATTGCCGATATGCCCAGTTCGGCTATTTCCCCTTCGGGTTGGCGACTTGATGAAATTAGAAGTATTGTAAGAAAATTGGCATATTCTAGCTTGAATATTGCTTATTTACATTTAACAGAAGCCGCCCCAATCAGCGATGAGGACAAAAAAAAGGTGGGCAAAGCCTTGAGTTATTTAGTGCGCGATTTTATTGGAAATTAACTGCCTACGGGATAACTTGAACGCTATCAAGTACTACCACACCATCAATTGAACAATTCTCAGGACTCATTGCTTTACTGTACGTATAAACAAAGGAAAGTTTTAGACCTTTTTTCTTGTAATTGTCTTTAAAATCTATAGGATATAGTTTTTTATGTAGATCGTCTTTGACACCTTCCACCACTTCTATGTAAAAAGGACAATTATTCTCAGCAACGTGCACTATACCAATTGTTCTATTCTCAATTGAATTGCTCCGTTTCACATGGCAAGGAGTTTTACAAGACAAAATCAATAAACTAAGAAATAAGAAGCTTGTTTTCATGTTGTTTTTTTTTCAAAGATAAAAAAAAAAGAGGCCCGAAAGCCTCTTCTTTCAAACAACCTGTAGCAAAGTTTATTTGATTCGAAATGTCTTAACGGCTGATTTTACTAAAAGTTACAGCGGAATTAACATTTGAACATTGATAAAGAATGATTTTGTATTGAAAACCAAATGCATTAGCGAATAAATTTGCAAGGTGAATATACGAATGACAAAGATCGAAGCCTTAATACGCTTGCTCGAAGATCCTAATAATCAGGTTTTTGAACAGGTTAAAAATGAATTGATAAAAATAGGCGATGAAGCCTTGTCTTCTTTGGAGATGGCTGCACAAAAAAATAGTTTTGGCGATGAATTTAATGAGCGTGTAGTTTTATTAATTAATGAAATCCAACGGAATGTTTTGAAAGATGAATTAATTCAATGGATCAATTCAGAAGAAAAAGATTTGTTATTGGGTTCCATAATTGTCTCAAAACATCATGATACCTATTTAGAAGACTCACTTGTTTATGATGCCATCCAATCGCTTCGACGGGCTATATGGTTAGAGTTTAATGATTACCAAACGAGTTTTGAGCAGATTAAGATTTTTAACAGAATATTTTTCGGTGTTTTTCAATTCAAATGTCTAAATAAGGAAAGTTATAGTCCTGATGAAATTGACATTTCGAAAGTGTTGGAATCAAAACAAGGCGCTCCTTTAACAATAGGATTGATATATAGTATCATTGCTCAATCTCTTGACCTTCCTGTATATGGGGTGAATTTGCCAAATAGTTTTGTGTTGGCATTTATGGATTATAACCAATCAAATTTCATAATAAATCAACAAAACGATTTTGGGGTATTGTTTTACATTAATCCGAAAGCACTAGGGGATATTTTAGATGCACGAGAAATAGATGAATTTTTATCATCACGTAATCTAAATCCCAATAGATCGCATTTTGAGCCTTGCTCTAATTCAAGTTTAATAAAAAGAATGATTGAGGATTTAATGATCTCCTTTCAACATATCGGTGATGATCGAAAAGCATCGGATTTAAATGAATTGATTAATTCAATTTAGGCTAGAATACGAATCAGCAACTTTATTCTTACTTTAATTCTCTCGCCTCTTCAGCGATTGCCTTGTTTTTATTCGCCAATTGTCCGCAGGCAGCATCAATGTCTTTGCCTCTGCTTCTTCGGATGTTTACTATGATATTTTTTGCTTCTAGGTATTCTGCAAAAGCGCTTACTTTTTCTGGATCTGCTTGTTGAAAGATCCCGCCGTCTATCGGGTTGTATTCTATAATGTTTATTTTACATGGAATGGCTTTAGCAAATATTGCTAACTCTCTTGCATCATCGATGGTATCATTGAAGTCTTTGAAAATTATATATTCAAAAGTAACTCTTGTATTGGTGGCCTCATGAAAATAGATCAATGATTCTGTCAATGCAGCTAAATTGTTTGAGTCGTTAATTTCCATTATTTGACTACGTTTTTCGTCATTGGCAGCATGCAATGAAAGCGCTAAATTGAATTTTACTTTGTCATCGCCTAATTTTCGGATCATTTTTGCAATTCCGGCAGTGGAAACCGTAATTCTTCTAGGTGAAATACCTAAACCTGCTTCCGAGCATAGTAATTCCACTGATCGCAAGACGTTGTTGTAGTTAAGTAGGGGTTCGCCCATACCCATGTAAACGATATTACTTAAGGATTTTCCGTAAAGTTGGGAAGCTTGATTTCTTAAATGAACGACTTGATCCACCATTTCGCCAGCGGATAAATTTCGCATTAATTTTAAGCGGCCTGTGGCACAAAACTTACACGAAAGACTACAACCAATTTGTGAGGATATGCAGGCGGTTGTTCTTTTGGGAGTAGGAATTAATACGCCTTCAACTATTTTAGTTTCATCAATTGAAAAGGCACATTTGATGGTTTTGTCTTTACTAACTTGCTGATCGCTCACTAGCAAAGCGTCAATATAATAGGTGTTTTCTAAAAAGAGAATTAATTCTTTTCCAAGGTTTCCCATGTGACTAAAGGAAGTCATGTTTTTCTTCCAGAGCCATTCAAATAATTGTTTCGCTCTAAAGGCAGGGAAGTTGGCATCCAGGAGTTGGGCGGTAATTTCCTCTAAGGATAAATTTCGGATGTTAATTTTATCCTCGGGCTTCATATTCTTTGTCCGAACTATCTATTAATCATGACTGGCATGACTAACATTAATATATCTTCTTTATCATTTTCACCATTTACTGGCATCAGTAAGCCCGCTCTGCTTGGTTCGCTCATCGCTAATTTAACAACTTCGGTATCAATACTTGCAAGCATTTCAACTAAAAATCGTGAGTTAAAACCAATTTCTAAGTCGTCCCCATCATAATTACATGTTAAGCGTTCGCTAGCTTCATTTGAAAAATCGATGTCTTCTGCAAACAGGGACAATTCAGATCCAGCTAATTTTAATTTTACTTGATGTGTGGTTTTATTAGAGAAGATAGCTACTCGCTTTAATGAGCTTAAGAATTGAAGACGATCTATCGTAAGGACATTAGGATTTTCTTTTGGAATAACGGCTTCGTAATTTGGGTATTTCCCTTCAATTAATCGGCAAACCAAAATAATATCTCCGAAAGTAAAAAGAGCATTTGATTCATTGTATTCTAGCGTTACAGTTTCTTCTCCTTTGAGGTTCGCTTTTAATAGATTCAATGGTTTTTTGGGTAGAATAAAAGCTGCCGAACTTGTTGTGGTGATGTCACTTCTTCTGTATCGCACTAATTTATGCGCATCTGTTGCAACGAAAGTAATATCTTCTGGTGAAAATTGGCAATATACACCAGTCATAGTTGGGCGCATATCTTCTACTCCTGTTGCAAAAATAGTTTTGTTAATTGCTCTTGAAAGGAGTTCACCTGTAAGTTCAATAGAACTATTATAGTTGGTTTTTGGCAGCTTAGGAAACTCTTCGCCATTAAAACCTGGCATTTTTGATTTTCCATTATCGTAAACTATTTCGATGGAGAAATTGGCTTGATTTACTTTGATAGTACAAGGTTGGTCAGGCATGCTTTTCAGAACCTCCAAAATTAATTTTGCAGGCATAGCAATTTTTCCATCATTTTCAGATTGCACTTGTAACTTGGTCATCATGGTCGTCTCAAGGTCAGAAGCACATACCGTTAATTCATTACCGACAATTGAAAAAAGAAAATTATCCAGTATCGGCAATGTGCTATTTGTGCTTAACACACCAGATATACTTTGTAAGTGCTTAAGTAAATGACTGCTAGAGGTAATAAAGTTCATGAAAAAAAGTTTTGATTACAAAAATAGCAATTCACTTGATATTTCGGGTAGTTAATTTTATTTTGTTGGTGGCTTTTTTTCCAACACCATCGCTGGAAAATATACATGCCCTAATAATAAGGGGTTAAATACAAAATATTGGCATTTAACCAATTGTCCATTTGGCAATATGCACCAAAAATTATTCATGTCCATATTGACCAATTCCCCAAATTCATTACGTTCCTCTTCTTTTGCTTTTATCCGATACAATTTCAGCAGGGTTGATTTACCATTTGTTTGATTTACCTGTAATTTACAAAAGGGCAGCGATTTTTTTATGCTATCGCATTGACGTGCTGACATCTCGTAATTAGGTAGTGCAAAATGTATTTTTTTGTAAGCTTGTAAATAGCGGTATATGTTTGCGGTATCTACCACACTCAATGAATTCATGCCTTGTTTAACGATGAAATTTTGTTTGTTTTTCTTTACGCTAAAACTTCTGCTTGGCTCGTCAATAAATTGAACGTTTACGCTATTAATTTCATCAACACTCAACGCAAATATGTTGGTGCACATCCATTTCCTTTTATCAGCAAAAAATCGAGGTTCGATAATTCCTTTAAGTCCTTTTATGCGCATCATAACTGGACTCGTACTTTTTCCTTCATCTTTTGTTTCTAGCAACATTACTTGTCCATAGTGATCCTGAGATGATGGTCCTATGTACCATGTTTTTTGCCATTCTCCGTCCACAAAGAATTCTGCTTTCGTATGTTGGCTAGCCATTAGCTCGGTAAATTTCCTTGTTGAATTTTCCGGCAGGTATCCCTTGAACTCAATATTTTTAACCGCATCTAGAATAAAGCTGACATTTTGTTGGCTGATACAATCACCATTATCCTCTGCCCATAACCCGTTTTTATTTACTAAAGTTATTTTATTAGATTGGGCATCTGTAATAATAATTTGAGAAATGCTAGATGTGTCGCTTATGGCAAACTCAATTAATTCGGCATCTGACTTCCCTTTTTTACTCATCAATTTCAAACTCAGCCAAGCTAAAATTGTTAGGAGCAAAACACCCGCTAACAAGGTAATTATATTTCGTTTCATTTAGGTTGGTTTTGCTGTGATCTATATTTAGTAGCCCGATTATAATTCCAAATAAGCGCAAAAATTAGCACTAAAAGAATTGGCAGGGTGAAATTGATGATTTTTAGTGTAACGGCCATTGTTTTAAGTTTCTCTTTGTCAATGTTTTTTATATCGATTTGACGACTTCTAATGTCGATTATAGAATTTTCTCCCATCATATAATCTACTAGATTTTCAAAAAAATCTTGATTGCCATAATACATGGCTATTTTTTTGTTGGCGAGAATTTGATTGAATTTCAATTCATTAAATGCCTTAGGTCTGTACATGAATTCCCCGGTCTTTTCATTCATCAATGAGTCATAGCTATTCGCAATAAATGTCCCATTTCCAACTAAAAGTACTTTACCTTCCTTTGTACTGTTTTTTAAGTATTTTGAGTTTTTATTATTGCTAAATTCTTGTGAAATCCTGTTTTGAAAGTGGGACGAAAATTTTCCTTCTGCCATTCCTGCCAAACACAACTTATTTATTTCTTGCATTGGATTTTCGATGAGCTTCGGATTTTTGCCATAGGAAAGGGGCATTTCTAAACTCACCATTGGAGCAAGTCCTGTTTTGTTTGAATTTGGTGATGAAGTTAACAACGATGTTATTTTGGTCGTTTTGGAAGGAACGAACTGAATTTCGTTGACGTAGTTTAGTGAAATAGGATCAATATTTCTTGTGATTGGATGTGGACTTGGCGTAGCTAGTACGTGAAAAAACCAAGGAATCATTGTTTGTTCCGCATAGGGAACAATTTTTGGTGCGCATGCTACATCAATTACGTAGTTTTCGTTTATTTTTAGTCCATAATCAAAAAGCATATTTTCGAGCTTTAGATTCTTCCTTATAGTATGTGTTAAGCCTCGTGTCATTAGGGTATCTTCCTCTAAATGTAATGTATTCATAAAACACATTAATTTACCTCCGCGCATTACAAATTGGTCGATTATGTATAAGTCCTTGTTTGTAAAAGGAAATTGAGGATCCGCAATGATCAATCCATCCACATCGTTTAGAGAAGCCAATGAATCGTTCAGTTTTATTTCTGTTAATGAATAATACGGAGCAATTAGAGATCTTGCACGGATTGTTTGGTTGTAATTAAGTTCGCCATGACCTTGAAGAAAGGCTATTCGTGGTTTTTCAACTTGGGTAATATTTCTGATTGCTGAAAGTAAATTATACTCAAGATTATTAATGGCGTTTTCTAGTTGTTCAGTTATATCATTTAGGCTCATTGGATTACCAGGCTTGGTGCCTTGAAGGAACTGAATATTGCTTTCTTTGATTATTCCGTTTACCGAGTAAGATATTTCCGCACCCGGCCAAAGCATTATTTGGGTTTGTTCGGCATTTTTTAGGTAGGCAAGATCTAAAGGTTGTATGCCATTTCCTTGTTTATATAAGCTTTGGAACAACTCATTTTGTTCTGTTTCTGAACCATTGTTTGGATTTATGAAAAGGTACTCAATTCGGTCGTTGCTTATTTTTTTAAATGCCCTCAATTTATCCTCAATGGCATTTCTAAATAGTTTTATTTCAGCCGGTAAATTTCCTTCTAAGTATATTTTTATTGAAATTCGGTTCTTAAATCTTTCTTTGTCTGAGAGAAATGTCTTTGTCCCACTAGAGAGTGTATAGCGCTGATCATCGGTCATGTCGAATTGAACATAAACCAATGAGGCAATTATGTTTACGAGTACGATTGCCACTGTGGCAATAATTAGAAAGCCCCAATTAAATAAACCTTTAGAAGAAAACTTTTTTTCGCCCATTTCTTAACGCTTTAAAGATTTAACGCTTGTCAAGGTTGCATACAAAAACAAGAAGATAAGCGAAAGGAAATAAATAAGATCGCTCGTGTCTATCACTCCTTTCTTAATAGCATTGTAATGATAAGATATACCAAGATAACGAATAACAGTGTCTAATTCCCCCACTTGAGCAAAGGCACCTAATAGCTCTAAGCCATCATAAATAAACCAACAAAGAAACATGGCTAAAATGAACGATACAATTTGACTACTTGTCAGCGATGAAGCAAAAATGCCAATGGAAACAAAAACAGCTCCTAATAAAATCAATCCTAAATAAGAGGTGAGGGTAGCGCCTAAATCAATGATGCCAACTGGATCGCCAAGATAATACATGGAGAAGTAATAAATTACTGTTGGTATGATGGCAATCAACATGAGGGTAATTCCGGCAAAATATTTTGCTAAGATGATACCCAAATCTGAAATTGGCTTTGTAAATAATAACTCAATTGTTCCAGTCCTCCTTTCTTCTGCAATCGAACGCATAGTAATTGCTGGTATTAATACTAAGAGAATTAAGGGCGATAAATTAAAAAACGGAATAAGATCTGCTTCAGCTCCCTCTAGCAAGTTTGTATTGTAAGATAATATCCAATGAAACAAGCCAGATGCGATTAAATAAATCAATATGAATACATATCCGATTATTGAGCTTAAAAAACTTCTAACTTCTTTTAAATAGAGTGATAACATAAAAATATTTAGCTTCTCAAAAGTAGAATTTTCATTCTAATTATAGACAATTATTTTGTGTAAAAAGTGTTTTGTAAATGGGTATAAATAAAAAAAGTCCCAAAAGGGACTTAATTTTTTAAAGGTGATGAATATGATTATGCTTTTTTCACATTAATTGCATTCAAACCTCTTCGACCTTCTTCAAGTTCGAATTCAACTTGGTCATTTTCTTTAACCTTGTCAATTAATCCTGTTACATGAACAAAATACTCTTTGCTCGTGTCATCGTCAACGATGAAACCAAAACCTTTAGTCTCATTGAAGAATTTTACTGTTCCTTTACTCATTCTAATTCTAAATTAATTATTTATGTAAAATTACTATAATTATTTTAATTTATCAAATAATAATTATTTTTATTTCTCTTTTGATTCAAACCCATTAAAATAAATCGTTGTACTCCAAGCTTCTGCGGGTATTTCAAAGAGCAGTTTTATCGATTTCCAAAGCGATTTAAATAAGTCTGATTGCCGGTAATTTAATAATGCATCCTCGCTTTCCCATTGGCTGTAAGTGAAAAATATACTTGAATCTTTTACATCTTGTAAAAGTTGCATCCCCAAACAACCTTCAAAATTAGAGACCATCAATTTAGTATCATTAAAAATTAGAAGAAAGTCTGCTACTTTTTCGGCTTTGAATTGTAATTTGACGATTCGAGTGATCAAAACTGCAAGGTGTTGATTGATTTGTGTGATCCAGCAGGCTCAAAAATGACTCGAATTATATCACCTTTCCGAACGCCAAATAATTTATCTGCTCCACCATAGGTGCGATTGGCGCCTTGATTAATAGCAATTTCTAATAGGCCCGCATTGTTGAAAATTGCTACTTTGTCGCCCAAAATAACGCTGTTATAGGTGGGTGAAATTTTATCCAAATGGTATGTTTTATTGTGGTAATAGATGGTAAAAGGCACATTTTCTCCAAAACGATCAAAATCACTCTTAGAGATATTTGAAATTAAGTTCCCGTATGAGTCGATATGGATAACATGTCCTTGAATGGAAATTGCTTCAAGGATAGGGTTCAATAATAAGGCCATTTTATAGTCTTCTGTGATTTCGCAAAAAGAAGCTAGGTCTTCTCCCTGAATTATTTTTACCGCAAGTGGAATCAAACAATTTTTCGTGGGAAATTTTAGCATTTCCGGATGGGAATCAATTTCTTTATACCGATAGAAAGCACTTGCTTTATTCTCTCCCAAAAAAGCTCCAAAAAAGCCATTGTCCGTCGCAATAAAATACTGCTTGTCATAATACAAAATCGAAGGATAGCTCGGATTAAAATCATTATCAGAGACTTCTTTGTTTGTGTTTACTAAATTAGGTTCACTATCAACCCCGATAATATGAATCGTCCCTTTTGGGAAATCTTTGTAGCAACTTCTTAATTGAAAAGCGGCTTCTGAGCTATCGAAAGGGCGTATTTCATGGGAAATATCAATCAATACTAAGGCTGGAAGTTGGCTGTATAATGTCGCCTTTAACGAAGCAACATAATAATCTTTAAGTCCGGCATCAGTGGTAAGGGTGATGATTTGCATGATGATTTTTGATGAAGTATTGCTTTAATTTCTAATTTTACCAAAAGTAAGGTATTTCTTACTGATAGTTATAACCCTAATGTAATTTAATTGAAGTCAGAAAGTAGAGAAATTGTTATTGAGGAAATAAATCCCGCTGATTTATTTGGAGTCAACAACGATTATTTAAAGCATATAAAAAGCTTTTTTCCGAAATTGTCTATTTTGTCTAGAGGCAACCTACTCACCATAAAAGGGGATGTTGAAACAATGTATGAATTTGAGCGAAAATTCGAATTGATCTTAGCGCATTACAACAAATACAATTCAATTTCCAAAAACAACATTGATAATTTAATGCTTGCAAATGGATCTATTTTACTTTCAAGTGATCAAGACGATGAAATTATCGTGCATGGAAATGGCGGGAATAAAATAAGAGCAAGAACGGTTAATCAAAAAAAGTTGGTGGAAGCCGTGAACAAAAACGATATGGTTTTTGCGGTCGGTCCAGCTGGTACAGGAAAGACATACACAGCTGTCGCCTTGGCAGTTCGCGCACTAAAAGCAAAGGAAGTAAAACGAATAGTTTTAACAAGGCCGGCAGTGGAAGCAGGTGAAAATTTAGGATTTCTTCCAGGCGATTTGAAGGAAAAATTAGATCCCTACCTAATGCCTTTGTACGATGCATTACGCGACATGATACCCCCGGAAAAATTAGCGAACATGCTTGAAACGGGTATAATTGAAATTGCACCTTTAGCATTTATGCGAGGAAGAACGCTCGATAAAGCTTTTGTGATTCTTGATGAGGCTCAAAATACGACAAGTTTGCAAATGAAAATGTTCTTAACTCGGATGGGAATGACGGCGAAATTTGTGATTACTGGTGATATGTCTCAAGTTGATTTGCCTCATCGACAAAAATCAGGACTTAATTATGCCTTGGAGATTTTAGAAGATATTGAAGAAATAGGGATTATTAGGCTTGGAAAAAGCGATATAATACGACACAAATTAGTTTGTAAAATAATTGAAGCTTACGAAAAATCGGAGGCAAATTCCACTTTAGAATAAATAAAAATAAAATGACAAATTCTACAACTACTTTTCATTTTGATGGACAACTTGGTGTATATCATGGCAAAGTTCGAGATGTTTATACGCTAACAGATAACCTTTTGGTGATGGTCGCATCTGATCGAATTTCTGCATTTGACCATATCTTGCCTAAAGGAATTCCTTTTAAGGGCCAAGTGCTTAATCAAGTAGCCACTTATTTTTTAGATGCAACAAAGGACATTGTTCCCAATTGGTTAATTGCTACGCCTGATCCATCTGTTTCAATTGGACATTGCTGCGAACCAATTCGGGTTGAAATGGTTATTCGAGGATATTTGGCCGGCCATGCTGCAAGGGAATATAAAGCAGGTAAAAGACAATTGTGTGGGGTGAATTTACCAGAAGGATTGATTGAAAATGATCGATTGCCTTTACCAATTATTACTCCAGCTGTAAAAGCAGAGGAGGGACACGATGAAGATATTTCTCGAGAAGATATTTTGTTGCACGGTCATGTTAGTAAAGATGTATATGAAAAAATGGAATGGTATACCAGGCAACTCTTTCAACGTGGAACTGAAATGGCAACTAAGCAAGGCTTATTATTGGTCGACACAAAATATGAGTTCGGCTTACTTAACGGAGAGGTCGTTTTAATTGATGAAATTCATACCCCTGATTCATCTCGTTATTTTTATGCGGAAGGTTATGAAGAGCGCCAGGCCTTGGGGCAAGAACAAAAGCAATTGTCAAAAGAATTTGTCCGACAATGGCTCATTGAAAATGGCTTTCAAGGTCTTGAAGGACAGGAAATACCTGCTATGCCAGATGACTTTGTACAGCTTATTTCTGATCGCTATATTGAGTTGTACGAAAGAATAACGGGATTAGATTTTGTTAAATCGGATACGGAAAATATTCAAGAACGCATTTTTACTAATGTCCAAAGTTATCTTCAGAATGAAATAGGATAATTTATTTATTGTCTAAGACTTCAATGATCGGTTCACCCGTCATAGCACCTGAACGTTGTAAAAAAAGCATATGTGTTAACGTAGCGGAAATATCAACAATTTCTAAGGGTCGAAAGACCTCTTTTGGACGTAATCCTCCTCCAAACCACATGAGCGGAACATGTGTGTCGTAATTGAAAGCGGAGCCATGCGAGGTTCCTTTTCGTTCTGATTCTTCATGGATAGGTAAAAATCCGGGCTGTAAAATAAATAAAACGTCACCACTTCTTTTGGAATCAAAACCTAATCGTACCATTTCTCGCCATTTATCTTGGTCTCCTTGATTATCTAAAAACGCTTGAGCTGAGTATACCGCTTTAACTTCTGGCCACTCTCTTATTTCTTGTGTAATGAATTCACAAATCGCATCGAAATCTAATTTCAACGAGTCAATTTCTTTCCGATTTAGGTATATGTTTTGATTGATTTCTTTTAGTGTAAGTCCCTGTCCAAACTTGGTGTTTAATGAATTTTTCAGTGCTTGCTTCTTTGTTTCCATATTCACATAGCCACCGGGGAGTTTTAGATCAACAAGCATTTGAGGTATTGGAACAACGGCATGGTCTGCTGTTAAAAAAACAGTGTAGTTGTTTTTGCCAAATCTTTTGTTTAATTCTTGAATAAGTTTACCTATTTCAAGGTCTAGTCGCGCATACATGTCTTCCATTTCAAGGGAATAAGGCCCAAAAACATGTCCTGCAATATCAGGGGTTGAATAGCTAATGCAAAGCATATCTGTCTGTGAATCATTGCCAAGCTTTTCGTTTTCTATAGCTGTTATTGCTAAATCAGTTAGTAAACTATTGGCAAATGGTGAAATGGTGAAATTGGAAAAATCACTTGATGGCAAAGTGGAAAAGTTATATGGAAATGTTGGGCTAGTCTTTCCGTTAATAAGTCCTTCATAGTCGTTATCATCCTTATTTCCTGCGGTATAGTTTGCTAAAGGATATAAGAGATTCCAGTCTTTTAGGTAAGTTTTGGCGTTTTTTGTGGCATTAAATTCAACTAACCAATCCGGTAATTTATTTTTGAAATAGGTACTTGTGGTAAATGTTCCATTCTCACTATCAAACCAATAGCTTCCATCGCTTAAATGGCCACCCGGAAAAATGGCACTACGATTTTTTATTGAGATTGAAATTACTTTGGCTGTTGGATAACTAAGTTTAAGTTGGTCGGTAATAGTATAGGTAAGAAGGTTTTTTGGGGAGGCTTGGCTTCCCGCCGAGCTAGTTCCAATACCATTAACGCTTAAGTCTTCCACACAATTGATAACCTTCCCTGATGGACGATCATACCAAGCATTTCCAATAATTCCATGATTGTTTGGGCTTGTTCCAGTATAAATGGATGCGTGTCCTGGTCCTGTAAATGTAGGGACATAATTGTAATTTACATTGCGACAATTAACCCCTTTTTTCATGAAGGTATTGAAACCAGTTTTTTTAAAATGTGGCTGGTAACGATATAGGTAATCATAGCACATTTGATCGATTACTATTCCAACAATTATTTTGTTGCTTTTTTGTGCTATTAGGGTGCCTTTGAAAAAGAAGAGAAGAACAACTAATAAGAAAAAAGAGAATTTATCCTTTACCTGGTTTTCCATTTTTGATTGGTGTAACTGGTGACGTATTGTTAGGCTTATTTGTATTAATCGGAACGGGTTTGTTAATGATTGTTGGCACCTTGATTTCGATTGGTTGGCTTGGTTTTACAATTGTGTTATTATTATTTCCATTTGTTTTAATATCAGACGTCCCTGGTTTTTCTTTGATTGGATTATCAGTGGGTGTTTTTGGTAGCGCTTCTCCGCTCGGATTTTTAGGATCTAAAATTTGATGCGTATTAGTGTTTAATAATGGCCTTTCCAATTTATTAAGAACCACACCTTCCGTCGCGGGAGATGGTGTTGGCACTGGGTTCGGACCAATATTTAAATACCCTTGATCAAAGATACATCCTCCCATTTCATCAGGGCTTACACCCATAGCTGCGCATCTTTGTCTAGCATTTGATTGCTGATTAGCATTTAGGTCTGCTACCGTTAGATGAACTTTTGGGAAACTTCGGTCTGTAAAAGATGCGGTGTTTGATCCCGATAAATAATCAAATAATGTAGTCATGTCTGTTACTCTCCAATCATCCGCAAAACTTTGTGATAGGTAGCTTAAGTATTCTTTTTCGGCAAAAATTGATGCCTGCTGCATTAACGGATTACCAAATGTTGAAAACGCTTGATAAACAGGTGGCGATTGATTGTTATTTCTACCATTAAAATCATCGTTCATGTTTTTATTCGCATTCCCAAGCAAACCAGTATATGATTGCGTACCACATTCAAAAATAGTAACAGTTACATTTATGAAATTTGACCCACCACTGGACCTATTATTTAGAATTAGTATTTCACCTGAAGGCCATGTTATGATATAATTACTTCCACTTAACCTAATTGTTCCTCCATGAGGTAAAAAATAAGTCCTGCCTTGCAATTGTATAGGTGCGCCATCTAAAAATAATGGGGTGATATTCCTGGAGGGTGCATCTTCAGCATAAAATCCTACTCGATCACCATAAACATTCATGGCTATGGCCGAGTTCAAGGAAAAATTATCACCTTGTGCTTTTTGTCTCGCTTGAATCTCAAAGTTCTTATCGGAAGACTTTGACAATTCAAATTCCCCAACTGTTTGAAAAGAATAGGTTGCATTGTCAAAGGATTTTAAATGAGGATCTCCATAACTGCGGCCTTGAATTGTTCTGCAAAAAGTATTATTAATAAGGCTTAAGAGTAAAGAAGGAAAGGAATTATTCATTTCTTGAGTACCAGTGCTATTGGTCTCAATATAATTCTTCAAATCTTCCCTTTTTTCTTTAGGTAACAAACTCAACATTTCATAGGGCGTCAATTCCTCAGCAAAAGTTCTGTCAGGAATAACTTGATTAGTTGACATGGCCATTATGCTTTCTGATAACCAAAGACCTCGAATAGGATCCCAATCTTTCAGCTCAATCAAAATATTGTCAGTTACACTTGACTGATTTGCTGATGTAATTACCGTGGCATCTTGAGAATACGATACCGGAAGAATTCCTAGAAAAAAAAATAAAATAATTTTTTTCATGTTTTTGGTATTATAAGTTGAATTTATAGCCCACGCCTTTAACGGTACTTATGTATTCATCGCCAATTTTTTCACGCAATTTTCTAATATGAACATCTATTGTTCTATCTCCAACAATAACGTCAGAACCCCAAACAGTATCTAAAATAACCCCTCGCTTAAACACCGAATTGGGGCGTGAAGCTAAAAAAGAAAGTAATTCAAATTCTTTCCTTGGTAGTTTTATTTCTTTGCCATCTTTCAAAACGAGGTATCGTTCGCGATCGATTACAAAGGCTTTCGTTTCAGTTTTAGCGTCATTAATTTTGTTTCTTCGTAGAAGTGCATTTATCCGGCTGATTAATACTTTTGGTTTAATTGGTTTGGAAACATAATCATCACCACCCGATTCTAAACCAGCAATTTGACTATAATCTTCATTGCGTGCGGTTAAAAAACAAATGATGATATTTTGTTTGCTTGGGTCTGCTTTTAAATGTTCACAAAACTCTATGCCGTCCATTTGTGGCATCATTACATCCAACACAATTAAATCAGGGATAATTGCCTCAATCATATTTAAAGCTACCAAGCCGTTTTCAGCGCATGAAACATCATGTCCTTCCCGTATTAGGTTATACATAAGTAATTCTCGGATGTCCTCGTCGTCGTCTACGATTAGTATTTTTGCCATGATGATTCAAAATTAGTAAGTTTCTTTCATTATCAATTAATTATGTCATTTTAATTCTTAAATCACTTTTTTGAAAGTAGCTAGTTTCTCAGAAAATTGATTACTTTTATTTTGGTTTATAAAACCATATGAAGACGTAAGTAATTTTCTTTTCTCCAACTAAAAAAGTAGTAACACATATAAAATGGAAGTAAATATATTATTAGCTGAAGATGATTTTAATTTGGGTTTCGTTATTGTGGACCAACTTAAATTGGATGGTTACCAAGTGACTTTAGCTACAGATGGGATGGATGCCTTGCAGCGTTTTAATGAAAAAGAATTTCATCTATGCATCTTTGATGTGATGATGCCCAAAAAAGATGGTTTTACCTTGGCGAGTGATATTAGGAAAATTAATAGTGAAATCCCAATCCTGTTTTTAACAGCAAAGACCATGACGGAAGATAAAGTCCAAGGATTTAAGTCGGGTGGCGATGATTATTTAACGAAGCCTTTTAGCGTGGAAGAGCTTCAATTGCGGATAAAAGCTTTGCTGAGAAGGGTGAATATTAAAATGGATAAACCGGAAGATAAAATTTTGCCATTGGGTCTATTCCTGTTCGATACTGAGAATATTTGTTTATTGCTCAACGATACCAAGAAGTCACTGACTAAGAAAGAAGCTCAAATATTAAAGTTGTTATATAAATTTAAAGGGCAGGTATTGCCACGAGAAGTTATTTTAAATGCTGTTTGGGGGCAAGACGATTATTTCGTTGGACGGAGTTTGGATGTTTTTATTACCAAATTGAGAAAATACCTGCGCGATGATGAGTCCATTACCTTGTCGAATATTCATGGCGTAGGGTTTAAACTTGAAATTTTAGAATGAGCGACTATATTCTTCACATTGAAACGGCCACTAAAGTTTGTTCTGTGGCGGTTTCGTTAAATGGGGAACTTATTTCTTGTAAAGAATCCTCAAGCGATGAGTTCATTCATGGAGAACAGTTAACAAACTATATTTCTGAAGTTATTTCAAGTGCTAATATTCAACTTGAAAATATTGCAGCCGTATCTGTTTCATCGGGCCCTGGTTCATACACAGGATTACGCATCGGAGTTTCTACTGCTAAAGGTTTGTGCTTTGGTTTGTCTATACCGCTCATTGCTGTTCCATCGCTATCATCGCTCATCTTTTTAGCGAAAGAGCGTCACCCAAACACAACGATTTGTGCCATGTTTGATGCCCGTAGAATGGAAGTGTTTAGGCAAGTGGTTGATGAAAATAGGGTGGAACTAGTTTCGGTAGGGCCTCAAGTGCTTGATGAATATTCAATGGTTGATTTTGAGCCGTTTCTAGCTGTGGGTGATGGAACAAATAAGATAAAAGAATTGTGGGGGAATAGAAATGTTCAGTTTGATGATGCTATCGTTCCTTCGGCGAAAGGTCAACGAATACTTGCCAATCAAAAGTTGAAGGACCAAGATTTCGAAGACATCGCTTATTTTGTTCCTAATTATGGAAAAGAGTTCTATACCCCTTAATTAACACGAATTTTTTTTGTCCACAATGCTTCATTGCCACAAGCATCTTTTACTTGTAGCTTGAAATTGATAATACCTTTCTCTGAAGGTTCAAAAACATGAATTAGCAACTTATTTTTTTTGTCGTATTCCAGTACTTTCCACTTCCCATTTATGAATAAGTTGTAAGAGCTGATGTTGGTTTTTGCATCACTCACTTTCCATTCAATACTGCTTTTCTTTAAACTGGTATCTCCGGCCACAAAATTACTTGGAGAGACACTTGGTGGAGTGAAATCACTCCCCACTTTAAAAGTTCCTAATGACGATATGACGGCTTCTAATTTCCCGTTTATTAGTTGCGTTTTAAGGGCTTCTTTTTGATCCTTATCCCCAGCTAGATAGATGTATTGCTTGGTTATTGGCGTGTTTTCGATAGGGGTCATGGTAACTTTTGCCCCTTCGAATATGGGAGTACTTGCCTTTCCGAGTTGGATTTTGTCTTTGGTTATTATTACGTCTTTTTTTACAGGTTCAAAAAGTGATAAAGCGTTCAGTGTTATTGAATTTCCAAAGTCTTCAAAATAATAAGCGGAATCGGGAATTAAATAGAGTCCACTTGGTTTAGAGTCCACAACTATTTTTCCTAATGTGGAGCGGGAAACTAGATCAAATTTGATGGTGCTTTTGTTTTTTTTTGCATCAAGTAATTGAATGTTTATTGGAATAGAATCGTGGCCTTTTAAGTTTATTATTTTGAGAGGATCAGACTTATAGACATCTAAATGGTTATGGGTTTTATGGATTAATTTATGGATTTTTTTATTGTTTGTTTTGTATTCGTGATAATCACAATAATCATTAATTAATCGATCATGTGAAAAGGAAACAGTGTCTATTCTGCTGTGAAAAACAGTGTCATTAGCGACAATTAACAGGTTTTCAAATAAGCCACAGGTGCTTAAATCAGCCCCAATTTTATCGCTGCCTTCAATGCCGATTAATAGTTTATCTGTACCTTCCATGAAGGCAGGAGGAATGATAATTTTATTCGTTGCGACGGTGTACTCCGTACCCTTCTTAATTACTGGAAAGGCAATTTTTTTATCATTGATGTAGTAGCCATTTTGGTCTATTGCATAAATATATAATTTGCTTGGAACGGGTGCTTGTTGGTCAACAATATTGATTCCATGTACTAATGGGTGCAAGGCATTTTCTGTTTTTGTGTCTCGCAATTCAAAATGTAAATGAGGGCCAAAAGAATTTCCAGAATTCCCGGAATACGCAATAAGTTGCCCCTTCGTTACGGGTATTTGCTGCGGTTCAAAAACTAAATCTATTTCGTTTAATTGGTTCTTTTCTTGGTATAACTTAACGATCGCTTGTATGCTTTTTTCAAATTTGGTGCAATGCGCATAAACACTCGTCACTCCATTTGGATGATTCACATAAATTACTCTTCCATAGCCAAGAGGGGTGATTTTTATCCGTGCAACATACCCCGCTTCAATCGAATAAAGAGAAAGCCCCACTTTTCCTTCTGTCCTAAAGTCAACGCCCATGTGAAAATGGTTGGGCCGCAAATCTCCAAAGGAGGCGGATAGTTTTAAGGGTATTCCCAAAGGAGAATGATAGCTTGGCGCGATGACTTGTGCCTTGAAAAAATGGGATAGTAGGAGCCCAAAAATGACTGTGAATAGTTGTTTGTTTTGCATAAACAAAGTTAAGCGTTCAAAAAAGATAAAAATACCCACCTAAAAATATTGTTATCAACTAATGTATATTAACTTTGTAAAAAGTTGCTACAATGACAGAACAAATTCAAAAAAGCATAACTCTTTTACGCACTAAGTTTATGGGTCTCCACCAAAACTTAGTTAGTGCTAAAGAACAAATTGCTGCCTTGAGTTTAGAAAATGAAAAGCTTAAATCTGCTTTAAATAATGTGGAAGAATCAAGAACATTATTAGAAGCGGACTTAGAAAAAGCTAAGTTGGAAGTTGTAGCGGCCAACAAACAGGTTGTTAATAGTCCAGTCGTTTCTCAAGGCAGAAACAATGAACAAATTGACGAATTGGTGAAAGAAATAGAAAACTGTATAGCATCGCTAAAAAAATAAGAAATGGGTAAAATTTCTTTGAAAGTGGAAATAGCTGGACGTACGTATCCCCTCACTGTGCTTGATAGTGAAGAGAAAATAGTACTAAAAGCGGTTGAAGACATTAACAAAGCTGTAGCTCTTTTGAAAACGAATTACGCGGTAAGCGATTCGCAAGATTTATTAGCAATGTCTTCCCTTCAATTTATGTTGAAAGGAGCCTCGAAGAAAATAGAAAAAGAAATTGAACCAATCGATTATTCATCTATTGAACGTGCTTTACAAGAATTCTCAGAAGAGTTAGATCAACTCGATTAATTCTTTCCATTCGTCCAACTTGTAGTATTAATTATTAAAAACAAAGTTGAAATGGAAGTGTTATGGATATTAATGGGATTAATTGGCGGTGGATCAGCAACTTTTATCATTCAAAAGAAGTTGGTAAATACCAAAAGCGAAGGTTTAATAAAAGAAGCAGAATTACAAGCTGAAATCATTCGTAAGGAAAAAGCGTTGCAGGCCAAGGAGAATTTCTTGCGTTTGAAAGAAGAACATGAATCGGCGATTAAAGATCGTGAAAGAAAGCTTCAATCTAATGAAGATCGCGCTCGTGCTAAAGAGAAAAACATAGATCAAAAAATGGAAGACCTTGGTCGTAAAGAGAAAATTACAGAGGGTTTACAAAATGATTTTGATGCTAAATTTCAAGGATTGGCAGTTCGTATGCAGGAGTTAGATAAAATTCAGAGTAAGCGAGTTGCTGAGCTGTCAAAAATTAGTGGAATGCAACCAGAGGATGCTAAAAAAATGTTAATGGAAGCATTAACGGATGAAGCTAGAACGGGAGCCATGGCGCAAATAAAAGAAATCACGGAAGAAGCGAAGCTTAATGCAAATCGTGAAGCGAGAAAAATTGTTATTCAAACGATACAACGAGTAGCTACAGAACAAGCAGTAGAGAACGCTGTATCGGTATTTAATATCGAATCGGATGAGGTGAAAGGTCGAATTATTGGTCGTGAAGGTCGAAATATTCGTGCCTTGGAAGCTGCAACAGGTGTAGAAATTATTGTGGATGATACGCCGGAAGCAATTATCCTTTCATGTTTCGATCCAGTTCGTAGAGAAATAGCAAGACTTGCACTCCATCAGTTGGTTTCTGATGGTCGAATTCACCCCGCTAGAATTGAAGAGGTGGTGGCTAAAACACGCAAGCAATTGGATGAAGAAATTGCAGAAACAGGAAGAAGAACTTGTATAGATTTGGGTATTCATGGCTTGCATCCTGAGTTAATGCGCATGGTGGGAAGAATGAAATTTAGGTCTTCTTACGGGCAGAATTTGTTGCAACACTCTCGTGAAGTAGCGAATCTTTGTGCAATTATGGCAGCTGAGCTTGGTCTTAATGTTAAATTAGCAAAAAGAGCTGGGCTTTTGCATGATATTGGAAAAGTTCCCGATGAAGAACCTGAATTACCACACGCTATTCTTGGGATGAAAGTCGCTGAGAAATTCGGTGAGAAAGGCGAGGTACTTAATGCCATTGGTGCGCATCACGATGAAATCGAAATGACTTCCTTAATTTCTCCTATTGTACAAGTTTGTGATGCTATTTCGGGGGCTAGACCTGGAGCTAGACGTGAAATAGTAGAAACGTATATTAAACGAATTAAAGAATTAGAAAACTTAGCACTTTCGTATGATGGCGTTAGTAGCGCATATGCTATTCAAGCAGGAAGAGAGTTACGTGTATTGGTGGAAGCAGAAAAAGTAACTGATCAACGTTCAGAAGAATTGTCATTTACCATTTCGCAACGGATTCAAACAGAAATGACGTATCCAGGTCAAGTTAAAGTAACAGTAATCCGCGAAAAAAGATCAATTAATTACGCAAAGTAATACATTGAAACCTTTCGTGGTCAACTTTGTTGTTAAATAAAGTTTATTTTCATGAATACAAATTTGCAACTAATTGCAGGTCCTTGTAGTGCGGAAACACGAGAGCAAGTATTGGAAACGGCAAACGGATTAGCACCCCTTCAACCAAGCTATTTTCGAGCGGGTATTTGGAAGCCTAGAACGCGTCCAGGTGAATTTGAAGGTTCGGGTAATCCGGCATTGGAATGGATGAAAGAGGCCAAAGCGCTGCATGGATTGAAAATTTGCACGGAAGTGGCAACTTCCCAGCATGTGGAATTAGCCTTAGAGGCAGGTTTTGATATGATATGGATTGGCGCCCGTACCACCACAAATCCTTTTTCTGTTCAAGAGATTGCCGATGCGCTAAGAGGCGTTGACATGCCCATCATGGTGAAAAATCCGATTAATCCCGATTTGAAATTATGGATCGGCGCTATTGAGCGCCTTTATAACGTTGGGGTTGCTGATGTCACCGCCATTCACCGCGGCTTTTCTGTGTATGAAATTGCCAAATACCGCAATAACCCTAATTGGCAAATTCCGATTGATCTCAAACAGGAATTGCCACAAATTCCCCTTCTTTGCGATCCTTCTCATATCACAGGTGATGCCTCTATGTTGTTGGAAGTTGCCCAAAAATCTATTGATTTGAAATATGATGGTTTAATGCTTGAAACGCATTTCAATCCCAAGGAAGCTTGGACGGATGCTAAACAACAAGTTACGCCTGCGGAACTAGCGGAGCTTCTAGCTAAATTGCATTTCAGGGATCGAAGGGAAATAGAGGAGGCAGAATTATTGGAGTTTAGAGCGAAAATTAATGCAATGGATGAAGCTATCATTCATTTGTTGACCGAACGAATGTTTACCTCAGAATTGATTGGTAAATTTAAAAAAGAGCATAATTTAGCTATCTTGCAGAAAGCTCGTTGGGAGGAGTTGCTGATGAGTAATGTCGATAAGGCAGTAAAGCTTAAGCTCTCCAACGAATTTTCAACTCAATTGTTTAAGCTTATTCATCAAGAATCAATTCATATTCAGTCACAAATTTTGAATGACAAAAATAATGAGTAGAACAATTCTTCCCTTTAAGTATCAAGGAAGTCTGGTGGCTAATCCATCCAAAAGTTACCTGCAAAGGGCTATTATCTGCGCCGCCCTTGCCAAAGAAAATACGGATCTTTTAGTTGATATACCTTCTGACGATGTGAGGGCAGCTCTTGGTGTAGTTAAGGAAATGGGCGCAACGTTTCAAAATGGGGTACTTGTGCCACCAGTTTTTAAGGTTGACTCGGAAGAACTTGTACTGAATGTGGGCGAGTCCGGCTTGTTGCTGCGCTTAATGTCAACGATTGGTTTAGGGTTTGCCAAGCGATTAATTCTTCAAGGTGAAGGTACATTGCTTCAACGATCGATTGTTTCACTAGTCGATCAATTGCGTGCAATAGGCTTGCAAGTTGAATCCAATAATGGTTTTCTTCCTGTAGTTATCGAGGGTGAAATTACGAATACTTCTTTGTCGGTGAATGCATCGGATAGTTCTCAATTTCTTTCTGGGTTACTTATTTCGCTTTCGCAAAGACCTTTTGATAGTATATTGAACGTAAAGGAATTAAGTAGTAAGCCTTACATTGATTTAACCATCGATGTCTTGAACGATTTCGGCGTAAGTATTCGCCATGAAGATTACAACACATTTTATATCAGTGGCAATCAACTGATGTCTCCTCAAAGAATTAGTGTAGAAGGCGATTGGAGCGGTGCGGCAAATCATTTGGTTGGCGCGGCAATTTCAGGTGAAATAACGATGAAAGGATTGTCGATTAGTTCTACTCAAGCTGACAAATGTATATTGGATGCCTTAGAGGTATTTGGTGCCATGGTGGAAGTTCATGAACTGGAAATTAAGGTGAAGCAAAATGAAAAACGCCCATTTATTTTTGATGCCACCCACTGCCCAGATTTATTTCCTCCTCTTGCAATTTTGGCATGTGCAGCAGTGGGTACGAGTGAAATTAAAGGACTTCATCGTTTGGTGAATAAAGAATCAAATCGTCAACTTAGTATTGTCAAGATGCTGAACGTCCTTGGAGTGAATTATCGAATTGTTGAGGACAGCATCTTTATTGAAGGCAAGGGAAAGGTTAACGGCGGAACAATCGCTACCTATAATGATCACCGTATGTCTATGGCTGGCGCAATTGCCGCTTGTATCGCTTCTTCTGATATTATCATCGATAATGTGGCTTGCGTGTCGAAATCATATCCTAATTTTTTTAACGACTTGGAAGCGATAGCATTAGCAAATTAGGTCATTAATTTCCTGCATTATACTGATGTAAACTTTTTGTAAAAAAATATTCGACCTTTAAAATAATTCTTAATTTCGCCAATGAATGAATAAATGTTGACCAAAAAGTTTGGAAATAACATTTTTAACTTATCTAAAAAAAAAAATGATGAAAAAACTACTTTTAATCGCTGGATTTTCAATTAGTCTAGTTGCTGTGAATGCTCAAATCATGAGAGGTAATGTTATGATTGACCCATACATTGGGGTTCCTAATTGGGCGAATAGTTTGTTGTATAATCAATACGATGGCACAAATACGAACGTGACCAATTACAAAACGATAGGTAGTGCCTTATCTTATGGTGGAAGATTAGAATATATGATTGCTGATAAAGTGGGTGTTGGTGCAGATATTAACTATGAAGTTTCAGGCTATTCCTTTGATTATCTTGATTATCAATACGATGCTTCTGGAAATTATATATATGACATAAATGGAAATGCGTTGACAGCAGAATACACAGATAAATATTCAGCAAAAAAATTACGTGCCATGTTTCGTCTAAATTATCATTTTTTCCAAAGTGATAGAGTGGATGTATATTCTGGTTTTGCTGCTGGGTATAAAAGCGTTAAACGAGAATATACTACAACCCCTTCTAATCCATACAGCACAAATGGAAGTATGGATAAAGCATTGGTTCCTGTAACGGGAAGGTTAGCGATTGGAACGAAAATATATTTCACTCAGAATATTGGTGCGCATGTTGAATTAGGCATTTTTGGTGGAGGATTAATTCAATTTGGCGTTTCAGCTAAATTCTAAGTAATTCATTAATTGAAAAAGCCATCCGTTATTTGACGGATGGCTTTTTTTATGCGCAAAAGTAAAGTGTTAGATTTCTAACGACCTTTTCAGATAGAGGAAATCGTTTTAGTTCATGTAGGAACTACAGCTTTACTATTCTTTTTGTTAGCTTTTGGTCAGCTTGTTCGCTTTTTAGAAAATAACATCCTGCTGGAAAGTTAGAAAGGTCGATGATCGTTTCTGAAGTGGTAGGGATAATCTCCATTAGGTGTTTTCCAAAGCAATCTACAAGTATAATTCGTTTGGTTTCCTTAGTATGTCGAATGGTTAATTCATCGCGTGTTGGGTTGGGAAAGACTTCCATTTCGATGTTGTTATTTTCTCCCAAACCAATATTATTGTCAGTTCTGTATAATACGTTATCAATATAGACAACGCCAGAACCTGCAGGAGCGGCAGAAATAATAAGCTGCGCGATGTGTTGTGTGCTATTCAAGGAGATGAAATTACTCAATGGAATGTCGTAAGTGTTCCACTGTTCTAATGTAGGAACAAAGGACAATTCGTGCTCGCTGTCATCGCCACCTGCATAGGCCATATCTGCCCCAAAATCAACCAGTTTAATTTTTAAAGTAGTGATATTGGCAGTCCAAGCATCTATTCTTAGGTGGGTCATTGCGCTTACATTTAGAATATTCGAACCTAATGTTTCGATGCCCACATAATTCAAGTTAGTATATTTCTTAGTGTCGTTTCCAGCAATTTGTAAATTATTTAGTGTGCCTTGCGACCACGGGGCTTGCCAGGTGTCAACAGAAACGTTCGTGTAAGGATCACTGAACATAGAAATAACATTTGAAGCATTGTAAGTTGGTGTTGGTGCCGCTACCATAGGTTCGTTTAGTGGTGGCCCCTGATTGCTAAATTTGATATTGTCGAAATAACAGATATTGTCTTGGTTGCGTTGTTGAAAATCTGGAAAAATAATGATTTGATCGATGCCTGTAGAAGAAGGTGCTCCAACGATGGCACTGAAATCAAATGTCAATTCTTCCCACTGATTGATGAGTGTATTGCTAACCAATAGTTCTCCCGTAGAAGCACCTGCAGGAGTCGCAAACTTTATCCCAACAGGGCTAATAATTGGTTTGTAGACCATAATTTTTACAATGCAATTACTCGCTGTTAAAGTAAACGTACCTATGCCTGCACCATGCTGTGACTCACAGCCTGCCCAAGGCATTCCATTTTGTTTGGCTGTAAATTTCGCCACCTGCGCCGAAAGATTAATTCCTGCAGCTGATGGATTGTCAACTATTTCTAATGGTGGTTGATTGTCATTTTCAAATACGGTCCAGGTCCAAAGTGTTCCAAAACCACCTGATTCAAATGATATCGGTCCATTCTGCGCCAAACAGGTGTTCGCTGCGATGATGATAAATAAGAGTAGCGTTTTTTTCATGGTAGTTGGTTTCTTTTTGTTAAAAGTACAATAATGTTTTGTAAATACTTGATTTATATTATTTCTTTGACCGATGACAATTATAGTAATTTCATCATAGCTTTTCTAACTCACATTTATTTATACGCACATAATGGTTGGACCCATTGGGATAATCTTGCGCATATCCATTAAGTAAAAGAATGTCTATGTAGTTTGAATTTATGGAACTGCCATTAGACGCATTACTCAAGTACATATAGTTTCCTGAAACAAAAGATGGCAATTTGATTTCTCTGAGACTTCCATCGATTCCTTTCTTTATAAATAAACCATTGTACTTGATACACAGGTAATAGATGGTTCCTTTGTGTTCAATCAGTCTAATTCGATTAATATCATCCATATCTAATGGAATAGGAGTTTCGGTAGATTGTCCGCTTGCATCTATTTCTAGTTGATAGAAGCTTGATTTCCATTCCGCTGAGGGATCTAGTAGTTTTTGATAAATACCTATTGCCTTGTTAGAGGAACTCAGAAATAATTCGCAATTGTCTACTAATCTGTTGCGAGTTGCTGCCAAGGGGTGAGTACTTAAATCACACAAAGTTTGGTTGGTCCATGTGCCATTAAATCGATGAAATAATTTATTTTTATAATAAATGGCGGGTAATCCGGGACCAACATAATCATCTTGTACAGCCAAAACACAAGGTCCATTTGGTGTTCCTAATACGAAAGGGTAGTAGTAGGAATTACCCAAATTTTGGCCTGCCATTTCTTCGGTCCAATTGGGTGCATCGACCTGCTTGTAATAGAGTTTAAGGTCTTGGTACAATCCAAATGAAACATACAGTATATCGTCCGCGCTGATGGATGCTCCAATACGTATGTTGACAGTTTCAGAGGTTCCAGGTGTATGATCAACGATTAATTCTATTGTATGATTAAATATATCACCACTTTTAGCATTTGGAAAAGTGTAGTGTTTCAGTTTTCCAAGCGACCCATTTTCTGATGGATCAGTTTCTGTAGGTTCAAAAACGATTAAGTGAATACCGCCTTTTGAATCGACCAAGATATTTGCGGGTCGGGAAGTAGGAATTCCTGCTCCTTTCACCCAAGGTCCATTTCCTGTTTTACAATAGAGGTAAACGGTAGAGGGGTTGCTTGCGTTAGGTAAACCGTTAGATAAATTATCATTATCGACAACCGTCATGAAGACCTTGTTTTCAAAGCGAACAATTTTTTGCTGGTTGTATCCCCACCATGTCCCATTTTGTTCGTGGTATTTACTTCCGGGAATACTTTCAATGTGTACTTTAATGTTACTTGAATCGGTTTTTTTACAGCCAAAAAGAACTATCATTACTAATAGAAAGAAGGTAGAATTATATTTCCTCGAATTGGTCATAAAAAAGACTTAGATTTATACCAAATTAACTATTAATCGTACAAATTTAGATTATGTCCCTAAAAAAAATAATATTCATTTGTTTTCTGGTGAACTCCCTTAGTTTTAATTCACAATTGCTTAGAGGTGATATACTAGTTGATCCTTATGTTGGTATACCAAATTATCCAAATTTGGGTGTATCTCAACTGTTTTCAATTAATACGCAGGAAGCTGATAATTACCAGCTTGTTGGTGGTTTTTTCTCGTATGGGTTCCGTTTAGAGTACATGCTTACTGACAAATTAGGCTTGGGTACAGATTTTAATTACGTAAAGTCGGGTTATTCTTCGGATTATATCGGTTATCAATACGATGAATTTAATAATCAATTATTTGACACCAATGGTATGGCGCTGCTAATGCCTTATAGTGAGAGGTATACGGCCGAAAGATACCGTGCAATGGGAAGGTTGAATTATTATTTCTCAAGTAATGAGAAAGTAAATTTTTATGGAGGTTTGGGAGTTGGTTATTATGGTGTTAATCGATCTTTCACTACTACGCCATATGATCCCTCAAGTGCAAGTTTTATTAACTTCGTTGATGAGGTTTTATTCCCTATCAGTTTTCGTTTGGCAATAGGCGCTAAATTTTATTTCACTCCCAATTTTGGAGGTCATGTTGAATTTGGAAGTTTTGGAGGTGGTACAATCCAATTTGGCGTTTCAGCTAAATTCTAAGAAATGCATTAAATGAAAAAGCTATCCATCAAGAGATGGATGGCTTTTTTTTTATGCGAAAAAAGTTCGTGGTTTTAGTTCTCCATTAACTTAATCAAATTCAAGGCTGATCCTGCCTTAAACCAATCAATTTGAGAGCTGTTGTAGGTATGATTCAATAAAATTGTATCCGTTTTACCATTTGAATGTTCGATTTCTAATGTCAATGCTTTGCCAGGATGGAATGATTTCAAATCAATAAAGTTGAAGGTATCATCTTCTTGTATTTTATCATAATCTGCTTCGTTTTGAAAAGTAAGGCCTAACATTCCTTGTTTTTTGAGATTGGTTTCATGAATACGTGCAAAGGATTTCACGATTACTGCAGCTACGCCTAGGTGTCTTGGCTCCATGGCCGCATGCTCACGCGAGGAACCCTCTCCGTAATTATGGTCTCCGACAACAATTGTTGGAATTCCAGCCGCTTTGTAGGCTCTTTGAACCGCAGGGACTTCTCCGTAACTTAAAGTGAGTGAATTTTTAACACAATTTGCTTTGCCATTAAAGGCGTTTTCTGCACCGATCAATAAATTATTGGAGATGTTATCCAAATGACCTCGATATTTTAACCAAGGCCCCGCCATAGAAATATGGTCGGTTGTACATTTCCCTTTTGCTTTGATAAGCAATTTCGCTCCAGTAATGTTTTCACCGTCCCACATAGGGAAATTGTCTAATAATTGCAACCTGGAAGAATCTTCAGCAACAATAATTTGAACACTTTCACCATCTTCAGCGGGAGCTTGATAACCATTATCCTCTACCGAAAAGCCTAATAGAGGTAGTTCGTCACCTTGTGGTGGCGAGAATTTAAAAGCCTCACCATCTTTATTTATTAATGAGTCCGTTAATGGATTAAAACCAAGGTCTCCAGCAATGGCAATCGCAGCAACTATTTCTGGCGAAGCTACAAAAGCGTGTGTATTCGGATTACCATCAGCACGTTTAGAAAAATTACGATTAAACGAATGTATGATCGTATTTTTTTCTTGTTTTTCTGCCCCTTCTCTCGACCATTGACCAATACACGGACCGCAAGCATTGGTAAATATTTTGGTTCCCATTTTTTCAAAATCTTCCAATATTCCATCACGTTCTGCTGTAAAGCGTACTTGTTCAGAACCTGGATTGATTCCAAATTCAGCCTTTGGCATAATCCCATTGGCAACGGCTTGTTTTACAATCGATGCTGCTCTTGCTAAATCTTCATACGATGAATTCGTACATGAACCGATTAATCCCCATTCTACTTTTGTTGGCCATGAATTTGTCGCTGCGTCGTCCTTCATTTTTGAAATTGGCGTCCCACGATCTGGCGTGAAAGGTCCATTGATTTGCGGCTCTAATTCACTAAGGTTTATTTCTATTAATTCATCAAAATAGGCTGATGGATTCTCATATACTTCAGGATCTCCCGTCAAATGTTCTGCAATCTGGTCCGCTGCACTCACAACTTCCGCTCTTCCTGTAGCATTCAAATACCGTCGCATAGATTCATCGTATCCAAAAGTTGAAGTGGTAGCACCGATTTCAGCTCCCATATTACAAATAGTACCTTTTCCAGTACAAGACAAGGAAAGTGCTCCTTCTCCAAAATATTCTACTACTGCGCCTGTTCCTCCCTTCACTGTTAATATGTCTGCTACTTTAAGAATTACATCTTTTGCTGAGGTCCAACCGTTTAGTTTTCCTGTTAATTTTACACCAATTAACTTAGGGAATTTTAGCTCCCAAGCCATTGCTGCCATTACATCTACTGCATCTGCTCCACCAACTCCGATAGCAATCATTCCTAAACCGCCAGCATTAACAGTATGTGAATCAGTTCCAATCATCATTCCACCAGGAAATGCATAGTTCTCCAATACAACTTGATGGATAATTCCTGCTCCTGGCTTCCAAAAACCAATACCATATTTATTGGAAATAGAGGACAAAAAATTAAAAACTTCGTTGTTTTGATTAAGCGATTCTTGTAAGTCTTTATTTGCGCCAAGTTTTGCTAGGATAAGATGATCCGCATGAACGGTAGATGGAACTGCCACTTTCTTTTTACCTGCTTGCATAAATTGAAGCAAGGCCATTTGAGCAGTGGCATCTTGCATTGCAACTCGATCCGGTGCAAAATCTACATAGGAGTTCCCTCGCGAATACGCCTCTGTAGCGTTGCCTTCCCAAAGGTGTGTATAAAGAATTTTTTCTGTTAATGTGAGCGGTCGCCCTACTAATTTTCTTGCTGCTTCTATTCTTGTTGGATAAAGGGAATAGATCCTTTTAATCATGTCGATGTCGAAAACCATACGTTAATTTCTTAAAAATAATGAGTAAAATTAAGAATTTTGCTCGAGGAGTCACTTCATAAATTCGATATTTTTTCCGAAAAATTGATCCATAGTTGGTTTTTGATTCGTTCTTGGCCCAAAAATTAAATTAGTATTTTTAATATCCAACAAGTACCTTTGGTTTTAGGTGTTAGAAAAACTTAAAATAATTGATCTTTCTACAGTATTGGCTGGTCCATCTGTGGCGACTTTCTTTGCTGAACTAGGAAGTAAAGTCATTAAAATTGAAAATAAAAACAATCCTGATGTAACGCGTTCTTGGTTTTCAAAAGGGGAAGAGGCAGGACAACTATCTGCTTATTTTTCAAGTATCAATTATCATAAGGAATACCAAAAGCTGGATTTTTTAGATCCGAACGACCATGCGTTGTTTATACAAGAAGTTGTGAATGCCGATATTCTTATCAGCAATTTTAAAAAAGGGGATGAAGAAAAACTGAATCTGACTGATGATTTTCTACGATCCGTAAATCCCAACTTAATTATAGGGAAAATAAGTGGCTATACTCATGAGAGCGATCGAGTTGCCTATGACTTGATTCTACAAGCAGAAACAGGTTTCATGTCAATTAATGGGACAAAAGAGAGTGGCCCTTTGAAATTACCCGTTGCACTTATTGATGTTTTAGCTGCCCATCAATTAAAAGAAGGCCTGCTGCTCGCACTTTTAGATTTAAAAGAAAATGGAACGGCAAGAACGGTAGAGGTATCTCTTTACGATACAGCGATCTGTAGTTTAATGAATCAAGCGTCTAATTATTTAATGACTGGATTAATCCCTGAACGAATGGGGAGTTTGCATCCTAACATTGCACCATATGGTGAATTGTTTCAAACGTTGGATCAAAAAACGATCACTTTTGCGATTGGTAGTAATCTCCATTTTTTAAAATTGTGTCTTTTTTTAAACTTAAATTCCTTGCCAACTGATGAGCGTTTTGCGGATAATAAAAGTCGTGTAATAAATCGTTCATCACTTTACGACTTTTTGGCCAATCAAGTGTGTCTTAAAACCGCAGAGGAAATTTCCTCAGCGATGCGATCAGAGAAGGTTCCTTATGGAGTGGTTAAAGATTTATCGGAGGTATTGGATAGTGAAAGGGCAGATAATATGATGAAAACTGAAATCATTGATTCAACAGTAAGCAAAAGAATGCCTCAAATAGCGTTCAAATGGAAATAGAAATAAGAAGTCCGTTGACCAAAATGGAATGGGACGCATATTACGATTTAAGGTTTCGAGTACTTCGCGCACCGTGGAATCAACAAAAAGGCAGTGAACGAGACAATCAAGAAGACGAAGCAGAGCATTTCGCGGTTTTTAACAAGCAACTAATTATTGCCGTTGGTCGCTTGGATCAACTAAACGAATCTACTTGTCAAGTGCGATTCATGGCGGTAGATCCTTTGTTTCAAGGAAAAAATATTGGCAAATCGTTGATGGAATTTATTTTGAATCATTCTCAAAAGAAGAAAGAAAAAACGATCATATTACACGCAAGAGAAATTGCTGTGCCCTTTTATGAACGAATGGGTTTTCATGTTACCGAGAAATCGCACTTGTTATTTGGCGAAATCCAACATTATTTAATGGAAAAAAAATAAGGCCAGTTTTCACTAGCCTTATTTCAACTTAACTTAACTTAACTAATTAACTTATAATATAATAAGTTTCTTTGAAGCTATTTGTTCGTTTTGAATGTATAAGTTCACAAAATAGATACCTGATTCTAAGTTTTCTACTTGGAATTCATTCACATCAAGCACGCTTTTTTTGCTTATGAGTTTTCCATTTGTATCCGTAATAAAGATTTCATCTACCTTGTTATTGTTCCATTTTATCGTTGCATCACTGTTGCTTGGATTTGGGAAAATCATCCAGTCGTTGTTTTCTAATTCACTCACTGTGTTAGTGTTTTCGAAAATCACTTCTCCTGCAGTTGCTGCTTGACATCCATTCGCATCTGTTAAGGTTACGGTGTATAAACCAGGTGCTAGATTTGTTAAATCTTCTGTTGTTTCGTTGTTGTTCCACTGAATTGAGTAAGCCGGTGTTCCACCTGAAACACTTAAGTTTATGGAACCGTTATTATTGTTAACAGCGTTTGTTGCAGTTGCATATAGAATTATGGCACTTGGTTCACTAATGGTATAGGTGAAATCAGTATAGCATCCGTTTCCATCTCTTACCGATAATTCATAGGTTCCTGGATTTAAATTGCTAAGGTCTTCGGTGCTTGCCCCGTTGTTCCATTCGAATAAATAGGAAGGAACTCCTTGAATTACTGTTACATCGATGGCTCCATTTCCTAGACCGAAACAGCTTACATTCGTTTGTGTGCTTGTAATTAAAGTAGGTGCATTTGTTGTAATTTGAATCGTAGTGTCAATCATGCAACCACGAGCATCTGTAATATTAATGTCATAACCACCTAAGGTTAAGCTATCTTGCATTAAGCCAACGAAATTATTTGACCATTGAACTGTAAATGGTCCTTGTCCGCCACTTGGATTTATTGAAATACTTCCAGAGTTACCAGTACATGTTCCTGTAATTTCAGCATTTGTTTGGATAGGTGTTGTTATGAAGTTACTTGCCATTAGTACCGCTGCATTAGCGTCCAGTCTTCCTGACCCAATCTTTCCAGCATAGTTTGGATTAAGATTGTCGATATTTACCGCACTATTTTTTAGGATATACTCGATGTCTACATTGCTTAGACATGGATTTACATCAAGCATTAGTGCTACTACACCACTAATTAAAGGAGCAGCAAAGGAGGTGCCAGAACTTGTAAGGTACCATCCTGGCGCCGCTGAAATGGCCACGTCGTAACCTGGTGCGCTTAAGTCTACGGTCGCATTGTGTTGGTGAGTACTTAATGGATCGCCAGTAATGGTTTCGTGGTTATCATTAGCACCAATACTTGTTACAGAAAACACATTCGCTAATGCCGCAGGGTAAACCAATTGTTCTGCTCCACCACAAGTATTGCCATTTCCTGCTGCAGCAATAATAAAGCTGCCATTATTATACGCTTCGTTGATAACATCCTGGATATACTGGTTGTAGAAACATCCTGCTGTCCAACTTAAGTTAATAATATCCATTCCAGCGTAGGTTGCTACTAGAATTTCATTAAAAGACATTTGATATAAGGCCAAAGAGCTATTAAATCCGATGGAGCTTTTTCCTAAATTATTGTCTGTATTTCCTGCTGCAATAATTGCTACAGCAGTTCCATGTGTTTGTGTTGTGGTATTAGTTGCGTCATAATGGGTTACTTTTCCTAGTAATTCATCGTGATTCACATAATAATTTTGATCAGAGATACCAATAACAACTGAACTGTTTCCATGAGTAATATCCCATGCGCTATGAGCATTGATTAAATCAAGCGCATAATCATTTGCAAATTCAACTGTATAATCATTTGGCGTATAAAGTGTTTCGTACTTTGGTGCAAGTACGATTCCTTGTGCAATAGATGGCTCCTTTGTAAAGGCCGCTACTAAATCTTGCTCGTTGCAGTTACAAGTGATTTCATATACCTTCTGTAATTTTTCTTGTTTCGATGCAGGCAATGCTTTAACAACTGATGTAATTGATAAGCTTGAAATTAAATTGTTAAAGGAAGTATTACTAGAAACTAGATTTCCGTCTGAATTAATACTAGGAATCATTCCCTCTACTGGTATGCTTGCCCAGATTTGAGATTTTTCTTGACTGTGTGCAGTAAAAGTCATCATTCCGATTACAATTACTAAGAAAATGTTGGAGGAGTAGTTGTTTTTCATGTCTGTTTATTTTTAGTTGTTTGTTTCTATGACACAAAGGACTTACTATTAAAAAGTCTCGGAACAACTTTTATAAGATGGGATGAAAAAATACACTATGCTACTAATTAAGCAATACGTAGTTTATAATTATAGCTAGGTAATTATACGTAGTAAGGAAGAAGGGAATTATTTTTGAGCCAGTCGGAATAGATAGATGGCAACAATTGCAAAGAGTAAATTCGGCATCCAAACGGCAAGGTAGGCGGGGAATCCAATTTTTATGGCGGTCACTGCCATCACTTTCATGCAAAATATATAAATAAATACAAATCCTAAGCCTATTGCAATATTAACGCCCACGCCTCCACGTTTTTTTCTTGATGAAACAGCTACTCCAATAATTGTTAAGATATAAGTGGCGAAAGGGTAGGAGGTTCGTTGGTATAATTCTATTTCATAGAAGGGAACAAAGGCTGATCCCTTGTACTTTTCGCGTTTGATCATACTGGTTAATTCAGTGTAGTTCATGGTCTCAGCAACATTTTCTCGTTGTGCCATTTCATTGATTTGAAAATCAAAGACGGTATCTTTTTTTGCAGAGTGGATCATTTTTCCTTTTGGAAAGGTCAGCCATTTTTCATAAACATCAGTTAGGTGCCACTTATTGGAACCAATGATATTCTTTGCTTTTCTTGCTTTTAAGAAATAAGTTGGCTGCAAGCTATCATTCCATAACTGAATAACTAAATCTTTCACTTCGCCTTCTTGGTTAGAATAATTTGAAAAATATACTATTTGATTTCCGGGGTATTCAGCGTGGTAATCTTCTACCATCATGACATCACGGTAATATTTCTCTTCAAACTCCAACCTAATTTTATTAGTTCTTGGTACAATTAGATGATTTAATATCAAGGATAAAACCATTAGTATGGTTGAGGCAATCATATAAGGTCGGAGGAAACGGGTAATCGGACGGCCACTGAACCACATAGGAATTATTTCAGTGTCTTGTGCCATTTTTGCTGTAAACCAAATCACTGAAATAAAAATAATCATCGATGAAAACATGTTTCCATGGAAGATGATAAATCCAAGATAATATTCAAATACGATTGCTTTTAATGGGGCATGATGCGAGATAAATTCACTTAGCTTTTCTGAAACATCGAAAACTACGGCGAAAAGCATGATAATTCCTAACATAAAAAAGAAAGTGCTTAAGAACTTTCGAATAATATACTTGTCAAGGATTTTCAGCATCAATTATCTTTTTTGTGCTAATTGCTTTACCATTTTGTTTTTCCATGAAAGAAAGTCCCCTGCTTTAATATGTTCACGGGCCTGTTCTACTAATTCAAGGTAAAATGCTAAATTATGAATGGTGGCTATTTGAACCCCTAAGTATTCTTTGGCACTTATTAAATGCCTTAAATACGCTTTTGTATATACTTGATCTACCCAAACCTTAGAGGTTGAGTCAATGGGACTAAAATCATCTGCCCACTTTTTATTTTTAATATTCAGTGTTCCTTCCCAAGTAAATAACATGCCATGTCTAGCATTACGACTTGGCATCACACAGTCAAACATATCAATTCCTAATGAAATACACTCTAAAATATTCCAAGGTGTTCCTACTCCCATCAAATAACGAGCTTTGTCTTTTGGTAAGATGCCACAAACATGTTCTGTCATGGCATATAATTCATCTTCAGGTTCGCCAACGGACAAGCCGCCAATCGCATTGCCAATTGTTCCGTATTCAGCAATTTTTTCTGCAGAAATTGTTCTTAAGTCCTTAAATGTGCTGCCTTGGACAATTGGGAATAAGTTTTGTTCGTACGGATATAAAGACTGTGTATTATTCATGTGGTCATTGCATCGTTTTAACCAACGATGGGTCAGTTCCATGGAGTTTTTCGCGTAGCTATACTCGCATGGATAAGGCGTACATTCATCGAAGGCCATGATGATATCTGCCCCAATGCTACGTTGCATATCAATGGCTGTCTCGGGTGAAAAAAACAAGTAGCTTCCATTCAAGTGTGATTGAAAGGTTACTCCTTCTTCTTTTATTTTTCTAGATCCTGAAAGGGAGTACACTTGATAGCCACCGCTATCAGTAAGGATAGGCCTTTCCCAGCCAATAAACTGATGTAATCCGCCTGCTTTTTCAATAATTTCTACCCCAGGACGCAAAAATAAATGATAGGTATTTCCGAGAATAATTTGTGCATTAATATCATCCCTTAATTCTTGTTGATGAACTCCTTTTACACTTCCAACCGTGCCTACAGGCATGAAAATAGGAGTGGTGATTGTTCCATGATCGGTATGTAGGAGGCCAAGACGTGCAGAGGTATCTTTATCTTCCTGGACTAAATCAAAGTGCATAACAATGTTGAAAAAAAACTAAAACAAAGATACAGCTATTTAATTTGCAATGTCATCTTTGTATAAATTCAAATTACATGGTTTTATTTACCCAATGGCATTGGGATTTCTTTTCAATTACATTTCTGTCTCTCCTATTTTTTGCGAGTATTCAGTTTTTATATGTCACAATTGTTTTTGGGAGATTGGCATTATACAAGGAGGAAGAAAAAAACCCTCAAGCGCTACCCCCCATTAGTATTATTATAGCTGCTAGAAATGAATCGGATAATTTATACGAGAACCTTCCCTACATTCTGACCCAAGATTACCCTGAATTTGAGGTGATAATTGTCAATAATCAATCGGTTGATGATAGCGCTTGGCTATTGAAAGCGCTTTGTCTTCAGCATAAAAATTTACGAGTTGTAGAAATAGCCAAAAACAAACACCTACTCCCAGGTAAAAAACTACCCATTACTCTAGGTGTTAAGGGGGCGAAATACGAAAACATGCTATTTACGGATGCAGATTGTCGGCCAGCATCGAATCATTGGTTACGAATTATGGCGGGATCTTTTTCAGAAAAAAAGGAAATTGTATTGGGATATGCACCTTATTATAAGACAAAAGGAATAATAAACAAAATCATACGTTTTGATACCGCTTTTATTGGAGTGAGTTATTTATCTCTTGCATTGGTGAAGTTGCCATATATGGGAGTTGGGCGAAATTTAGCGTATTCTAAAAAGGTTTTTGATACTGTAAGGGGTTTTAAGTCACACTACTCCTTGCCTTCTGGAGATGATGATTTGTTTATTCAAGAAGCAGCAGTAAATGAAAATTATACGATACAGCTTTCACCTGATTCATTTTGTTTTTCCATGCCAGCAACAACATGGAAAAGTTGGATAAGACAAAAGACCAGGCATTACACCACTTCAAGTAGATATAACTTTATTAAGAAAGCATTGTTAGGAATATATCCAATCTCCTTGTTGATGACATGGATATCATTTGTTATTTTGTTGTCGAATGCGAATTGGTGGATAATTGGCTTGATTATTTTTAGTATATTATTGATAATAAAATGGTTAATTCAAGGAAAATGCCTTCGAAAATTGAATGAAAAACGTTTTGCAGTTGCCTTCCCATTGTGGGATTTAGGACATGCACTATTAATGCCCATAATGTATAATTTTTCAGATCATAAACGGTATAAAAAATGGTAGAAATCGAACATTTATCTGATAAAGCGAAACATGATTTTGTTTTGGTTGAGGCGGCAAAGACAGGAAAGCAAGCTGCTTATGCGGAATTAATGGATCGCTATAGGGAATCGATTTATTTTATGATGCTGAAAATGGTAAAAAACCAAGACGATGCGGATGATTTAACCATCGAAGCCTTTGGGAAAGCCTTTAATCGACTCGATCAATATTCACCCAGTTTTGCTTTTAGTACTTGGCTGTTCAAGATTGCATCGAACAATTGCATTGATTTTATTCGAAAAAAACGCATTCAAGTATTGAGTATGGATACCGGTATTTCAATGCCCGATGGCGGATCAAGACGTATAGATGCCAAATCCATGACGCATAATCCGGAGGAATCATTAATCTACGGGCAGCGAATAGTTCACATGCGTTTATTGGTGAGTAAGTTAAAGCCTCGTTATAGGGAGTTAGTTGAGAAGCGTTATTTTGAAGAATTGAGTTACGAGGAGATAGCGAAGGAATTAAATTTACCCTTGGGTACAGTGAAGGCACAGCTATTTCGCGCTAGAGACTTTTTAGCGAATATGATGGAGAAAACGAAGGATACCATCTAAGTGACAATGATTGATTCATATTTTGACAATCTTTCGCAACTACAAGCGCAACAATTCGAAAAATTACCTGATTTATATCGTTTTTGGAATGAGCAAATCAATGTGATTTCTCGGAAAGACATCGATAATTTTCAAGAGAGACACGTGCTTCATTCCTTGGGAATTGCAAAAGTTTTAGCATTTCAACCCGGCACTACTATTTTGGATGTCGGTACTGGAGGAGGTTTTCCTGGTATTCCATTAGCCATTTTGTTTCCCGAGGTTCAATTTACCTTGGTTGATTCCATCGGAAAGAAAATAAAAGTAGTTAATGAAGTGGCCCTTGAATTGGGATTAAAAAATGTGAACGCCTTTCACCAACGGGCGGAAGAAACAAAAGGTAAATTCGATTTTGTTGTAAGTAGAGCGGTAGCTCAAATGCCCGAATTTTTAAACTGGGTTTCTTCAAAAATTGAAAAAAAATCAGCCCATTCATTAAAAAATGGGATCCTTTACCTGAAAGGGGGTGATTTGCAGCAGGAAATGAGTACCATTCGGAATCCTTTCAACATTTATTCCTTAAGTGATTATTTTAATGAACCTTTCTTTGAAACAAAAAAAGTGGTTCATGTGTCGCTTAATTAAGAAGGATAGGGTAGGTTAACACAAACGCAGGAATGGTTGCATTGAATTGATCACCTTGCATTAAATCTATAAAAGTGTAGTGTCCTGACATTTTACCATAGGGCATATATAATTCAGTAAAACTCGAATATTCAAAGCTTTCCTCAGGCTCAATAGTTGGTGTAAATCCGATAACTCCTTCTCCCTCCACTTCTGCATTGCCTAATAATACATGCTCAATCTTCCAATAGCGTTGAATTAACTGGACAGCGTTCGTATAATGATTGGTGATTTTTACGTCGTATTTATAGCGATAAGGACCATTAGGGAGTGTTGATTCGTTCTCCAGAAATGTGGTAGTTACTTTTATATCGATACAGCTTGTGCGTTTATCAATCATGTAGGGTGTTTCAAATAATAATTATTTTCAAAATTACTAATAATTAGGTTCTAAGAGAACGGAGTAAGATTTAATTGACTGATCGCTTTCTTACCACAAAATCTTTTTGTCATGATCCGCCATCTGGCGGATAAATGCCAAAAAGGGATTCATTTCCTATTTTTTCGCTGGATTACATCCAGCGTTAAAAATCTTTAACCCCTTTGGGGTTATGTAATATACTTGTGGTATAATTAAGACCAGTCAAAATATTTAAATCGCTGATAAGAAAAAAGCTTCCGCAGATGACAATTGTTTCGTCAGGCAGGGTGTCATTAACTATTTCGTTTAGGGCTTGATTTACTTCTTTATATACTTTTTTTATGGCGCTATTTTCTGCAGCCATTTTTGATAATTCATCATAAGTAGTACTTCGTTCATTTTTGAAGACACATAAATTTATTTCGCTTGTTAAGGGTAAATTGGCGATGAGTTTTTTCAGGTCTTTATCTCCGCTGCTCCCGACGATAAACTTTAATTTTTCATGCGGTGTATGCTGTAATTCTTTTAGCAGGATTTTTATTCCTCCTTCGTTGTGGGAGGCATCAATAATAATTCTGGGGGAACTATTAATTTCTTGAAAGCGTCCAAAGAGTCCCGTGTTTTGATAAAGCTTGGTTATCGCTGAGGTGATTTCTTGCTCGGTAGGATGAATGTCAATAATTGCTATGGCTTGTAAGGCAGTTTGTAGATTAGTTTGTTGATAGCTCGCTAGATTTTGATACGATTTTTGTGAGGGTTTTAAGAAGGTAACTTGGGTGTTTTTTAGACGGGCCGCATTGACAAATATTTCCTTTGTAATGGGACTTTCTTCTGCAATAAATACGGGCACCTTATTTTTTATAATTCCTGCTTTTTCGGCAGCAATCGCTTCGATGGTGTTCCCCAAAAAGTTTTGGTGATCAAGTGAAATATTCGTGATAATACTTAGAAGCGGGGTAATTACATTCGTGGCATCTAAACGTCCTCCTAATCCAGTTTCAATAATCGCGTAAGTACAATTATTCCTTGCGAAATGATGCATCGCGATGGCGAATGTAATTTCAAAAAAGGAGGGTTGGAATGGTAATTCGATTTCTTTTAATTGATGGTAAAATGAAACGACTTCCTCTTCAGAAATCGTAGCGCCATTTATGCGAATGCGTTCTTTAAAATCAAAAATGTGAGGAGAGGTGAAAAGACCTACTTTTTCGCCTTTTTCAGCAAGTAGAGAAGCAATAAATGAACAGGTAGATCCTTTTCCATTGGTGCCTGCTACATGAATTGTTTCTGTTTTTAAGTGTGGATTACCTAAGGAATTAAGTAAATGGCTTACATTTTCTAAGCCTGGTTTATAAGCGCTTCCTCCAATTTCTTGATACGATGGAAATTGCTTGAATAACCAATCAATAACTTGGGTGTAACTATTGTGCACGGATTTTACAAGTAACAAAAGTAAATTGTAAACCAGCGTTTTTTTCTTTATTATATTTAACTTGCTTAATTACTTCGCTGATTACCCCATTGATAATGCGTTGGTCTGTAGTGGTAGTTTTTGAGGCTATGTTTTTAGCACTTTGCACTTTACCATCTCCGTCAATTATTAATTTTAAGTGCACATAGATATCAACATCGGTTTTAAATTTATCCAAAACTGGGTTGTTAAGTCGAACGCGATTTTTTCCATCGCCTGTTCCGGTACCTATTCCATTTTCGCCATCACCTGTTCCATTTCCGTCTCCATTAAATGGACCATTACCTGTTCCTGTTCCGCCTCCTGTTCCACCTGTGCCAAAAGGATTGGTGCCGGTATTGTTACCATTAACAGGTGGCCCCTTAAAGTCATTACCTTGTACGGTATTCGGATTCGTTGTTTTTACTGGATTTAATGGTTGATTATTTTCAGTTCCACCCCCCTCGTGTCCACCAGTTTGAGCTATTTCCACGTTATCAATCACAAATTCTTCGATCACTTCATCCGAACGAAGGGGAGGGAGATCTTTTGGAAGAGGAGTATGAATAAATAATCGTATGAAACAAGCGGCAATCAAAAGGAATAAAATCGACAAACTTGAAGCTACGATAGCAATCTTTCGCTCTTGATTTTCATCTACATTTTGATACTTTATTGAGTACATACAGCTTTTTTTAGTTAGTGGAACTAGCCCCTTCCAAACGATTAATGAAGTGAAAGGTTACTATTTAGTTGCTTATTAATGCAATTAATCTTCGGTTGTAGCAATAATAATTTTAAGATTATTTTTCATCCCTAGACCTAGCAAATCGACCAATTCTTGTACTTCAGATGTCTTTGGGATGCGCAAAATAACCGTCTCATCATTTAGTTTCGCCGTTTCAGCAAGTAATTTAGCTTCAATAGCGTCTCTTGTCACTTCATCTTTATCCACAAAATATTTCTTATCCGCCGTAACGGTTAAAGTAACATGTTGCTTGTTTGTCTTTTCATTGGCATCTGATTTTGGCAAAGGAACCTTGATCACATTAGGGTTTGCCAAAGTGGAAATGATTAAGAAAAATAAGAGTAAGAAAAACATGATATCGCTTAATGCAGAAGTAGCCACTTCTACATGGAAGCGTTTATTGCGCTTTATTGCCATTGTTTGTTCTAAGAAGGTTTGCGAAATCTAAACTTACTTTCTGGATATTTAATGCATAGTTATCGATCATTCCGTTTAAAAGATGGTACCCAGCGAATGCAATAATTCCTACTACTAATCCAGAACCAGAACTAATCATTTTTTCGTAAAGTCCACCAGATATATTACCAATCGAAACATTTTCAGTGATTGAGATCGAATAGAAAATTTTAATTACCCCTGAAATCGTTCCGATAAATCCTAAGGTAGGAGCAATTCCGGCTATCAATCCTAAATGGCCTAAATTCTTTTCCATTTTACCAATTTCTATGTTGGCTGCTTTTTCCATATTGGATTGACGCTCAACATAACCTCTATCCATGGATTGTACGCCCTCATTTACTACGCTACCGAAAGCAGTTTTATCTCTTTCGAGTTTTTGATAAACCGAATCATAATTAGTGGATAACAAATCATTCTTTATTTCACCTAACAAATTTGAATTGTACTTTGTCATTTTTCGTATGTAGCGATATTTTTCTACGATAACGATCAAAGAGTAAAATAACAATAAGCCAATTGGAATTAAAAAGAAGCCTCCCTTCATTAAGAATTCAAATGCCGAGATATCTGTTGATGTTTTTTTCTCTGCAATTGGAGCCGCTTGTGCGATCGCGTATACCCCTGCGAGTATAAACGTTACGGTCATTAGTAGTTTTGTTTGTTTTTTCATAGTTGCCTAATAGATTTGTTGTTCAAAAATAAGGAATAGGAGTTCCCGTAATTTTTTGGACATAATTAGATATCCACATCAAATTGTTACCTTTTTAGTTGGAAACATCAAATTTGAAAAATGGTACAGTCTAATTCTCTACTAAGTAGGTCGAAAAGTTATACAGTATTACTCATGCCCGATAAGTTCCCCAAAAACATTTTGAATTAATACCAATATTTGGTATGTTTGCTAAAATTAGTTGTTATGAGTAAAAACACATCAATTACTTTGGGTAGTTATTTTGATCAATTTATTCAAAGTGTATTAAGAGAAGGACGGTACAAAAATGCAAGTGAGGCAATACGAGCTGGTTTAAGACTACTTGAAGAAGAGGAACAGAAAATAATTGCTTTGCGTCATGCTATTGATGAAGGGGTAAATAGTGGTTTAGCCGAAAATTTTGATCCTGAAGAGCATTTAAAAATGATGAAGGCAAAAAAGTAATAAATGGCAAAGTTGAAGTTTACAAATTATGCTGTTAAGGATTTATCTGACATATGGACTTACACTGTTGAGACTTGGAATGAAAGCCAAGCAGACAAATATTATAAACTAATAATCAGTGCCTGTTCAACAATCGCTAAGAAACCACAAATTGGTAAATTATATCCGGAAATATATCCAGATTTGCAGGGAAGACTTACCTCAAAGCACATAATTTTCTATCGTGTAATGAAAGATCAATCTATTGAAATTACAAGAATCCTGCACGAGCGAATGGATTTGAAGAATAAATTCACTTCGTAGCTTCCTTCGGAGTTGAAAAAATGAACTCCTCAAGCGGCTGTCTAGCGTCACCCCCCAATCCTACATTGAAACAACGATAAATTTGAAACTAACAAATTTTAATTTCGGATTTACGATATAGTTAAATCAGGCCGATCGCAAGGCTGTAAACCGTCAGACGAGCTGCTTTAAGGCTATTTCAAATGCCGCTTTTGCAATGCCGGTTTTAGTAGGCTTTGAAGCGTAGGTTTCGCGTAACGCTTTTTCTATTATTTGGCTGGTATCTTCAAAAATTAATTCGTCTTCAATAGTTTCAATATCGTAACTCATTAAATACGCAAAGACTCTCGCCATGCCACAATTGGCAATAAAATCAGGTAACAAGGAAAGCTTATTATCTGCCTGTTCTGCGATGGGACCAAAAAATATTTCAGGATCAGCAAATGGAACATTTGCCCCAGAGGATATCACGCTAACACCTGCATGTAACATCCGTGTTAAGTATTCTTGGGTAATCATTCTACTGCCAGCACAAGGAATAAAGACATCCGCTTGAACATCCCAAATCCGCGCGTTAACGTCATCGTATGACAATAAGTTTTCGTGGGAAAGCGCTGTCCCTTGCTTATTTAAATACAAAGATCGAATTTCTTCGAAATCGTAGCCATTCTCGTTAATTAATCCACCAAATCGGTCGATAATACCAACAATTAGGGCGCCTTCTTTCGCGAGATAATAGGCAGCAGCTGAGCCAACATTGCCCCAACCTTGTACGATTACTTTTTTGCCTTTTAATTGACCACCCCAAATGGAATAATAATGTTTGATAGAGGCAGCAACGCCAAAACCAGTAATCAAATCAGCAACAAGGTATTTTCGACTTATAGATGGAGAGTAACGTTCGTCTTCTACCACCTTAGAAACCCCTTGTCTTAATTGCCCGATTCTATTTATTTTTTGAGATTCTTTCGGTTGAAAGTGTCCATTAAAAACACCTTCTTGTGGGTGCCATACGCCACAATCTTCGGTCAAGGGAATAACTTCATGAATTTCATCTACATTTAGATCGCCGCCAGTCCCATAATAATGCTTCAATAAAGGCGAAACAGCACTAAACCATCTTTTTAGCACGCCTTTTTTTCTTGGATCTGTCGGGTCAAAATTGATCCCAGATTTAGCGCCACCAATGGGTGGGCCAGCGACAGTAAATTTAACTTCCATAGTTTTGGCCAACGATTCTACCTCTCTTTTGTCAAGTCCTATTCTCATTCTCGTTCCTCCACCTGCAGCTCCTCCACGTAAACTATTTATTACCACCCATCCTTCGGCTTCTGTTTCTGAATCTTTCCATTCAAACACTATTTCAGGGCGCTTATTTTCAAATTTTTGTAATAATTCTTTCATAATGATTGCTATTTTGCAAGGGCAAAGGTACGCATTTAATACTTTAGGAAAAGGCAGGGTGCTTGGATGGGGTTTTTCACCCCGGAATATGCAAAACCCCCGAAACGACTTCCCTACTTGCGCCTGTGGCACTTGGGCAGTTTGTAGCCTTGTTTTCTAGGTACCGAAATCCTAAAAATCCGAAAATTATAGCTTCTTTGAAATCGATGATTTCTTTTTTGGGAATTATTATTTCTCCGGCATATTGGGAGGCAATCCGTTCGATTAAAAAATGATTTTTGGCGCCGCCACCGGTAATGAATACTGATTTTATCCCAGCCTCGCTTAGTACTTTCGCAATTTGGAATGCCTCATGTTCAACAACCGTCCGCATCACCGAACTAGCTACTGAAAAATCTTCGAGTAATGGTAAGAATTCAGCATTTAACCACTCTGTGCCTAGCGATTTAGCGCCATCGATATGGTAGAAGTCTAACTTATTTAGCAATGCCAACAAGTTATTATTTAGCTCTCCACTTCTTGATATTTCACCTCCCTCATCATATTCCATATCGTATTTATTGGCATATAAATTAATAGGAATGTTTCCTGGGCAAATATCAAAGGCGATATTCTGCTCCTTATTTTTATAACTGATATTCGTAAAACCTCCAATATTTAAAAACGCTTCTGCGCAATCTGAAAACAATAATTCATCTCCTAGTGGAACGAGGGGCGCTCCTTGTCCTCCTGCTAATATATCTTTTGTACGAAAATCATTGATGACCTTGATACCTGTATGGAAAGCGAGGGTGCTGCCACATCCAATTTGTGTGGTAAACCCTAAGGAAGGTTGGTGAAAAATAGTTTGGCCATGACTTGCAATTGCTGCAATTTCTTTCGGATTAATATTGAATTTTTGCATGAAATCATTGACGGCTGTTGCGTAAAATTTACCAATTGTTTTGTCTAAATGAAAGATGTTTCTTGCAGTTAGGGTTTCTATTTCGTTTAATGAATTAAGAATTTCTTTAGGGTAAGAAATGGTTGCTGCTTGATGTAACTCAAAAGAATACGACCCATCATTATGGACAAAGGAAACATACGCGATATCTAATCCATCTTTTGATGTGCCCGACATTAAACCAATGATATAAATCTTCTCTTGCATTGTTGAAATAAAAGCACAAAATACGTTATTTTTGCAAAAGTATTATCAATATATCTATCACTATGAATTTCGAATTAACAGAAGAGCATTTAGCAGTCAAAGAAGCAGCAAGGGATTTTGCTCAAAATGTATTAAAGCCAGGTGTAATTGAAAGAGACAATCTTCAAAAGTTTCCTACAGAAGAAATTAAGCAACTTGCCGAATTAGGTTTTATGGGGATGATGGTCGATCCAAAATATGGAGGAAGCGGCATGGATACTCTATCTTATGTTTTGGCAATGGAAGAAATTTCCAAAGTGGATGCCTCCACGTCTGTTTGCATGTCTGTTAACAATTCATTGGTGTGTTGGGGTATTGAAAAGTATGGTAATGAAGAACAAAAACAAAAGTTTTTAAAGCCTTTAGCCACTGGTGAAAAAATCGGTGCCTTTTGTTTGTCCGAACCGGAAGCGGGTTCCGATGCTACATCGCAGCAAACCACGGCAATAGATATGGGGGATCATTATTTATTAAACGGTACAAAAAATTGGATCACTAGTGGATCGAGTGCATCTATATATTTAGTAATAGCTCAAACGAATAGAGAGTTAGGACATAAGGGAATCAATGTATTGATTGTTGAGCGCGGCATGGAAGGGTTCATAGTTGGTGCAAAGGAAGATAAATTAGGAATCCGTGGTAGCGATACCCATACATTATTGTTTAATGACGTTAAGGTTCCGAAGGAAAATAGAATAGGGGAGGATGGCTTCGGGTTTACTTTTGCCATGAAGGTTTTAAGTGGTGGTAGAATTGGAATTGCTGCACAAGCATTAGGGATAGCAGCTGGAGGATTCGAATTGGCCTTGGCTTATTCGAAAGAAAGAAAGACTTTCGGGAAAGAAATTTACAAGCATCAAGCCATCGCCTTTAAATTGGCAGATATGGCAACGGAGATAGAAGCTGCTAGGTTATTGGTTTATCGTTCTGCACTCGATAAAGATGCTGGAAGAAACTACGATCAATCGAGTGCCATGGCAAAATTGTATGCTTCAAAGGTAGCGATGGAACAAACGATTGAAGCCGTTCAAATTCATGGTGGATATGGTTTTGTAAAGGAGTACCACGTCGAGCGACTAATGCGCGATGCTAAGATCACGCAGATTTATGAAGGAACTTCTGAAATTCAAAAAATCGTTATTTCAAGAGGGTTGCTAAAATCATAAGGTTTTAAGCAAGTCTAAGGCTTTGTTTATGTGTCCATTGGGGTCTAACATGGAATTGTATATTCCACTGACAATTCCTTTTTTGTTGATTACATAACTGACTCTGCCAGGAAGTAATCCAAATAAATTGGTGGGAACGCCAAAAAGCTTTCTGGCTATTTTATTTTGATCGGCTAATAGATTAAAGTTCAATTGATGCTTATTTGAGAACTTTTTATGTGCACTAACGCTATCGGAAGAAATACCAATTACTATTGCCCCGAGATCTAAAAATTCTTGATTCGCATCTCGAAAAGAGCAGGCTTCAACCGTGCACCCGGGGGTATCGTCTTTGGGATAGAAATAAACAACAATATTCTGATTTCCAAGTAAGGATTCAATCTTAACTAATTCCCCGTCTTGGTTGGGTAATTCAAATATGGGACAAGGATCGCCAATTACTATCATGCTATTTCGTTAAGTGCTGTTTTATATCTATTAATGACTCTATCTCTAGCAAAAGTATGTTCAATTATTGGTTCTGGATACGCTTTTGTTCCAAACTCGGGCACCCATTTTTTTATGTAGTCAAATTTGGGATCAAATTTTTGTTGCTGCAGTGTTGGATTAAATACCCTGAAATAAGGTGCGGCATCGCAACCACAACCAGCAGCCCATTGCCACCCACCGATGTTACTCGCTTCCTCAAAATCCAATAATTTTTCAGCAAAATAAGCGGCTCCCCATTTCCAGTCAAGTAATAAATGTTTGCAAAGAAAGCTAGCAACAACCATTCGAACTCTGTTGTGCATAAAACCTGTATTGTTGAGTTCTCGCATACCTGCATCAACTAGGGGATAACCAGTTCTTCCTTCGCACCAAGCATTAAAATGAATTTCGTTATGCTCCCATTCAATCCTTTCGTATTTTACTTTAAATGCCTCCTTGACGGATTGTGGAAAGTGATGTATTATCATTTGATAAAAGTCCCGCCAAATCAATTCATTCAAATATACCGGGTTTTTAGTAGTTGCCACCTGCACTAATTTTCGGATACTTATCGTTCCAAATCGTAAATGAATGCTTAATTTACTTGTGCCTTTTATAGATGGGTAATCCCTTGTTTCGTGATAATTCTGTAGAATTTCATCTGGAATGGTTAGGGGTGGAAAATCTATTTTTTTATTTTCTTTAAATCCCATTTCCTCGAGAGATAAAAGTTGTTGGGCTGAATTAATAGGCGCTAAATGATGAAAATAATTTTCGGTTAGGAAAGGTGTATAAGCTTGGTCTTTAAATTTTTCTCTCCATTTATTTGCATACGGTGTATAAATGGTATAGGGTGATCCATCCCCTTTTGTTATCTCATCTTTCTCAAATATGACATGATCTTTTGCTCCAATAAATTTAATTTTATGATTGGCTAGAAGCTCGTTGATTCTGGTATCTCTCAGAACTGCTTTTGGCTCGTAATCTCGATTTGTGAATACCGACTCAGCGCCCATTTCAAGTGCTAGTTGGGTGATTATTTCTATCGAATCGCCATATAAGACCAGTAAGTCAGCGCCTAAAGATTGATATTCTGCCTTTAAACGAGAAATTTCACGATAAATAAAAGTGATTCTTGCATCCTCTTTGTTTGAAAGGAGGTTGAGAATATTACTATCAAAAATAAATACAGCTTGAATCTTTTGCCCAGAGGTTAATGCCTTAAAAAGCCCTGAATTATCCTCAATTCTTAAGTCCCTTCTATGCCAGAAAAGGTTGATGGTACTTGAATTAATTTTATTATTCTCCATCATAGAAAACCATGTTGTTTTCTGTTTCCCATAATTTGATACTTATCTTGTATTTTGGGTCTAGTACGTTCCGAAGGATTTCGTAAATAACAATGGCAATATTCTCTGCTGTAGGGATGAGGGTAGCGAATTCCGGACAATCAAGGTTTAGGTTCCGATGGTCAAATCGCTCTATAATTTCAGTTTGAATAATTGTTTTCAAATCTTTTAAATCAATCAGGTAACCGGTTGATTGATCAAGTTCACCTTCTACCCAAACTTCTAAGGTGTAATTGTGTCCGTGAAAGTTAGGATTGTTGCATTTTCCGTAGACAGCATCGTTTTTTTCGTCGGTCCAATTTGGCTGAAATAATCGGTGAGCGGAATTAAAAGTGGAACGTCTACAAACTTTTAGCATGGTATTTTAATTTATTTATTTAATCCTGTTATTGACCAGGGAGATATAAGATTGCTTATCTTCCTTCATCTATTAGTTAGAATGCGAATAATCTGCGAGTTCTGACATCAATTTTTTTCTTGCAATAAAAATACGGCTTTTAACTGTTCCAATTGGGATATTAAGTTCGTCGCCAATTTCTTGGTATTTATATCCATTAAAGTGCATTTCGAATGGAGTTTTATAAGTCTCTTCGAGAATTGCAATTTTAGATTGAATGTCTTTCGTTGAAATATAGTCTACTGGCGTTTCCTTAAAGCCTTGAATATTTGAAAACTGATCCAATTCTTTAGAGCTATCAAAAATCGTCCTTGATTTTACTTTTCTTCTATATTGGTTAATGAAGGTATTTCGCATGATAGTAAATACCCAAGCTTTGAAATTTGTTTGGGGCGTGTACTGTTTTTTGTAGCTAAGTGCTTTTAGCATAGTTTCCTGAATTAAGTCTTGCGCATCTGCTTTATTTCTAGTGAAATTCATAGCAAAAGAGCGAAGATTAAGTTCCAAATCTACAAGGGCTTGATTAAATTCCAGTGTCGACATACTATTTTGTTTAAATTTTATAGAGCAAAGTTAAACAAGATTGATTAATAATAGATGTTTTTTACATTTTTTTTAAAAAAAAATGTTGCAGGCCTATCTGAGCCTTAGCAATAGTCATTTAAAAGTCATGGTATTAAAAGAAATCTAGGATTAATTTCAGAGATTTGTAAGCATTTCTCTTACCATTCCATCGAGATCAAATTTAGGTTGCCATCCCCAATGTTGCGTACTCATTGAATCATCAATAGAATTTGGCCAACTATCTGCAATTGCTTGTCTGAAATCAGGGTTGTATTCAATTTCGAAGTTGGGCATTTCTTTTTGAATAGCTTTTGCCAAATCCGCCGGTGTAAAGCTAATTCCAGCTAGATTGTACGAAGATTTAATTTTTACATTTTCAATCGGCGCTTCCATTAGTTCGATAGTTGCTCGAATAGCATCATCCATAAACATCATCGGCAATGCGGTGTCTTCTTTTAGGAAACAATTGAACTTTACCTGCTCCTTCGCCTTATAAAAAATATCAACTGCATAATCTGTGGTTCCTCCTCCAGGCAGACTTTTATAGGAGATTAAACCAGGGTAGCGAATACTTCTTACATCTACTCCAAATTTCAAACTATAGTATTCGCACCATCTTTCACCGGCCTGTTTTGAAATTCCATATACAGTGGTTGGTTCCATTATGGTATGTTGAGGCGTTTTGTCCATCGGAGTGGTCGGACCAAATACGGCGATTGAACTCGGCCAAAATATTTTATCTATATACTTTTCCTTGGCGAGATCTAAAATTGTAAACAGTCCTTCCATGTTTAGTTTCCATGCAAAGTCAGGATTTTTTTCTGCTGTTGCAGAAAGCAAAGCGGCAAGTAAATAAACTTCCTTTACATTATTTTCAATGATATACGATCTAACTTGCTGTTTGTCGAGGGCATCTAATTGAATGTAGGGGCCATTCTTTATTATTAGTGGACATTCATTTTTAAGGTCTGCAGCGATGACAGCTTCCTCCCCATTTTTTTGTCTTAAGGTAAGAACTAATTCTGTTCCAATTTGCCCACAGGCTCCTAATACAAGTATTTTTTTCATCCATTTAATTTAGACAAATTTAACTTTTGCTTTTTGATTTTTGTCCCTATTAAGAAAAAAAGAACTCTTTTAGAAATAAAACTGATAATAGTCATATAATTTTAGTGTGATTATGTCTTACATTTGTTTTAAACGAAAATCAGTCCTTATGCCATTTTATCATCAATTAGGAAAAATACCACATAAACGTCATACTGTTTTTAGAAAGGAGAACGGAGAATTGCATCATGAACAGTTGTTCGGAACAGCAGGTTTTGAAGGAATGTCTTCGTTACTTTATCATTTACATCCTCCTACAATCGTTAAGGAGATTTTGGGTGAAAAAGACTGCGCGCCAAAGATTGCTGTTGGTAAAAACATGAAAATGCGAAGTTTTCAGGGATTTAAAGTAGAACCTGCTTCTGATTTCCTTGAAAGTCGTAAGCCCATTTTGGTAAATAGTGATGTGTACATTGAATTAGCTGCACCAACTACGTCTCTAACTGATTATTTTTATAAAAATGCCGATGCGGATGAAGTTATTTTTATTCATCGTGGGGAAGGTACCGTGAAAACACAATTGGGAAATATCGATTTTAAGTACGGGGATTATATTGTTATTCCTCGGGGAATGATTTATCAAATTCATTTTACTACCACGGATAATAAATTATTAATTATTCAATCATTTCATCCAGTTTTCACACCTAAACGTTATCGAAATTTATTTGGTCAGTTACTAGAGCATTCTCCTTATTGTGAGCGTGACATGCGCCCTCCAACTGAATTAGAAGTGCATGATGAGCAAGGTGATTTTCTTGTGAAAATAAAAAAACAAGATGTTTTATATGATTATGTATATGCTTCTCACCCTTTCGATGTGGTAGGTTGGGATGGTTTCAATTTTCCATATGCCTTCAGCATTCATGATTTTGAACCCATTACTGGACGTGTTCATCAACCACCGCCCGTTCATCAGACTTTTGAAACAAAAGCATTTGTAATCTGTTCTTTTGTACCTAGATTATACGATTATCATCCTCAATCAATTCCATCCCCTTATAATCACAGCAATATTGATTCTGATGAGATGTTGTATTATGTGGATGGCGATTTTATGAGTAGAAATCACATTGAAAAAGGACAAATTACCTTGCATCCTTCAGGATTACCCCATGGTCCGCATCCAGGTGCCTATGAAAGAAGTATAGGAAAAAAATCCACCGAAGAATTAGCAGTGATGGTCGATACATTTAAACCATTACAACTTACTACCTTTGCAATGGGAATAGAAGATGATGATTATTCAAAATCGTGGTTAACACATTAAAAAATAGTAATATGTCAACAGAAATTAAAAATTTAAAAGACCTTCAAAATACAGAATATAGTTTGAAGAAATTATTCGCAGATGCAGGAGATTTTTTGCCACTTTTAGGAACTGATTATGTCGAACTATATGTGGGAAATGCCAAGCAATCCGCTCTTTATTATAAGACGGCATTTGGCTTTCAATCAGAAGCGTTTATGGGATTGGAAACGGGGGTAAAAGATCGGGTGTCATATGTTTTAAAGCAGGATAAAATCCGTTTGGTCTTAACCACTCCCTTAACGAAGGATGGCGTAATCAATGAACATATTAACAAGCATGGCGATGGCGTAAAAGTAGTTGCTTTGTGGGTGGATGATGCAACAAAAGCTTTTGAAGAAACAACAAAGCGTGGAGCAAAGCCTTTTATGGAACCCACGCGTGAAGAAGATGAAAACGGCTTTGTAATTCGTTCAGGTATTTACACCTATGGGGAAACAGTTCACATTTTTGTTGAAAGAGCAAATTACAATGGCGTTTTTCTTCCTGGATATAAAGCATGGAAGTCACATTATAACCCTTCGCCAGTTGGATTGAAATTCATTGATCACATGGTAGGAAATGTGGATTGGAATGAAATGAATACCTGGTGCCAGTTTTATGCGCACGTAATGGGTTTTGCCCAGATCATTTCTTTTGATGACAACGACATTTCTACGGAATATACGGCATTAATGAGTAAGGTTATGAGCAATGGAAATGGCCGTATTAAATTTCCAATTAATGAGCCAGCTGAGGGAAAAAAGAAATCTCAAATTGAGGAATACATTGATTTTTACAATGGACCAGGTGTGCAGCATATAGCTTTAGCAACCGATAATATTGTTGATACGGTTTCTCAGATGCGGGATCGAGGTGTTGAGTTTTTATATGTCCCTGATAGTTATTACGTCGATTTATTAGAGCGCGTTGGAGAAATAGATGAAGACATTGAATTATTAAAGCAGCATGGAATTTTAATTGATCGTGATGAAGAGGGGTATTTATTACAGTTATTTACCAAGCCTGTTGTGGATCGTCCAACTATGTTTTTTGAAATAATTCAACGCAAAGGCGCGCAATCATTTGGAAAGGGGAATTTCAAAGCTTTATTTGAAGCGATAGAAAGGGAACAAGAAAATAGAGGGACGTTGTAGCGAACTGACCGTTTTTTAAACGGTCATTATTTCTTTTTCTTTTATTTCTAAAAGCTCTTCGATTTTCTTTATGAATTTATTGGTGACTTCCTGAACAAAAACCTCGGCATCTTTGGCCATGTCTTCCGATAAACCATCGCTTTTTAAATTTTTTATAAAATCTATAGCGTCTTTTCGGTTGTTGCGAATACCAACTTTTCCGGATTCGCCTTCACTTTTTGCTTTCTTCACTAAATCTCTTCTTCTTTCTTCGGTTAGAGGTGGTACGGCAATTAATAATTGTTCACCATTGCTTTGTGGATTTAATCCAAGGTTGGCATTCATGATTCCTTTGGCGATATCGTTCAAGGTGTTTTTTTCGAATGGCTGTACGGTGATTGTACGAGCATCCATGGTATTGACATTCGCGATTTGCTGTAAAGGGGTCATGGCACCATAATACTCCACCATTACGCCAACCAGCATAGCCGGTGTAGCTTTTCCAGCGCGCACTTTCAATAATTCATTTTCAAAATGAGTCATTGTTTTTGAATTGGAACTTTCTAATTCATCGTAAACCATTTCAAGTTCTTCGGTCATCTCTTTTTTAATTAATTATGTACTAAAGTTCCAATATGGTCTTCTGTCAAAACTTTTAAAAGTGTTCCGGCTGTGTCCATATCAAAAACAATGATTGGTAAATTATTTTCTTTACAGAGCGTAAAGGCTGTTAAGTCCATTACATTTAAGCCCTTGGCATAAACTTCATCAAAGGTAATAGTGGTGAATTTTGTTGCGGTAGGATCCTTTTCTGGATCGGCTGTATAAATCCCATCTACCCGTGTGCCTTTTAATATTACCTCTGCATTTACTTCGATTGCACGCAAGGAAGCAGCGGAATCGGTTGTGAAAAAAGGATTGCCTGTTCCAGCTCCAAATATAACAACGCGTCCTTTTTCTAAATGGCGAACGGCTTTTCGTCTAATAAATGGCTCAGAAATCTCTTTCATCTCAATCGCTGATTGAAGTCGCGTTTCTACTTTGATTGCTTCTAATGCAGCTTGTAATGCCATGGAATTAATCATTGTAGCGAGCATGCCCATGTAATCACCGTGTGTTCTATCCATGCCACCTTGTTCGGCTTGAACGCCTCTAAATATATTGCCTCCGCCAATAACGATGGCTACTTCAACACCTTTGTCTCGAATTTCTTTTATTTGTTTTGCGTAGGAAGTTATTCGATCGTTGTCAATACCGAATTGTTTGCTCCCCATTAAGGATTCGCCGCTTAATTTTAGGAGGATGCGTTTGTATTTCATGGTATTGATTTTAAACAAAGATAATATGATTATTTGAAATTTTTAACAATGGCTGTTAGCTGATGGGATTTCTTTATGAGAGATGGTTTTGTCAATTATGGAATTCTCATCCTTATTAATCGGTAAAATCTATTCTTCATCGCTATCCCATGGTAGGCTTGCGTCTTCTGTTTTGCTTGATTCTGCAATTAATTGCTGTAATTCATTCAATTCTTCTTCATGCAATTCACGGTATTGTCCTAATGGAAGATCCAATTTTATATTGATGATTCTTGTTCGAGTCAACTCCACAACTTCGTAATCTAAATAATTACACATTCTTCTAATTTGTCGATTTAGTCCTTGCGTCAATATAATTTTAAAGCTAAAAGTTGTTATTTTGACAACGGTGCACTTACGTGTTATGGTGTCTAGCACGGGAACGCCATTTCCCATTTGCTTAATAAATTCTTTGCTTATGGGCCTGTCAACACGAACGATGTATTCTTTTTCATGGTTATTTCGGGCGCGCAAAATTTTATTGACTATTTCTCCATCGTTGGTCAATAATAATAAGCCATTGCTATTTTTGTCTAATCTTCCAATTGGAAAAATTCTTATTGGATAATCGATGAAATCTATAATATTGTCTATAACATCTAAGCTGGTGGTGCATTCGATCCCCTCAGGTTTGTTAATTGCCAAGTAAACAAGTTTTTCGATTGTTTCATTGATTGATTTACCATCAATGCAAACATTGTCGCTAGGTGAAACTTTTGTTCCCATTTCTGGCACGATACCATTGATGGTCACGCGTCCATCTTCAATGAGTTTATCCGCTTCTCTACGTGAACAAATTCCTTTTTCACTAATAAATTTATTCAGTCGTTTTAGATTGGATTCCATGGCTCAAAGGTATTCAAATAGACTATGTCAAACAAATGGATTTATGTTCCTTTTGGCAGACTTCTTAAATTCAATTGTTTTAAAATTTAAACAAAAAAAAATCCCGTTTGTAAAAACGGGATTTACAACTAAATAATTTATAATTAGCTTAAAGAAAAACGTTTGAATTCTGTGATAGAAAGACCTTTCTCTGTAGCATTTAAAAATTGTTCAACGCTTAATTTGTTATCTCTAACAAATGGCTGACTTAACAAGGTGTTTTCTTGAAAGAATTTGTTTAGTCTACCCATTGCAATTTTCTCAGCCATTTCTGCAGGTTTCCCCTCTTGAATAGCCAATTCTTTTCCAACTTCGATTTCACGTTCAATTGTTCTTGCATCAACACCGTCCTTATCTATAGCAATTGGATTCATTGCAGCAATTTGCATAGCAACTTGTCTACCTGCTTCTGCAGCAGCTTCAACATTATTGTTTAATCCAACTAAAGTAGCCAATTGATTTCCTGGGTGGTTATAAGCAACCACTTTCTCCGATTTGATAATTGCATAAGAAGACAATTCTAATTTTTCACCTAAGCGACCAATCTGCTCGATGATTTTTTCTTCTAATGTCAATTTATCATCATATGCAAGCGCTTTTAACGCATCAACGTCAGATGGTTTTTGGTTTAATGCTAGATCAACAATTGATTGAACAAAAGAAACATACCCTTCGTTTTTAGCAACGAAATCTGTTTCGCAGTTTAATGCAAGTATTACCCCCGTTTGACCATCAGCGGTTGCTTGAGCCATAATTAAGCCTTCTTTGGCCTCATTATCACCTCTTTTCGCAGCAACTTTTTGTCCTTTTTTACGAAGAATATCGATTGCCATTTCGATATCACCATTAGATTCTACTAATGCATTTTTGCAGTCCATCATTCCTGCACCGGTTTGTTGACGTAAATTGTTTACATCAGCAGCTGTAATTGCCATGGTCTATAAATTTATTGGTTTAAAAAAATATGTGAGATTAAGCTTTTTCTTCCTTGTTATCTTCAGCAACAGGCGCATCTTCAGCAACAGGCGCATCTTCAGCAACAGGCGCTTCTTCGGCAACAGGGGCTTCTTCAGCAACAGGCGCTTCTTCGGCAACAGGGGCTTCTTCAACAACTGGTGCTTCTTCAGTAACTGGCACTTCTTCAGCAACTGGTGCTTCTTCAACAACTGGTGCTTCTTCAGCAACTGGTGCTTCTTCAACAACTGGTGCTTCTTCAACAACAGGCGCTTCTTCAACAACAGGCGCTTCTTCAACAACAGGCGCTTCAGTATTCTCCATAGAATTTAATCGTTTTCTTGTCTTTGGAGCGGTATTACCTTTAGCTTCAACTAGTTCTTCCGTACCTGTTTCATTTTCAGGCTTCATGTTCTTGCGATCTTCTAATCCATCACGAACAGCATCACAAATTTCATCTAGAATTAACATGATTGATTTGGTAGCATCATCATTTGATGGAATAGGAAAATCAACCATCTTAGGATTTGAATTAGTATCAACCATTGCAAAAACTGGAATGTTTAAACGTTTGGCTTCAGCTAAAGCGATGTGTTCTTTTAAAATATCAACGATAAAAATAGCCGCTGGTTGACGTGTCATTTCAGAAATTGAACCAAAAGTTTTTTCCAATTTATCACGTTGACGCGTTTTGAATAATTTCTCACGCTTGTTCAATGTTTCCCATGTACCATCTGATTGCATTTTGTCAATCATGGTCATTTTCTTAATTGATTTTCGAGTCGTTTGGAAATTTGTTAACATTCCACCTGTCCACCTTTCAGTTACGTAAGGCATATTGATTTTAGTAACTCGTTCAGAAACTATTTCTTTTGCTTGTTTTTTTGTTGCAACAAAAAGGATTTTTTTACCTGATCGTGCAATTTGTTTCATGGCCGCACAAGCCTGATTTAAATGAACAATTGTTTTGTTCAAATCGATGATGTGTATTCCTTTCTTCTCTTCGAAGATATAAGGGGCCATTGCTGGGTTCCACTTTCTTTTTTGGTGACCGAAATGAACTCCGGCGTTTAAAAGTGTTTCAAAATTTAATTTAGACATATATAATTTATTTGTTTACGTTCCTTAATTAGTTCAACAGTTGAGGGATCTAAAAGATAGGTGCTCAATAGTTTGGATACTAAACCTCCAATATCGATTAACGTTTCGAGAATTGGAATTTCTTTCTTGCTTTTGGTTGACCTGGTTTTTTACGTTCTACCATTCTAGGATCACGTGTCATTAAACCATCCGCTTTTAATAAGGGCTTGTAATCAGCTGAGATTTCAACTAATGCACGAGAGATACCTAATCGTATAGCTTCTGCTTGTCCATTAATTCCTCCACCCATTACGTTTACTTTAACATCATATTTACCAACGGTTTCCGTTAAAATAAATGGTTGATTAATTTTTGCTTGTAGTACATCAATTGGAAACATTACGGCCATAGCCTTTTTGTTAATTGATATAGTGCCTTTTCCTTTGGATAAATATACACGAGCCACAGCCGTCTTTCTTCTTCCTAGAGCGTTTATAATTTCCATATTATTTAAGTGAATCTAAATTTAACATTTCTGGTTGCTGTGCTTCATGCTTGTGTGTATTCCCTGAATATACTTTAAGGTTGGTAAATAATCTTCTCCCTAAAGTGTTTTTTGGTAACATCCCTTTGATTGCTTTTTCAACAAGTCGTTCAGGATGGTCTTTTAACATGTTTTCAGCAGAAGTGAAACGTTGACCTCCAGGATAACCTGAAAAGCGAACATATTCTTTTTGTGATAATTTAGCACCTGAGAAAGTTATTTTCTCTGCGTTGATGATGATAACATTATCACCACAATCTGCGTGAGGTGTATAATTAGTTTTGTATTTTCCTCGGATAACTTTTGCAACTTTACTCGCTAGTCTTCCTACGGTATGTCCTTCTGCATCAACGATAAACCACTTTTTATTGGCGGTTTGAACATTTCCAGAAATTGTTTTATAACTTAATGTATCCACGTTATATTCTTTATATGAGCACTAAAAACCCTAAAATTAGGGGTGCAAAGATAGGATTATTGTTTTTATTAACAAAGGAATTAAATAAAAAATAAAAGAATTTTTTATCTGCTTTTAAAAGTGCTAATCGCTTCGCGAGTAAAATCGCTTAAAACCAATTTTCCACTTATGCTTGCGCGACTCACTAAAAGTGTATCCCAATCTTCGGTTCCTGCCCAAAATACTTGCTTGAGCTCTTGCATTGCTGCAGGATTTGAATTGGATAGTTTGAGGGCCAACGATTGAATGGCACCATCCATTTCTGAGGAAGTTTCAAATATTTCATTATACAAGCCTTTTTGCATGGCCCATTCAGCGCTTCTCCACGAGGTGGCATTGATGGCTAGTTCGCTCATAGCAGACAAACCAATTTTTCGTTGAACTGCAGGTCCAACAACAAAAGGACCAATACCCACAGCAAGTTCAGAAAGCTTTACAGCGGCATTTGTAGTGGCAAAACAATAATCTACCGCACTGGCAATGCCAACACCTCCACCGACAGCTTTCCCTTGAATTCGACCAATGATTAACTTACTCGATTTTCGACAAGCATTAATAACGTTTGCAAAGCCTGAAAAGAATGTTTTTCCAGTTTCAAGATCTGATATGGCAACCAGTTCATCAAAGCTTGCACCAGCACAGAATGTTTTATCTCCCAACGATTGTAAAATAATAACTTTTACACTTGCCTCTTTACTAAGATCAGTGATGGTATTGGCGAGTAGTTGTAGCAAAGCTCCCGGAAGCGAATTGCTTTGTGGATGTCCAAATGTTATGGTTCCAATTTCATTGTTTAAAGAAATTTCAACGGTTCCTTTATCTTCCATAGATTGACGACTTACTTTAAGGTAATGCTATCCGTCCCTATTACAATTCCATCGCAAATCACCTTTATCTTGTAATTTCCTTTTATGGCTTTTTCTGCCTTGAAATCATAATAAATAGAAACGTCGATGGCTTGATTTTGATAATCAATATCTTTTTTGTCGGAGTAGGCTACATTTCCTTGATCGGTATCGACGGTGTTATTTGATCGAGCTTGAAGAATTCTTCCGTCTGGGCTGGTAATCTGTAAATAAACTGATTTCTTTCCAGCGTTAGCTAGGGGATTTTGCGAAACAGTAAAGCTAGACATTATTTGAACGGTGTTTTTTGCTTTTTCAGTTTCTTTAATAGTACTGTTCCATTTGGATTGCAAAGCGGATGAATGAAACGAGTAGGCATTAAGTTGAGCTCCTTTTTTTAGTTGTGTGGTCTTTTCCTCCACTTCTTTTTTGAACTCATCTCGTTCAGTTGTAGTCGTGTTTAATTGTGTTGACGTTTCATCCAGTTTTGAAGTTAATTCAATATTTAAGGTGTTGAGCGCATCAATTTGCTTAACATATCCCTTCATGATATTCCGTAATGTTTCGTTCTCTTTTCTTAACTGAAAAAGTTGAGAAGCGGTAAGGTTTTTATTGGTATTTAATTGATTCAATAAATTTTGAATTTTGTCTTTTTGTATATTAAGACTGTCCGCCTTACTTTGATCTTTTTCGATTAGCTTATCATAGGAATCCAACATGTTTTTAAAATCTGTTTTCAAATCATTGGATATATTCCCCACATAGCCAGCCATCATTTTATTCATGCCATCCATGTCTGACTTTAGCACTAAATTCTCATTGCTGCAAGTGTTTAATTCCGCTCTTTTAGCTGACCACATATACGTAAGATAAGCCAAGGCGGCTAGTAAAATAAAGATGGTGATTAAATAAAATCCGTTGCCACTTTTTGTGTTTTCCTCGCTCATAGTTATAGTTTTATATTGTTTTTATGTTCAATAGTATATTCAGCAAGTTTCAATGCTGAATTGGTAGGTTTCCATAATTTGATTTGCCAATAACTTTTTACAAGCATCGTTCACTTTCTCCTCGGCAGTTTTTAAATCAGCGCAATTTATAAATAAACGAATATGCCTTCCAATTCGGACATTTTCAATTTCTGATAATCCAATGTTTTGCATTGTATTTGACACCGCTTTTCCTTGTGGATCTAGCAGGGCATCTTGGGGCATTATGTCGATTTCAGCTTTAAATTTCATTTGTTTTGTTTTGACGATTTTCAATTAAAGATAGCAATAAATACAAAATTACAATTATTGGGATTGCCCAAAGGAAAAAAACAATAAAACTTATTAATGATAATAGAAGTAATAAATAACGAAATTTATTATCAGTCCAAGAAAAGTTTGAAAATTTCAAGGCGATTAGCGGCATATTTGCTATTAAAAGAAACGAAAAAAGGCCTGTGATGCATGTGATTGAATAGCAATCAAAGACCAACAGCATGAGCGAATGCTGACTATTCCAAGTTGAAAAGTGATAACAAAAATAGAGTGGAAAAAATAGAATGAAAATGGTGTTGAGTGGTGTAGGCACGCCAATAAATCGATCACTTTGATTTTTATCTATATTAAATTTCGCCAATCGAAATAATGATAAAACGGGAATAATAAAGGCTATGAAAGGCAAGTACTTAATCGAAGCGTCAAAATTATTGGGAACATTATAAAAAATAGCTTGCATCCAAGCTTGGATTTGAAACCATGTGTAGGAAGTTGCCTGATAGTTGTAGTCATGTGGAGCGATGGTGCCATCATGAACTCCAAGAATAATCATCACCAAGACAATTATTCCTGGCGCTAATCCAAACGACACCATGTCTGCCAAGGAATCAAGTTGTTTCCCCAGTTCGCTTTGGATAGCTAGTTTTCTTGCGACAAAGCCATCAAGAAAATCAAATCCCATTGCAGCGAATAAAAATAAAGGTGAAATATCTATTCTTCCTGCTAGCGTGGCTATTATTGAAATTATCCCACAAACCAAGTTCATTGCAGTAAGTAAGTTCGGGAGGCTAAACATTAGTGGTTCAATTTTTTTTTGAAAAAAAAATATTTCTAAAATTACATATAAATAAAGTATATTTATCGCAATTATTTATTGATGTGCAAATAACACAATTTTTTGGCAATATTTGGGTTAATTAAGTCCAATTTTTAAAAATTATGAAGGTTTTCTTGATTCTATTTTCCTTTTTTGCTACGATTTTTCAATCTAGTTTTTATTGTCAAAAATATTCCAATGAATTTTTAGCGCTAGGTGTTGGTGCTGATGCATATGGAATGGGAAATGCGGTTGTCGCTTCTTCCGATGGTGTTAGTGCTGCCTACTGGAACCCTGCTGGATTGGTGGGAGTAAAGAGTTGGTTGGAGGCTAGCGTTATGCACTCTGAATTTTTTGCTGGAATTGCCAAGTATGATTATGTGGGATTGGCGCATGCTATTAATGATCGAAGTGCGCTTAGCCTTTCCTTTATTCGTTTTGGTGTCGATGACATTCCAAATACTACTCAGTTGATAGATAATAACGGGGTTATCAATTACGATAATATCACCACTTTTACGGCAGGGGATTATGCTTTTTTGGGCTCATATGCTTCTAAATTAAAGGTCGAAGGGATGAGTGTTGGCGGAACTGTGAAGGTAATTTATCGAAAAGTAGGTGATTTTGCGAAAGCTTGGGGATTTGGTTTAGATGCTGGCTGGAAATATCAAGTAAATAAAACATGGCGTTTTGGGGTGGTTGCCCGTGATCTTACGTCTACTTTTAATGCGTGGGTCTTTAACTTGGATCCGGAAATGCAACAGGTTTTCTTAGCCACAGGAAATGAAATACCGAGTAATGGTCTTGAGTTAACGCTGCCTAGAATTATTCTTGCCTCTGCTTGTCAATTTGATTTAGGAAAAAAAGGATTAAGTATTGGCGGTGAAATTGACTTTGATGTCACAAGCGATGGAAAAAGAAATACACTAATAAGTGCAGCGCCTTTTTCTGTAGATCCTCATGCAGGCATCCAGTTTGGCTACCGTGATATTGTTAAGTTAAGAGGGGGAATTTCTTCTATTCAGTCGTTTAGCAGAATGGATGGCTCCAATTATTGGGGCGTCCAGCCTAATCTTGGTTTGGGTATTGGTATTAAAGGTTTTCATTTAGATTATGCCTTTACTCGACTAGGTGATGCGGATGCTAATTTTTACACCCATATCTTTTCAATTAAATTTAAATTAGCGAAACCAAAAAATGCTGTGAAATGAAAAAGATTTTCTCTGTTATTAGTTGTTTTTTCCTTTGTTTTTTCGCTGAAGCACAAACTTTTGGAAATGAATGGATTAATTATTCCCAACAGTATTATTCATTTTCGCTTACTCAGACAGGTCTCTATAAAATAGATGTGGCTTCTTTAACTGCTGCTGGTATCCCAGTAAATTCTTTTACTGCAGGAAACGTTCAAATTTTTGGCCGACAAAAAGAAATTCCTTTGTATATTCAAGATGGGGGAAATAATTTACTTGATTCAGGGGATGTTATCTTTTTTTATGCTGAAAAGAATGATGGTTGGTTAGATTCTACTCTTTACGATAATCCATCTTGGATGGGAAACCCGAAATTTAGTTTATACAATGATACCATTCAATATTTCTTGACATGGAATACCAGTGAAAATAATAAGCGTTATGTGGTAGAAAATGATGTGGATTTCAATTCATATGTTCCTTCGAATTATGTGTTGTCAGAAAAATGGCAATCTTTTGCACAAGCTTATATTGAAGGTGAAAAATCTTCTGAAGCGGCAAGTTCATTTTATGTTTCTGGTGAAGGATGGGGGAGCACCGTGCAAAATGGCATTAATGGGTACACCTGGAATTTTTCGTCTACGCTTCTAGAAAATGTGTATCAAGGGCTCGATGCGCCTTTGGTGAATTATCGCGCCGTAACAGTTGGAGCATCTAACGCGGCTTTTGGTGGTATTGGAAACCATCATTCGCTGCATACAATTGGCTCTACTAATTATGTGCTAATGGATACTGTTTTTACAGGGTATCAGGGGGTCTATATCAATAAATATTTTCCGGTTTCTATATTGCCAGCTGCGGGAAGTACGAACTACAAAGTCAATATTATAGGTGATCAAAGCGCATTAACCGATTATCAATCGATCAATTATTGGTCCTTTGTTTATCCACGAGCACCCTCTTTCTTGAACGCCAACAAAACATCTTTTCTGGTAGAGAATAATCCTTCTCAATCCAAAATTAGACTTAATATGACATCCCTTTCTATTCCGAATAGCTTTTGCTTTGTGCTAGGTGACACTCCAAGAAAGCTTCCTGTTATTGCGGTTTCTCCTGGAAATTATCAGGTGCTCATTCCGAATAGTAACAACGGTACTGACCAAAAAGTGGTGCTTCAAGATGCCAGTACCTTCTACAATATAAATACATTTAAGCTTGTTAATAATACAGGGTTTTTTACCAATTTCTCGACGATTCCGAATTTAGAAAAAGCCTTGCTTTTTGTTTATCACCCAAAATTAGAAAATTCTGTGGTCGATTATGCGACGTATCGCAGTTCCATTTTGGGCGGAGATTACAACGTGATATTATCTAAAGTGGATGAATTATACCAACAATTTGGCGGTGGCATCCCAAAGCATATCAATGGACTGAGAAGGTATGCTCACTATATTTACACGCTCTCTACGCAAAAACCTGTTGGATTGTATTTGTTAGGAAAAGGTATTCGAGAAGCGAATGTAACTTCTGCCTTGTCTTCTGGCCCAGGATCTCGAACCTCACCCGCTAATTATGCTTTATCACTAGTTCCTTCATTCGGACAGCCTTCTTGCGATGTATGTATTACCTCCAATTTAGCTGGAACGGATAAATGGACGCCTTTAATTCCTACTGGAAGAATATCGGTTAATAATGATGCCGAGTTACAGGCCTACTTAACAAAAGTAAAGGAGTTTGAATTGCAGCAAGACCCAGGTTCTATTTATTCTTCACAATCAAAGGATTGGCAAAAACAAATCTTGCATTTCTCAGGAGGGAATAATTCAAATGAGCAGTATATCTTCCAAGCTTATTTGAACCAAATGGCAATCATTGCCGAGGATGATTATTTCGGTGGAAATACAACCTTAGTGGCGAAACAATCGGGCAATCCATTGACGCCTTTGCAGGTTCAAGCGATTCAAGATAGAATTCAAGAAGGCGTTACAGTGATGAACTTTTTCGGACATGCGTCTTCTTCCATTAGTGGTTTTGATGTCAATCTGGACGAACCGCAAAATTGGGACAACCAAGGCCGATACCCATTATTAATTGCTAATTCTTGTTATAACGGCAATATCTTTCAAAGTGCCTCCACGAAATCAGAGCAATTTGTACTAACGCCAAATGCAGGGGTGATTGCTTATTTAGGGACGATTAATTATGGTTTTACATCGGCACTTAATGATTTTTCCAATCATTTTTACCGCCAGTTTTCTCACGATAATTATGGTGGTACAATCGGATCTCACATTAGAAATTTAATTGATACCGTTATGAATGTGAATTCAGATTTGGTAACTGAATCAACTTTTTCCCAAATGACCTTACACGGAGATCCAATGCTTCGCTTAAATCCTCATAATAAACCTGAAATAGAATTAACAGATCCGAGAATAACTTTTGGACCGGATGACATAACGCTTGCAACAGATTCTATTGATATTTCTGTTACGATTCGAAATTTGGGACAATCCATTCCCGGTGATTTTACCCTTCAAATTCTACGCGATTTTCCAGGCTCAATGGCTGATTCTAACTATGTATTTATTGTGAATGGAATAGATTATGAGAAAACTATGCAAGTAAAAATACCTTTCTATCCATTGATTGGTGTTGGCTTAAATCGCTTTACAATCAGTGCTGATATTCCTTCTGATATTCCCGAGCAATATGATGAAATAACGAATAATCAAGTATTGAAAAATTTCATGATCAATATTGACGGCATCGTTCCAATTTTACCCATGGATTTTGCGGTTGTTCCAAGAGATACCATAGCGCTTTTTGGTTCAACAATCGATCCATTGGCTCCTATGAATACCTATCGTTTTGAGTTGGATACTATTCACACTTTTAACAGTGGTTTCCGAAGATATGCAACAGTTTCAGGACTTGGTGGTGTGAAATCAGTGAATTGGAATCAATGGATTTCGGGAGTATCTAACATGTCTTCGCCAGTAATTATGGTTGATAGCACTGTATATTATTGGCGCATTGCCATTGATGAACCAATGCCCATGTGGAAAACTCGCTCGTTTCAATACATCATTAATAAGGAAGGGTGGGGACAGGATGATTTTCATCAGTTTACTTTTAACACGCCTGTTGGAGTTAATCTTAATCAAATTAATGAACACCGTGAATTTGCCCCCATCCAAAAAACGATTTCTTGTCTGACATTAGCATCTACATCGGCACCATATATTTACGATAATGCCTGGTACTTGAACGATGAACAACAAGAATATGAGATTTGTAATATGACTCCCAAATTCCATGTTGCCATCATTGATAAAGCTACCTTGTTGCCATGGGAAACGCGCTATATCTATCCAAATGGCACCGTTGTAAACCCGAATAATAATTTTGGAAATGCAAATGATAATGCAGGATGTAAGCCCCGTCCGATGAAGTATTTCACGTTTCATCAAAATGTTCCGGCGCAAATTGATGCTTTTCAAAATCTTGTAGAAAATGTCGTTGAAAACGGAGATTATATTTTGATTTACACGCCTATGAGTACTCGTTACGATTGGTGGAATTTATATGATCCAGGATTGTACACAACATTCTTGAATCTTGGTTCTGACAGTATTTATGCCGGCAGACCAAATCGTCCATTTATATTTTTAACGCGAAAAGGTGATCCAAGTTTTGTGGTTGAATTGGTTTCTCAAAATAACGAGAATATTTTCCTTGACACGATCATTTCTGGTTCTCAATTGATTGGGATAGAAACTAGTCCTTTGATAGGGCCGGTGTCTGAATGGAAGTCGCTTTTTTGGAAAAGAGATGCCTTGGAGCAATCAGTGGGTGATTCCACCATGCTAAATATAAAATTGTTCAATGCATATGGTGCTTATCAATATACGATCGATACGCTAATGACCGCACATGATTCCATTATTCAATTGACAAATCTTATTGATCCGGCTTTATATCCCTATATGCGACTTGAGGCAAAATACTACGATTCGGTGACACAAACTCCCGCTCAAATCGATTTTTGGCATGTTGTTTTTGCGCCGCTACCAGAGGCAGCAATTGATGCAAGCGCTGGTATTACTTGGACCACTTTAAATGATACCCTTCAAGAAGGTCAATCTGTTAAATTTGCTGTGGATGTCCGTAACATCAGTGATTATGGAATGGATTCCTTATTGGTTAGTTATTATATTGTCGACAAAGACGAAATGATTCATCCTATTTCCTACCCAAGACAAGCGCCCCTCTTAGCCGGAAATGTATTGCGTGATACCATTGAGTTTTCTTCCTTGGGATTGGTGGGCGAAAACTGGCTTCGAATGGAAATAAATCCATACGTTGATTTGGTTCAAGCGTTTACCGATCAGCCAGAATTGACTCATATAAATAATCTATTACAGTTCCCTTTTACGGTGCAATCGGAAGATATCAATCCGATTTTGGATGTAACCTTCAATGGTCAGCATATTCTCAATAATGATATCATTGCACCCACTACAGAAATTGTAATGAGTTTAAAAGATGAAAATCCATATTTGGTTATGAGTGAAGATGCGGACACCTCCTTGTTTGGTGTGTACATCACTGATCCTGATGGGATTCAACTAAAAATCCCTTTTATGAATGCGAATGGTGAAGTTGTTATGCAATGGATTCCAGCAGAAATTCAAAACAAGAAATTCAAAATCATTTACCCCACTTTTTTTGATAAAACAGGCACCTACACATTGCTCGTTCAAGGCAGTGATAAGTCTGGAAATCTTTCGGGTGATTTCGAGTATAAAATTAATTTTGAGGTTATTCATGAATCTGCCATAACTGAATTCTTAAATTATCCCAATCCATTTTCAACCAGTACGCGTTTTGTGTTTACAGTAACTGGCGATGCCTTACCCGATGATATATTAATCCAAGTGATGAATATCAATGGCAGAGTGGTGCGAGAAATTACAGAAGGTGAATTAGGAGCTATTCGAATTGGAAGAAATATAACTGATTATGCCTGGGATGGAAGGGATCAATTTGGTGACCAATTAGCGAATGGAATTTATTTGTATCGTGTCCAAGCAAAAATTAATGGCCAAAACATTAAGCAATTAGAATCTGGCGCGGATAAATTTATTCAAAAAGGATTGGGAAAAATGTACCTTATTCGTTAAAAGAATTTACAGCTCATTATTGCTGTGTCGTCCCCGTAGTTTTGTGTTCCACACCAATCCGTCAAGTGAGAAAAGATGATGTTGTTCATGTCTTCCATTTTTAAGCTAGAGTATGCTTTAATGTCTTTTATTAATCGATCTACTCCAAATTGCTCTCCATTTTCATCTTCTGTTTCGACAACTCCATCGGTAAAAAGTACAAGGGTAGCGTTGCTATTTAAGGTTAGCGAACCAATATTTATGGTTGGCAATTCATCGAGCATTCCCAATCCTATGCAACCGGATACAAGGGGTTGTATTTTACGATTCATCAAAAGGATAGGGTGATTATGTCCAGCATTGATGAATTTCAATTTCCGTGTATGAGCGTTAAAATGTGCGATAAAAAATGTGATGAATTTTTCGCCTTTTGCATTTAAGATGACTTTTTTATTTAGTTCCTCCATTAAAAAAGCCAATTCGAAACGTTGGTATTTGAAAAGGGTACGGACGGTTGCTTGAAAATTAGCCATCAACATGGCAGCACTAATTCCTTTACCAGAAACATCAGCGATACAAAGAATGTACTCATCATCTCCTAAAGGAATAAAGTCGTAGTAATCACCTCCAATGGCATGCCGTTGAATGTATTTTGCATGCACATCCATTTTTCTATCCGAAGGAAGATCCGAGGGAAAAAGCAGTTTCTGAAGTTCCGAAGCGACTTCCAAATCTTTAGAGATCAGTTCTTTTATCACATTACTTTTCACCAAACGCTTATTTTCAATGGCAACGGTAATGATACTGGTTAATGTTTGTGCAAAAGATAAATGAGAGTCGGCATCTAGCAGCGTAGCGGGTTTTAATTGGTTGTCCGATAACAATAAATAGGCGAGGGGTTGTCCTAAATGTAATACGGGCAATACCACATTAAATTCTCGTAACAAATTAGAATTTGAGTCGGCTAAAAGTGTTGTTTCTTTAAATCGAAGTAGGTCAAGTATGTTGTTCTCTGTATCAATTTTACCTTTATATCCCTCTTTTAAAAGGCAGCTCCATCCTTCCTGATTGATAAATAAAACAAATCGTCTAAAATTTAATTGCTCTTTTAAAATGAAGGAGAAATTTATGATTAATTGATCGGTAGAAAGATTATTGTTGATGGCGGAGCTGATTTCCAGTAAGGAGTTTAGCTTTAGCGCTTGTAATGCTATTTTTTTGTCGAGAGTTGATATTATTTCCTCCGTCATTTTTTGCTTTTCATAAAATCTGGCAATGCTCGGAGCGCAACTAATTCTCTGAATTTCTCTTTCACTTCTGCACAGGGACTACCAAAATAGGTTTTTCCAGCCTCTAGATTTTTCATTACGCCGCTTTGCGCTAAAATAATGACCGATTCACCTATTTTAACACTACTCGCAATACCAACCTGTCCCCAAATCACAACGTTGTCCTCGATTACTACACAGCCTGCCACTCCAACGTGTGCGGCTAACAAGCAATTCTTTCCGATTACAGTATCGTGTCCAACCTGAACTTGGTTATCAATTTTTGTCCCGCTTCCGATAGTAGTAGTGCCTGTTACGCCTCGATCTATGGTGCACAAAGCGCCAATTTCTACGCCTTCTTCAATGATAACATTGCCACAAGAGTGCATCGCGTTGTATTGACCATTTGTCTTTTTGTAGTAGAAGGCGTCATGACCAATTACCGTATTTGCGCCAATTATTACATTGTCATGAATGATTGTTCCATCAAGCAGGCAAACTCCCGGATATAGTTGTACGTTTTTTCCAATCGTAACCTGATGGCCAATATATACATTGGGATAATTCGATTGCGATCCGGATTCATTATTTTTCGGACCTAATTTGGGGGCGAAGTGCTTGGTTAATTTATTAAAATCATCAAAGGGATTTGCTGAAATAATAAGCGCTTTTCCGACGGGACAGCTTACTTTTTTATCTATAATGATGGTGGTTGCGGCTGAATTAAGCGCTTTATCATAGTATTTAGGATGGTCTACAAACACAATATCTCCTGATTCAACCAGGTGAATTTCATTGATTCCCATCACTCGGTGTGCTGGGTCACCCTCGTATTCACAGGCAATAAGGGCGGCAATTTCATCTAATCGATACGACTTGTTTAGTTTCACGGGACAGAGCTATAAAACAAATTTAAGGACATTGTTCTTTTGCTAGAAAAAAATCGCAGGTAGTTATCACCCTTGTTTTGTTAAAATAGTCAATAAAATAATTAGCAATTGCCTTGGAAATATAAAAGAAATACTTAAATTTGCAATCCATTTTGAAAATTAAATAGAATGAAAAACGAAATACACCCAGAAGATTATAGACTAGTTGTTTTTAAAGACATGTCCAATGAATATGCATTTGTATGTCCTTCTTGTGCAAATACTAGAGAAACAATTTTATGGGAAGATGGGAAAGAATACCCATTAGTGAAGCTTGATATCTCTCACAAATCACATCCTTTCTTTACAGGAATTGCTCAATTTGTGGATACTGCAGGTAGAATTGATAAATTTAATAATCGTTTTGGTCGTCACATGAAGTGAATCAAACTACAAATAATTCAGCCTTTCGAATTCGGAAGGCTTTTTTTATGCCTTAAATTTTTCAGTAGCACGATTTAATCGATCGTTTAGGGTGGCGCCTAATCCTTGTTTAGGAAATCTTTCAATGTAAATATAATGGAATCCTTTTTCGTCAAATTCGTGCAATGCACTGTATAACTTCCGAGCCGCTTCTTGGAGGTCACTTGATTCGCTTAAGATGATGGCATTTTCAATCTTTGTATTGTTTGGGTATTCATTAAAGAAAATATAGCCGTTTTGTTGTTCAATTTGTGTGGAAGCTTTCTCATAAAAGTACAGAGGTGTACTTGGCGCATAATGATACTTGACCATCCCACTGGCGATTCCATTTTCTGTCGCCTCGTTTTTTATTTGAGGAATCTCGCCTAGATGAAGAGCTATTTCTTCAATTGAAATACTTCCTAAACGATAAATACAAACGTGCTCATTCTCCATTCCGATAATCGTAGATTCGATCCCTTTTTCGCAAGGGCCTCCATCAAGAATCATTGGAATTTTACCCTTAAGTTGTTTGTAAACGTGGTCGGCATTTGTAGGACTAACTCTACCGTACAAATTTGCACTGGGTGCTGCCAATGGAAAATCTACCTGTTGCAACAAAGCTAGAAAGTCAGGGTGTGACGGTATCCGAACAGCCACTTGTGATTTTCCACCTGTAATTAGGTCGTCTACGTGCTTACTTTTTGGTAATAGTACGGTGAGTGGTCCTGGCCAAAAAATGGCTGTTAGTTGCTTTAGTTTCGCAGGAAAATCAAGAATATATGGCTCAACTTGTTGTTCATTTGCAAAATGTAAAATCAATGGGTTGTTGAAAGGTCTTGCTTTTGCTTCAAATATTTTTTTTACGGCTGCAGGGTTTAATCCGTTGGCCGCTAATCCGTAGACTGTTTCTGTAGGTACCGCCACCACTTCGCCTTTTTTTAGTATTTCGCAGGCTAATGAACAGTCTTTCGTAATGATTGTTTCCACTATACAAAGGTAAAGAATTAGTTTGAGAAGGGTGATTTTTCATCGGAGCTTAGATTTTTATTTATGTTCGTTTCAATATAATTCGCTAAATTGACTGCTAATTAGATAATCACCTTTATATTTGCCTTATCTAAATTAATTCTAAATAAGATGAGTGTCATTATTGCTGATAGTAACGATATAATGCGGCTTGGTTTACGCACCTTGTTGAATAATGACAAATCGATAAGTATTGTTGGAGAGGCTCATAATAATCAGGAATTATTGGATCAAATAAAATCCTTCGGGGCTGCCATTGTGCTGATAGATTTCACTTCACCAGGTTTTGATATTAATGTGATTACGAAGGTATTACAGCATGATAAAAAGGTGCGGTTTGTGGCTATTACCCCGGATCAAAGCGCTCAAATATTGGTCGATGCGTTGCGTTCAGGTGTAACAAGTTACGTGAAAAAAGATTGTGAACTATCCGAGATTTTAGATGCTGTAAATGAAACTAAAAAAGGAAACCGATTCTTTTGTGGTCAATTATTGGAAATAATACAGCGTGCAAATATTGACATTCATGATATCGACGTAGACGGATTTACTTGTGAAGCTGTAATTTTAACTGAAAGAGAGACGGAGATCATAAAATTAATAGCGGAAGGTTTAACAAATGGTCAAATCGCGGAATTGTTATTTTTAAGTCCCCATACTATAAATACGCATCGTAAAAACATCATGAGTAAATTAGGAGTTCGCAATACGGCTGGAATTGTTATGTATGCTGTAAAAACGGAATTGGTGCATCCCAACAAGTTTCTTTTTGCGCCTAACTCGCTAAACTAACGTATTTTACAAATTAATTTCAGGTTGATTCTTCGTTGGGTTAGATAATTTGGAATCGCATAATATTTTCCCTGAACATCTTGAATCCATTGTTTCGATAGTACATTATTGATGCCTAGGAGGTTAAAAATTTCTAATGAGATCAAAGCATCTGTAAAGTTTTTACCCCAGAAATTATTTTTTCTTGCCTTATCATTTGGAATTAAGTCATAAGCCATGCCTAAATCTACCCTAAAATAACTTTTTAAGCGCAGGGTGTCTTTGTATCGTGTTCTGTCTGGTGGACCATATGGTAAACCGGTTGAAAATTGGAGCCCCATTTGCACGGTGAAATTTTCAAGTCCAGGCATTTTATCTTGCACTAGCGCTCCGAAATTGAACAATTGATCCGTTGGGCGCGGAATGTATCCCGGAAAAATTGTTGCGCTGTCTGCAATTGTTTGATCCGTGCTATAGCCAAATATAATTTTTTCACCAGCGGCATTATAGTATTCTTTATGTGAGTCTCCGATAATATTTTCCTTTGTGGATAATACGCCCAATTTAAAAAACGATTCAATTCCTTCCACAAATTCTCCATGGATATTGATGTCAAATCCATATGCGTAGGCCACTGCGTTGTTATCAGCGTAGTAGCGCGTGCGAACATTTTCTATTTCATATGGATTTACATCCCACAAATACTTGTAGTATAATTCTCCGGACACTTTAAATGGATTTTCTCTATTCCACATGGAAAACAAGAGATCTGTTGATGCGACTACGTGAAACGATTTTTGTGATTTAACCTGGGTATTTAACGTACCTTCAATGGTGCGGAATTCTCTGTAGAAGGGTGGTTGATAGTAAAGTCCTGATGCTAATCGGTAGCTGATATTGCGTTTGGTAATCCGTCCATTATGCACCATGTAATTGCGTGGATAGAAAATTAATGCCGCTCGAGGAGTTAGGTAAAACTCATTATTAACACTTGTATAGCCGCTTCTTACTCCGAAACTTACGGCTATTTTTTTGGTGGATTCACTCAAGGTGTCTTGAAATAGCTTCGTCGTTTTTATGCTATTTACTTTTGTTTTTTTCTGAATTGAAACAGCATGATTTCGGTTGATGTTTGTCCAACTTTGATTCCATTGTGCATACCCAGTCGCTCTTTCTCCAACCAAACTTAACTCACTTTTTATGGTTTCAAATAATTCCACTTGATTAGGTGATGCTTGAGGAATGCTATACCCTGCAGAATCGATCATTTTCCATTCACTCAATACATCTGTAAAAATATCATGTTGGTAATTTACGCCCCATTTGATGGTAGAGGTATAAAAATGTCTTCTTTCAAAATCTTTAAAGTTGGCATAAACACGATGTTCTCCTTGGTGGTAGATGTTGGTTATGGTAGCATTTAATTGATTTCTTGCGTGGTTTAAAAAAGTACCAATTCCCAAAACTGCAATGGAATCGCCGTAGGTTTCTTTGGATGGATCCATTTCAAGTTCGTTGATGTAATACTGCCCTTGAATATCGAAATATTCTTTTTCATTCGAATTAAAAATCGTCGCATAAAAATCCAAATCGGTATTCTTGCTTGCTTGATATTTTAATGCGGTGCCGCCCATCATGGTTTGGAATCGCGTGCTTTCTTGTCCGTCAAAGTAGATCCGAAAAGAATAGGCTTCGTTTGCTGTTCCAAAGTCGGTAACGGCTGTTTGGGGAATGAATTGGTAATTATTGGATGAAAAGTGACCTAGAACGGACCAAGTTAATTTTGGATTGAGTTGATAATTGGTAAGGAATTGACCATCCATAAATACCGGATTATAGGAGCCTTTTGTGGGAAGTGAATTTAATAGGTAGCCGTTAGATCGGTATCTTGCCCCAGCTAAATAGTTGAACTTCTTTGAAACGACATGTTCAGCGTGAACTTCTGTTCCAAGTAATGAGAGCATTGCGGATCCCTTTGTACTTTTGGGTGTCTTATATTCAATATCCAACACAGAACTTAATTTATCGCCGTATTGTGCATCAAATCCTCCAGCTGAAAACTTCACCGATTCAACTAAAGCGGAATGTATAAAACTCATTCCTTCTTGTTGTCCACTCCGAGTTAGAAAGGGGCGGTAAACCATAAAACCATTTACATACACTAAATTCTCGTCGTAGTTTCCTCCTCGGACATTGTAATTAGTGGTTAATTCATTATTGGAAACGGCAGCTGTAATTAAGGTTAGCGTTCTTTCTACGCTTCCTGTTATCCGTTGTGGATCGAATGGAGCAAGTTTCGTTATTTCAAATGGGTCATCTTTCGATGAAATCACTTGCACGGTTCTTTCTTGTTGAATAGGGAATTGAACGGCTTTTATTACATAACTCAATTTGGGAGTGTTAGCGCTATAAAGCAGGCGGATTTCGCGGTATTCGTCAATGCTTAGTTTAATTTTCAAGGTGTCGAAGGCACTTGTTGAAAAGCTATAGGCGCCTAATGAATCACTGAAAACAATAGTACTTGGAATGGTATTTACTTCTATTTGAACACTCTCTAAAGGATTTCCCCTTTTGTCGATACAGCTACCAACAATTTGTATTTGTTGGGAAATACCGTAGGCGGATAAAAATGAGAAGATTAATAGGGCAATGCATTTCATATTAAGCAAAGGTAAGGTTTAACGCTTTTATAAGAACTTTATTTTTTAATAATTTGATGGTAATGAAGCGCCACTCCGTATCAAGGAGATATAAAATTGATTTCTTTCTTGTGCTGTATTCAGGTAAAATTAGTATATTTGTCGCCACAATAATGGAGGTTGTAGCTCAGTTGGTTAGAGCGTCGGTTTGTGGTACCGAAGGTCGCGGGTTCGAGACCCGTCTCCCTCCCCAAAAAGTCCCTTAACGGGACTTTTTTATTTTATTACATTTTAAAGTCTCGGGTTCGATTCCAAGTGGTCCACAAAACAGAGTGAGCGTTTAGAGCTAGAGCGATATTCTCCGCTTTGTTTTCTTCCAACACTTCAGGACTCACTCTTGAAACAAGTCTTGAAGAATTTCGAGCATTTGATTGATAAATCGAGTTATATAAATACGTTTAAGAAGTTTTTACAATTCCTTAATCTAGCATTCTTCGCTAGTTTTTTATCTTTGTCACCCAATCAAAATATACCTTGCTCATGAATGGCATTAATCCGAAATCGGCTTTAATTTTTATTTTAGTTACCATTTGCTTAGACTCCATAGGTTTAGGTATCATCATTCCATCCTTTCCGACTTTGATTTCTGAAACTGCTGCAGTTCCCATAAGTCAAGCTTCCCAGTATTTTGGTTGGGTAATGGGTGCGTACGCATTCATGCAATTCATCTTTTCGCCGTTGATTGGGAATTTAAGTGACCGCTTCGGACGTCGACCTATTTTGTTGATATCTGTGCTTGGAATGAGTTTAGATTACCTCGTTATGTATTTCGCGCCAGATTTATGGTGGTTGGTTATTGGACGTGCAGTCTCTGGAATCTTTGGTGCGAGTTTCACCACAGCTTCAGCCTACATTGCAGATATTTCCACACCCGATAAACGAGCTCAGAATTTTGGGATGATCGGTGCTGCCTTTGGAATTGGATTTGTAATTGGTCCAGCCATCGGTGGACTCCTTTCGGATTTCGGTGCTCGCACTCCGTTCTTAGTTGCAGCCATCTTTTCCATGGCGAATTTCATCTATGGATTTATCGTTTTGAAGGAATCTTTACCCCTCGAAAACCGCCGTGCATTCGAATGGAAACGCTCTAATCCTTTTGGTGCACTTCAACAAATGAAACGCTTCAAGAAGTTAAAGTATTTATTCCTAGTTTCATTCTTGACCATTTTAACA
>Ga0214919_10000371_pt1 | contig 77006 bp, 73 predicted proteins | sample LL1503_MetaG_FD_177994 | JGI IMG/M metagenome (GOLD analysis project Ga0214919, IMG submission 177994) | Freshwater microbial communities from Lake Lanier, Atlanta, Georgia, United States - LL-1503 | ecosystem: Environmental > Aquatic > Freshwater > Lake | place: USA: Georgia | collected... | reverse complement strand
ATGGCTTTGTTATTAGCTGGCGCTAAATATCGTGGTGAATTTGAAGAACGTTTGAAGGCTGTGCTAAATGATGTTGCCAAGGATGAAGGTAATACCATTATCTTCATCGACGAAATTCATACGATGGTAGGAGCAGGCAAGGCCGATGGGGCAATGGACGCAGGCAATATGCTTAAACCGGCTTTAGCGCGCGGTGAATTGCATTGCATTGGCGCAACTACCCTCGATGAATACCGTAAATACATTGAGAAAGATGCTGCATTAGAGCGTCGCTTCCAAAAAGTGATGGTGGATGAGCCAAGTGTTGAGGCAACGATTGCAATTTTGCGCGGCTTACAAGAGCGTTATGAATTGCATCATGGTATTGAAATTACCGATCCCGCCATTGTTGCTGCGGCTGAGTTGTCACATCGGTATATTACCGACCGTTTCTTGCCAGACAAGGCCATCGATTTAATCGATGAGGCAGGCTCACGCATTCGTATGGAAATCGACTCTAAGCCTGAGGTGATGGATAAATTAGAGCGCCGCCTCATTCAGCTCAAAATTGAACGCGAAGCGGTGAAGAAGGAAAAAGATGAGGCATCCAAAAAGCGCCTAGATTTGATTGAAGAAGAAATCAAACGTTTGGGCGCTGAATATGCCGATTTAGAAGAGATTTGGAAAGCCGAAAAGGGTGCAGTTTTAGGCGCCGCTACCCTGAAAGAGGAAATTGAAAAGATTAAAGCGGAAATTACGAAACTGCAGCGTGAAGGTAAATTAGAGCAAGTGGCCGAGCTGCAGTATGGCAAATTGCCCGAGTTAGAGCTAAAGCTAAAGTCCGCCGCAGCAGCAGAGGCAAAGGGCGATAAAGACGGCGTAGTTAAAAATAAACTCCTACGTACACAGGTTGGCGCTGAAGAAATTGCTGAAGTTGTCTCGCGCGCTACTGGCATTCCGGTATCGAAGATGATGCAAGGTGAACGCGATAAATTATTAAAAATGGAAGAGTTATTACACAATCGCGTCGTGGGCCAGGAAGAAGCGATTCGGGCTGTCTCTGATGCCATTCGTCGTTCACGTGCAGGTTTATCAGAAGAGAATAGGCCCTATGGGTCATTCTTATTTTTAGGCCCCACCGGCGTAGGCAAAACCGAGCTCTGTAAAGCACTAGCGGGTTTCTTGTTTGATAGTGAAGATCATTTAATTCGGATTGATATGAGTGAGTTCATGGAAAAACACAGTGTGGCCCGCTTAATTGGTGCGCCCCCTGGCTATGTGGGTTACGAAGAGGGCGGCTACCTTACCGAGCAAGTAAGACGCAAGCCCTATAGCGTGATTTTGTTTGATGAAATTGAGAAAGCCCACCCTGATGTATTCAATGTACTGTTACAGGTATTGGATGATGGTCGCTTAACTGATGGGCAAGGCAGAACGGTTGACTTTAAAAATACCGTGATTGTGATGACAAGTAATATTGGCTCGCATTTAATTCAATCGATGTCCAGCGAAGGTAAAAAACAAGCAGCCATCAAAGAAGCTGTCTTTGGTGAATTGAAAAATCATTTCCGCCCTGAGTTTCTGAATCGCATCGATGAAATTGTGGTGTTCCATGGACTTGATAAAAAGAACATTGCTTCCATTGCCAAGATTCTCTTGAAAAACTTAGCTGATCGCTTGGCAAAGGTTGATATGCAACTAGAGGTGAGTGACGCCGCCTTAGATAAGATTGCTGAAGTAGGTTTTGACCCAGTCTATGGTGCGCGACCATTAAAGCGGGCCATTCAACAATACATTGAGAACCCTGTTTCAAAAATGATTTTGGAAGGCACCTTTGGACCGAAGGACGTAGTGCCAGTGGATGTCGATAAAAAAGGTGAATTTAGCTTTAAGCGGCAAGTGCATTAAGCTTGATGGTGCCATTTCATCATATGGAATGGCATTTCCCTGGCTAAAATGCAGCGCAACAAACTTGCTCGAATTTATTTCAAGCACTGAATTATCATTTCATATAGTGAATTAATAACTGTAAGTTATTGATAATGTTGGCTTAAATATTTTTATATTCTGTTGTTATAAGGCTTGCAACTTGGCTTGTAATCTATACACTCTTATATAAGACATAAGACTGATTTTATTTATCCAAGGAGAGCATGATGAGTACACGCAAAGCAGAGGCAGCAGCAATTCAAAAGGATTGGGATACCAACCCTCGTTGGCAGGGTATTAAGCGTGGCTATACCGCTGATGATGTCGTGCGTTTACGTGGCTCACTCAAAATTGAACACACCCTCGCGAAGACTGGTGCTGAGAAATTATGGAATCTAGTTAATAACGAAGCCTATGTCAGTACTTTGGGGGCATTAACTGGCGGCCAGGCCATGCAACAAGTGAAGGCAGGCATTAAAGCCATTTACCTATCAGGTTGGCAAGTAGCTGCCGATAATAATTCGTATGCAGCGATGTATCCAGACCAGTCTTTATACCCAGTTGATTCGGTACCCAAAGTCGTAGAACGCATTAATAACGCCTTTGAGCGGGCTGATCAGATTCAGTGGTCAAAGGGAATTAATCCTGGCGATCCGGGTTATATCGATTACTATGCGCCGATTGTTGCCGACGCTGAAGCTGGTTTTGGTGGCGTGTTAAATGCTTATGAATTAAGTAAGGCCTTAATTAAAAGTGGTGCAGCCGCTGTCCATTTTGAAGATCAATTATCGTCAGTGAAGAAGTGCGGACACTTAGGTGGCAAAGTTTTATTGCCCACTCAAGAATCAGTTCAAAAACTGATTTCAGCGCGCTTGGCAGCCGATGTGATGGGTACGCCAACAATTATTTTGGCGCGTACTGATGCTGAAGCAGCCGATTTAATTACTTCTGACTACGATGAAAATGATCAACCCTTCCTAACTGGTGAACGTACGCCTGAAGGCTTTTATAAAACCCGCAAAGGCTTAGATCAAGCAATATCCCGAGGTTTAGCTTACGCTGCCTATGCCGATATGGTGTGGTGTGAAACAGGTACGCCCGATTTGGATTTTGCCCGTAAGTTTGCTGAAGCGGTGCGGGCTAAATTCCCCGGAAAAATGTTGGCCTACAACTGTTCACCTTCATTTAACTGGAAAAAGAATTTAGATGACGCGACAATTGCCAAGTTCCAACGCGAGTTGGGTGCAATGGGTTATAAGTACCAATTTATAACCTTAGCTGGCATTCATTCGATGTGGTACAACATGTTTGATTTAGCACAAGACTACGCAACCCGCGGCATGACAGCGTATGTAGAAAAAGTACAAGAACCAGAATTTGCTGCGCGTGAGCGGGGTTATACCTTCGTCTCACATCAGCAAGAAGTGGGTACAGGCTATTTCGATGATGTAACAACGGTCATTCAGGGTGGAAAGTCTTCGGTAACCGCTTTAACAGGCTCAACCGAAGAAGAGCAATTTCACTAAATTTAGCTTCCTAAAGTAAGCGCAAATACCGTAAAAGCGCCTAAAGTTGTTGTGATGGCGCTCAAGAAACCTTACAAGGGTGACTTGAGCGCCTTTTTCTATTACATTCTTAGTTATGGCTAATTGCAACTTATGTGAACAAGACGGCGGTATCGTCATCTGGAGTGGTGATGATTGCCGCGTAGTGCAGGTGGCAGACCCTGATTTGCCCGGTTTATGCCGTGTGATTTGGAATCGCCACGTCGCTGAAATGACCGACTTAAGTTATTCCGAACGGGAAATTTTGATGACCATTGTATTTGCCGTTGAAGAAGCAATGCGTCAGGTGATGCAACCAAACAAAGTTAATTTAGCATCATTAGGCAATCAAGTGCCTCATTTGCACTGGCATATTATTCCGCGTTATGAGGATGATCCATTTTTCCCTGACTCTGTTTGGTCGCAGCGTAAGCGGGGTGAAAAAATTAATCCGCTTTTAGTTAGACAGCAATTGGCTTTACAACTACCTAAAATGATTCGCGAAACGATCGCTAATTTGCACTAGTTAAGCAATCCCGATACTACCCCTCTCTATGCGAGTAATTGTTTAGCGATGGCCTTGGCAAATACCAATGCATGCGGGTTATCGCCATGAATACACAGCGTATCTGCCTGCAATTGAATAGTAGTACCATCGATCGTTTGCACGGTTCCTTGGTGGGCCATCGCGATAGCCTGTGCTAGCGCTTCAGCTTCATCCGATAGTACCGCGCGAGGATTACTACGAGGAACTAATAAGCCGCTAGCTAAGTAACGTCGATCGGCAAAGACTTCTTGCCACAAGGGCACTTTAAATTCTGCGGCTGCTTGTACAAAACAACTTGATGCTAGGCCATACAAGATGATGTCGTCACCAAGATCATGGACAGCTCTAGCAATACCACGCGCTAGTTCGAGATCTTTAGCTGCTTGAGTATACAAAGCACCATGCGGCTTAACATGATGCAACTTAGCCCCAGCAGCGAGCACAAATGCCTGCAACGCCCCGGTTTGGTACATCACAAAATCGTAGGCATCTTCAGCTGTAATGGCCATTTCGCGTCGCCCAAAACCATTTAAATCTGGTAGACCAGGATGAGCGCCAATGCGCACATTTTTTTCGACTGCTGCCGTCACTAAATTACGCATTCGCCGCGCATCACCAGCATGCCAGCCACAGGCAATGTTGGTCGAGCTAATATAGTTCAGCAATTCTAGGTCATGGCCCATATTCCATACGCCATAGCCTTCGCCCATGTCACTATTCAGATCAATTTTTTTATTCATGGTTTGCCTCCAAGAGCTATTTTAATTGCTGCAAGCGTCGTTTGTAGCTCTTCATCAGCATGTAAGTTTATTGCATCTGCTTCATTTAAGGTAACTGGGTTCAAGCGAATCTGCTGCCCAGGCTTTAACTGAGCTAATTTAGTTTGGGCACTACGAATAACTTCAGCAAGACGGGGATAACCCCCAGTCGTTTGGTGCTCAGCCATCATGATAATGGGCTCACCAGATGCAGGTAGTTGCACGGTGCCTAGCATCATGCCTTGCGAAGCAATTTCAGGAAAAGGTATTTTCAAAGCAAAGTCACCTTGTAGGCGCATCCCCATTCGGTTACTTTGGGGGGAAATAGTCCAGACTGTCTGCCAGAATAGCGCTTGCTCCTTTTTACTCAGTTGTTGCAAATGTAGCCCTGGTAAAGCATCAATTACAGCAATTTTTTGATTAGCGATATAGGGTGATTGGATCGACCATTTGGGATAGTGCTGCGGCTTGGATTGATCAACTAAGGCCTGCAGCGCAGGCTCCATATCAACTTGAGACGACTGTATTAAGCTCAGAACGTCGCCTTTCTGCAGTCTTTTAGGGCCAATATTGGCACTTAAGTAGGAGCCCTTACGACCGAGAATTGTTGGCGTATCGATGCCGCCACGAATAGCCAAGATCAGCCGGTAGCCTGATGCAATTTCAGCAAATTCGACTCTTGAGCCCGCCTTGATCGAAATGGGACGGTTACCGGGAGTGAGTTGTCCATTAATTTTTACCTCACAGATACCACCAATCCAAGCGATGATGGCTGCGTTGTGAAAAATAAGGCGGGGTCCAATGGAAGTAATTTCCAGTGCAGCAGTATCGGGAGCATTGCCAACCAAAGCATTCGCCAACTGCAGGGCGGCTTGATCTACAGAACCACCAGGACTTACAGCCCAATGCATCAAACCATATCGAGGAGCATCTTGAATCGTGGTGAGCGTGCCGGAATTCATGATTTCAAGATCAATTGGCTTGGGTTCATGACTTTGCACAAGGGCAATGTTGTGTTTGTTAGCAGTCGCCTCTACCGCCTCAATTTCCAGCAGCTCAGCAAAGGTAATTTCTTCAATCTGGATCTGATCGCCAGGCATGAAGAGCCCGGGAGGATTACGATTGACATCAAATAAGGTCTCGGGGCACTTACCAATTAAATTCCAACCACCTGGTGTAGCTTGGGGATAAATTGCTGTTTGCAAGCCGGCAATAGCGATTGAACCAGCAGGAACTGCAGCACGAGGCGACTTCAGCCGTGGTAATTTAAGTTGCGGATTTAAGCCACTGCAATATGCAAAGCCAGGCATAAATCCGACAATATCAACCGTAAAATTAGACTGCTGATGTAATTCAATGAACTCACGCGTAGTTAATTTGCATTGCGCTGCACTGGTTACTAAATCAGGCGCTACGCGCTCGTCATAACAAATTCGAATGGTATGTACTTGATTGTTTGTGGGTGGTTTATTTTCCAGTGTGGGCAAAAAATTTTGCAATAAAAGATCCATTTCGAGTTTGGCAAGGGCTCGCACCTCCTCGGGAGCGCGCTGCTTAAAGTGATAGCGAATGAGTAGAGTTTCGATACCTGGAATAATATCAAGTGCCCACTCAGGATGATTTTTAAAGAGCGTCTGGGTGAGTGCATGCACCGCTTTAATGGGTGAGCTGGTCTGTGAACAATCCAGCAAAAGACAGCTATCTCCCAGATTAAAATAGGGAATCGATGCAGCAGTATGATTGACTTGGTTTTTATTTACCGAGACCATTATCTAAACTCAGGAAAAAAATTAGTGGCTAATTGCGCTACTTTATTTCTTTTTGCATCACTTGATCTGGCAACCAAGTAACCAATTCAGGCCAAATCGTAATTAAGCCCACTGCAATGACCATCATCATGAAAAAAGGAAAGGATACCTTAGCAATATAGTTACTATCTTTGCCTGTCATACTTTGCAGCACAAAAAGATTAAAACCGACTGGTGGGGTTACTTCGGCAATTTCCACTAAGAGCACAATAAAAATCCCAAACCAGACTAAATCAAAGCCAGCAAGTTGCACCATTGGTAATACCGTTACTGTAGTCAGTGCAATCATTGAAATGCCATCCAGCGCAGTGCCCAATAAAATATAAATCACAGTTAATACTGCAATCAGCGCCCAAGGACTTAAATGTAAGCTCGCCACCCATTCAGCTAGGCCGCGTGGGATGCCGGTATAACTCATGACGATCGATAAAAATGAGGTTGCACCCAACACAAACATAATCATTGCGGTTAAGCGGGTTGCCGACAAAAGGCTCTCCCAAAAGTTTTTCCAGGTGAGGCTTTTACCCAGCGCAGCTAAAATTAGCGAGCCAACGACTCCGTAGGCTGCAGCTTCTGTGGCTGTTGCGTAGCCCTTTAACATGACCCAAGTAATGAAAACAATTAGTGCTGTACACGGCAACAGCTGACCAATTGAATGGATGCGTTGGCGCAGAGAATATTTTTCAGCCTTTGGTGTTTTAGTCGGGTTGAGCAGTGCCCAAACGACAATGTAGCCAGAGAACAAAAGCATCAAAATCGCCGCAGGAATAAAGCCCGCTAAAAAAATTCGGATGATGGATTGATCGGCTGCGACAGCATAGACCACCATGATGATTGAGGGTGGAATCAAAATACCGAGTGTGCCCGCACAGGATAATGAGCCCAAAGTAATTTTTGGGTCATATCCGCGCTTGGTTAATTCAGGTAAGGCCGATTTAGCAATCGTGGCGCATGTTGCTGCAGATGAGCCTGAGACTGAGCCAAAAATACCGCAGCCTAAAATATTCACATGCATAAGTCTGCCAGGTAGCCAATTAAGCCAAGGCGCCAAACCAGTGAACATTTGCTCTGAGAGCTTGGTGCGAAATAAAATTTCGCCCATCCATACAAATAAGGGTAAAGCGGCCAGAGTATAGGAGGAGCTCGAATTCCACCAAGCATTGGCTAAATTAATCATGGTGTCTTTGTTGGAAAAAAGCCCCAAACCAATCCAGGCGGTAATGGCTACGCCAGCCGGAATCCAAATACCCATCATCAATAACACGGTCATCAGCACCAACAGCAAAAGCGCGATAGTGACAATGCTCACAAGGTTTCTCCAAAATCACCAGCTGCTAAACGCTCTTCTTGGAGCGCTTGATAACGTGGTTTCTGATGTCGGAGAACGCGGATTAGCTCATCTATTACGGCAAGTGTAAAAATAAGACTACCGATTGCGACAAAAATTTGCGGGATCCACAAAGGCACCACAATTTGACCTTGTGAGACATCGTCAAATGCCCAGCTTTGATACGTAAATAAAGTAAATGCGCTGAGCGCAAAAAGACAAAATCCTAATAAGAAGAGCAACGAGATCCACTCCATACGCCAACGCCACAAGGGGTTAAGGCGATTCAACATAATTTCGACACGCACAATACCGCCATGCTGAAAGGTTTGCGCCAAAATGAGAAAGGCTGAGGCAGCACAGAGCCAAGCGATCAGATCATCGGCGCCACGTAAATTGATACCAAATTCACGTGATAGTGACATCGCCATCATTAATGCGCCAACGGTCAAAATACACAAAGCCGCCAGTATGGCGGCTCCGTTAATAATGACATCAAGTAAGCGACCCAATCGAGTTCGTCTAGTCTCCGTCATACTCAATTGGGTTGGCTTGGGCGCATTATTTTTTAAAGGCAGTAATAATTTTTTGCCCTTCTTCGCCTGCAGCTCTAATCCATTCGGCCACCATAATGCGACCAACACGATCTAAATCATTTTTGAGTGCAGGAGAGGGTGGACCAACGATCATGCCATTTTTAGCCAAGATTTCTTTATCGCTCTTATTCTTCTTTTCTGATACATCCCAGCCCCGTTTTTGTGCCTCTGCACTTAATTTAACCAGAATCGCTTGAGTGGGTTTATCTAAAGAATCAAAATCTTTTTGATTAACCATAAGGATATTGTTTGGCAGCCATGCATCTACTTCATAGTAATACTTTAAGCTTTCCCAAACCTTAATATCCACGCCCGTTGCGCCAGAAGTCATCATGGCATTGACGGTACCTGTTGCTAATGCTTGGGCTAAATCTGCAACTTGCACAGTAATGGGTTGGGCACCGACTAATTCAGCGATCTTTGAAGTAGCAGGGTTATAGGCGCGCCATTTTAAGCCTTTGAGATCAGCACCCGTAGTGATAGGATTTTTAGAGTAAAGACCTTGGGGTGGCCAAGGAACTGCATAAAGAACTTTGATACCTTGTTTTTGTAAAGCTTTTTCAGTAGGTTCTTTTGATAAAGCCCAAAGCTTGGCTGCCTCTTTATAACTTGTCGCTAAAAACGGAATGGAGTCGACTCCAAAAATGGGATTTTCATTTGCTAAAGAAGAAATGAGAACTTCACCCATCTGCGCTTGACCCGTTTGAACTGCGCGCTTGATGCCATTGGCAGGAAAGAGTGAGCCGTTAGGATGAACCACAATTTTGAGTTTGCCATTAGTCGCTTTTTCAATATCAGCTGCTAATGCTTGTAAATTTTGGGTGTGGAAATTACTCACTGGGTAAGCGCTAGCTAAATCCCATTTAGTTTGCGCTTGGGTTAAGCCCAACGGCGCAATAAGTAATGCTGCTAAGCTAATTTTAAAAAACCATTGCAACGATTTCATGATTAAAGTCTCCTCTAGGGCGCCTATATTAAGCCGCGATTCAAAATAGTAACATTTTCACTGAGCCATTTGGCTAAATGAAGTGCACCAAATTAGGGTTTGCGAGAAATTGTTTAAAGTAAGCGCTGCAAGGCTAATGAATATGCTTGCGCATCAGGGTTTCCACCAAGACGCTGGGCCTCCCACATCACTTGACCAAGGCACTCCATGATTTGGTGTTGGGCTTCATGTTCTGAGCCCAATTTTTGCACTAAGCGTTGTTGAATGTCGCGAATCCCTGGCGGCTGATCGATGGAAATTTGCTCGCTAATCGATAAATGCATGGAAAGATGCAAAAAAGGATTAGTAACCCCACCTTCAGGTGTGTAGTCTTTCTGGAGTGCTGCTTCTGTATTACTCAAGAGGGAGTGGTATTCAGGATGTTGTGCAATCCATTGAGTAGCCAGCGTCTCCAAGGGCGTCAAGATTTGGCTTTGAGTTTGTTTTTGCCACGTTTCGCAAAAGAAGCGCCGTACTTCTTCTCGGCTTGGATTAAAGAGCGCCACGGATTTTTCCTTGACTCGTTTTATGGGGATATTGGCAGAGTGGCTCTACCAGACAATGCGCGCAATCGGGATTACGGGCTTTACAAATATAACGACCATGCAGAATGAGCCAGTGATGCGCATCGAGTAAAAATTCTTTTGGTACACGCTTGAGTAATTGTTGTTCAACGGCTTGCACATCTTTGCCAGGAGCTAAGCCAGTACGATTCGAGACTCGAAAAATATGGGTATCAACTGCAATAGTGGGTTCGCCAAACGCCGTATTGAGAATGACATTAGCCGTTTTTCTACCCACCCCAGGTAAAGCTTCAAGATCTGCGCGAACACGTGGCACTTCCCCAGCATGCCGATCAAGCAGTAGTTGGCAGGTCGCTTGCAAGTGTTTTTCTTTAGTGCGAAATAAGCCGATATGTTGTATGTAGGGCTGAACGCCGGCCTCACCCAAGGCTAGTATGGCTTGGGGTGTATTAGCGACCTTAAAGAGTTGGCGTGTACCTTTATTAACGGAAATATCAGTAGCCTGTGCTGACAACAATACGGCTACAAGCAGTTCAAAAGGCGAGCTATATTCAAGCTCAGTTTCTGGATGTGGATTGTTGTTTTTTAATTGCTGAAAAAATGTTTCGCGTTGCGTTCGATTCATCATGGGTTGCCAGCGGCCTTCGTTTGTTCTTGGGCACGTGCAATAGCAGCAGCAATGATGGCGCGTTTACGTTCAATTTCAGTGAGCTCAGCGCTAGACTGTGCCTTAGTTAAATCTAATTCAGCCAACTTTGCTTGCGCCTTTAAGCTGAGGCGCACTTGATTATCTTTTTGCTCGCGGTCTAAGCGTGTTTCCCTTTGGTAATAGCGGCTGTGGGCTAAATCAGCGAGGGGTTGTGACCAGGCGTCCCAACCTGTCCTTTCGCCAGTCACGTCTACCATGCTGATGCAATCGACTGGGCAAGGTGGAATGCATAAATCACAGCCAGTACACCATTCGGTAAGTACCACGTGCATTTGTTTTGATGCGCCAACAATCGCATCGACAGGACAGGCTTGAATGCATAAGGTACAGCCAATACATTGTTCGGGATGAATGTATGCCACGGCACGCGGACGTTCTTTGCCATTGACTGGATTTAGTTCGAGCTGCGGAAAGTGGGCTTGAGGAAGATTGATTTCTAAAATACGAGTTAAGCGAGTAATACCTTCAGCACCCCCTGGCGGGCATTGATTGGGGGGAGCAGCCCCTGTAGACATCGCTTCTGCATAGCCACGACAATTTGGATAACTGCATTTAGTGCATTGGGTTTGTGGCAAGGCGTTTTCTAAAAGCGCTGCCAACTCCACTGCATTCATAGTGAGACAAGGGAGGGCAAGTTAAGCCAATTTAGCAGGCGCTTTGCTAGCACGTGGAGGTGTCGTACGACGGGTATCTTCATGTGCTCGAATAAAGGCTTGGATGCGTGGATAGACTTTTTCGCGCCAACGGCGGCCAGAAAAAATACCATAATGACCCGCCCCCGATACTTCATAGTGATCTTTTTGCTCCAGTGGAATGCCTTTACATAATTTATGTGCTGCTCGAGTTTGGCCGCTTCCAGATATGTCATCTAACTCGCCCTCAATCGTGAGAAGGGCTGTAGTTTTAATGTCTTCTGGCTTAACGCGTTTTCCGGCCACTTCCCACGTCCCATTAGGTAAAGCAAAGTCTTGAAAAACTGTCTTAATTGTGTCGAGGTAATACTTGGCATCCATATCTAAGACCGCGTTATATTCATCATAGAAATGAATGTGTTGCTTAGCATCTAATTCGTCACCACGCACCAAATTTTGGAAGTAATCCCAATGGGATTGCAGATGATTCTGTGGATTCATCGCAATAAAGCCAGAGTGCTGTAGGAAACCAGGATAGACACTACGTCCAACCCCCGGATTGGGTGGGGGTACTTTATATATGACATGACTCTTAAACCATTCATACGATTTTTTATCAGCCAATGAGTTCACCGCGGTAGGCGATTTACGTGCATCAATTGGTCCGCCCATCATAATCATTGACAGCGGCAATGGCTCACCTTGAGAAGCCATTAAAGCAACTGCTGCTAAGGTGGGTACGGTTGGTTGGCAAACTGAAATGACGTGTAGGTTTGCAACGCCAATATCACGCATAAAGTCTTGGATGTAATGAACATAGTCATCTAAACCAAACTCCCCTTCACTCAAGGGAACTTGGCGAGCATCGACCCAGTCGGTGATAAAGACCTGGTGATCTTGCAATAAAGTACGCACGGTGTCACGTAAAAGGGTGGAGTGATGGCCCGATAGCGGTGCAACCAATAAAATCGTCGGATCATGCTTCATCTGATTAATTACTTGCGCATCATCTGAATAGCGTTTGAATTGAATTAATTTGCAAAATGGTTTAGCAACTTTAGTGACTTCATGAATGACCACTTCGCTACCATAAGCATGCACGGAGCGGATACCAAATTCGGGCTTTTTATATTCTTTACCAAGTCGATAAAGCAATTCATAGCTGGCTGCTAAACGTTCAGATCCAGGGATTTTTGATAAGGGGTTCGATACATTCATGAAAGTATCGGCGGCCGCTTTGGCCCAAGAGCTCATCGGTAGTAAAAGCGCTTTTTGAAATTCGTACATTTGATAGAGCATAGGGCCTCCTGGCGACTAATATTAAGGCTTAGGCTGCTAAAACTTTAGCAATGGCTTGCGCTACTTTGTCAATATTTTTTGTATTGAGGGCGGCGACGCAAATACGGCCAGTGGATAAAGCATAAATACTATCTTCTACTTGCAGGCGATGAACTTGTTCAGGGGTAAGCCCTGAGTACGAGAACATACCCCGTTGCGTTTGAATGAAATCAAAGTTTTGTTTTACTCCAGCTGCCTTGAGTTTGGTAACAAGTTGAGTACGCATGGCCTTGATGCGCAGACGCATTTCCGCCAGCTCATCTTCCCACATTTTTCTTAACTCTGGTGAGCTTAAAATGGTCGCAACGACTGCGCCACCATGGGTTGGCGGGTTTGAATAATTCGTCCGAATGACCCGTTTTAGTTGGGAGAGTACGCGTGCCGCTTCATCGCGACTTTGGGTGACGATTGAGATTGCTCCAACTCGTTCGCCATACAAGGAAAATGATTTTGAAAAGGAACTCGATACAAAAAATGACATGCCTGAATCAGCAAATAATCGTACCGCCAGCCCATCTTCTTCGATGCTGGCTGCAAAACCCTGATAGGCAATATCTAAAAATGGAATTAAGTCTCGTGTTTTAAAAATGGTGACCAGTTGTTGCCACTGCTCAAGCGTCAGATCGGCACCAGTAGGGTTATGACAGCAGGCATGCAAGACGACTGCAGTGCGTGGTGGGAAAGATTCAAGGGATTGCACCATGCCGGCAAAATCAACACCACGGGTTTTGCTATCGAAGTAGGTGTACTCCAGCACTTTAAAGTTAGCCGACTCAAAAATACCGCGATGATTTTCCCAAGTCGGGGCACTAATTGCCGCTGGTACGTTGGGTTCTAAACGCTTAATAAATTCAGCTCCCACTCGGAGGGCGCCCGTACCGCCTAAACATGCTGCGGTGACCACTCGACCTTCTTTAAGGAGAGGGGAATCTGCGCCAAAGAGTAATTTTTGCACTTCGGAGTTGTAAGCTAGCGGACCCTCGATAGGAACATAACTCCGGGGGGTGCGTTTGGCTACGTGAGTGGCTTCTGCCTCAACGACTGCTTTAAGGACAGGTACTTTCCCCTCATCAGTGTAGTAAACACCGACGCCTAAATTGACTTTAGTGGGATTTTTATCGGCCGTATAGGCTTCGGTTGTGCCAAAAACAGGGTCTTTTGGGGCTAACTCAACAGAGGAAAACAGGGTCATTGGATCGCTATAGTTCGGGTTAAGGGCTCTGGGTAAGGGGGCAACAAAAACAAGTTTTCAAAGCATTTCGCCCAAATTGAAATAAAAACGGCAAAATCACCGTTTGTGCAAAATTTGTGTTGAAACGCTTCACAAATGAAATGATAGCTGAGATGCCCCCCAAGTTCCCTAAACCGCCTAAATTAGCCAAGCCAGAGCCTGAGAGCGCCTTGTTGCTGGAAAAAGGCAAAAGTATGGCATTTGTCGATGCCAGCCATGAGCTAGATCCCGCCAAGTTTGTGACTTTCCCCAATTCTCCCTATCAGTTGTATCAACCTTTTCCTCCTGCCGGCGATCAGCCTCAAGCAATTGAGGCGCTCGTGAGTGGTATCGAGGATGGCTTGTCATTTCAAACCTTATTGGGCGTTACTGGTTCGGGTAAAACTTTTACGATGGCCAATGTCATTGCCAGAATGGGGCGCCCAGCCATTGTGTTTGCACCCAATAAAACCTTAGCGGCGCAACTGTATAGTGAATTCCGCGAATTTTTCCCCCGCAACGCGGTGGAATACTTTGTTAGTTATTACGATTACTACCAGCCTGAAGCCTATGTTCCCCAGCGTGATTTATTTATTGAAAAAGATTCTTCAATAAATGAACATATTGAGCAGATGCGTTTGTCGGCAACCAAGAGTTTATTAGAGCGACGTGATGTCATCATTGTGGCAACAGTCTCGGCAATTTATGGCATTGGTAACCCAGGCGATTATCACAGCATGGTCATGACTTTGCGGCCTGGCGACAAAATGAGTCAACGCGATATCGTCACCCGCTTAATTGCGATGCAGTATGAGCGTAATGAGGTGGATTTTCAGCGGGGCGTATTTCGGGTCCGTGGCGACACGATTGATATCTTCCCGGCCGAACATAATGAACTAGCCGTGCGCATTGAGCTCTTTGATGATGTGGTTGAAAGCTTGCAGTTTTTTGACCCTTTAACCGGGCGCATAAAGCAAAAAATTCCGCGCTTTACGGTTTATCCAAGTTCTCATTATGTGACGCCGCGAGCGACTATTTTGAAAGCCATTGAGACAATTAAAGTCGAGCTACGTGAGCGTCTTGAAGAATTTGTGCAGGCAGGTAAGTTGGTTGAGACCCAAAGACTTGAGCAGCGCACGCGTTTTGACTTAGAAATGCTAAGCGAGTTGGGATTTTGCAAAGGTATTGAAAACTATTCGCGCCATCTATCTGGCGCTGCCCCGGGCGAAGCCCCACCTACCTTGGTAGATTATTTGCCGCCTGATGCACTCATGTTTTTAGATGAGAGCCATGTACTTATTGGCCAATTTAATGGTATGTATAACGGTGATCGCTCACGCAAACAAACTTTAGTGGAGTTTGGCTTTCGTTTGCCTTCAGCGCTAGATAACCGACCGTTGAAATTTCCTGAGTTTGAAACCAAGATGCGGCAAGCCATTTTTGTTTCGGCAACCCCAGCTGATTACGAAAAAGGCAAAACTGGACAAGTGGTTGAGCAGGTTGCTAGACCAACAGGATTGGTTGATCCCGAGATAGAAGTTTTACCAGCTAGCACACAAGTAGATGATTTATTAATGCAAATTTCGGCGCGCGTTAAAGTCGGCGAGCGAGTTTTAGTTACGGTATTAACGAAGCGCATGGCTGAGCAGTTAACCGATTATTTGGGGGATAACGGGGTCAAGGTGCGGTATGTGCATTCGGATATTGATACGGTAGAGCGGGTAGAAATTATTCGTGATTTGCGCTTAGGAGCTTTTGATGTGTTGGTGGGGATTAATTTATTACGCGAAGGCTTAGACATTCCTGAGGTGTCATTGGTAGCCATTTTGGATGCCGATAAAGAAGGTTTTTTGCGTTCTGAGCGTAGCTTGATACAAACAATTGGCCGAGCAGCCCGCAATATTCGGGGAAAGGCCATTTTGTACGCCGACAAAATGACCGATTCGATGCGTCGAGCTATTGGCGAAACCAATCGTCGCCGTGAAAAGCAGGTGGCCTTTAATGCCCTTCATGGGATTGAACCCAAGGGCGTGAGCAAGCGCATTAAAGATATTATTGATGGGGTTTATGACGTGAGTGAAAAGCGTAGTGAATATTTGGTCGCGGAAGAGCGAGCCCGCTATGAAAGCTTGAGTGAAAAGCAATTATCCTTAGAAATCAAGAGCTTAGAGAAGCAAATGAATGCAGAAGCCAAAAATCTAGAGTTTGAAAAGGCCGCCGCCACCCGCGATCGCTTAACTAAAGTGAAAGAAATGGCCTTTGGCGCCTTTTCTCATGATAGGCTTTAACTCTCTAGCCCTGTCTTAGTAAGAACGCCCTAGTAAAATAACCCTTTCAGTGAGAAGGCAAAGCTTGAGCAAATTAGTCGGGTATCTGCTAAACTTGAGTGGATTAGTCGGATATTATCCGTCCGGCTATGAGCTGTCCATAGCAACCCACAACATAGGTGATTTATGAGACTTACAACTAAAGGTCGTTTTGCAGTAACCGCGATGATTGATTTGGCTTTGCGTGAAGCGCACGGCCCTGTGACTTTGGCTGGCATCAGTCAACGACAGAAAATTTCGCTTTCTTATTTAGAGCAACTATTTGGTAAGTTGCGTCGCTTCAACATTGTTGAAAGTACGCGTGGACCCGGTGGCGGCTATACCTTGGCGCTGAAGGCCGAACAAATTAGTGTCGCCGATATTATTGTTGCAGTTGATGAGCCTCTAGATGCAACGCAATGCGGTGGCAAGGGCAATTGCCATAATGAAGAGGACCATCTGGGCCGTTGCATGACGCACGATCTATGGACTAACCTGAATGCCAAAATGGTTGAGTACCTGAATTCGGTTAGCTTGCGTGATCTGATGCAGCAACAAGAAGGTCGCGGAGTTGTCTTGCACGATTTGCGTGATAAGAAAATCAAGCTTAACGTGACTAAGCCCACCAAGCTAGCTCCTGCGCAAGCACTTAAAACCGAGGTTGCCCCCAAGCGACATATTGTGAATTCCGTTTTTAATTTAGCAGGACAAAATTAATAAACCCATAACTCACATTCAATTTATCTAACGCATACTATTTTTAGAACATATAAACGCCATGAATGCCCCAGAAAGTCGAGTTTTACAACCCGTTTCTTTGTTTAGTCCAAAGCACTTCCCAGTCTATATGGATTACTCAGCAACTACGCCGATTGATCCCCGTGTGGTTGACAAGATGCTGCCCTATTTGCGGGAGCAATTTGGGAATGCCGCGTCGCGTAGCCATGCATTTGGATGGGCTGCTGAAGAGGCGGTTGAAGAGGCGCGTGCTGAGGTAGCTAAGTTGGTTCATGCCGATCCGCGTGAAATTGTCTGGACTAGTGGCGCAACCGAAAGTATTAACTTAGCCCTAAAAGGTGCAGCCCATTTCTATCAAGAAAAAGGCAAGCACATCATTACGGTGAAAACGGAGCATAAGGCCACTTTAGATACCTGCCGTGAGCTTGAGCGCGAAGGCTTTGATGTTACCTATTTAGATGTTCTGCCCAGCGGGTTAATTGATTTTGCCCAATTAGAAGCAGCCATGCGTCCTGATACGATTTTGGTTTCGGTGATGTTTGTTAATAATGAAATTGGGGTGGTGCAAGACATTCCCCGCATTGGCGACTTAACGCGTTCACGCGGCATTATTTTGCATGTCGATGCGGCACAGGCAACTGGTAAGGTTGAAATTGATCTAGAGAAATTAAAGGTTGATTTAATGAGTTTCTCAGCCCATAAAACCTATGGACCTAAAGGAATGGGAGCCTTATTTGTGCGGCGTAAGCCCCGCGTGCGAATCGAGGCACAAATTCATGGCGGTGGACACGAGCGTGGCATGCGCTCTGGCACTTTACCCGTGCATCAAATTGTAGGCATGGGCGAGGCCTTTCGAATTGCGCGTATTGAAATGGTGGCAGAAAATAAACGCATTCGGGCTTTACGCGATCGTTTATTAGCAGGGCTGAAAGATATTGAGGAAGTGTATGTGAATGGCGATATGGATCAACGAGTTGCCCATAATTTAAATATTAGCTTTAATTATGTTGAAGGGGAATCGATGTTGATGGCCTTAAAAGATATTGCCATTTCTTCGGGCTCAGCTTGTACTTCAGCTTCGCTTGAGCCTTCCTATGTCTTACGTGCTCTTGGTCGTAATGATGAATTAGCCCATAGCTCAATACGTTTTACGATTGGTCGTTTTACCACTGCAGAAGAAGTTGATTTCACGATTCAATTAGTGAAAGAAAAAATTGCCCGTTTACGCGAGCTTTCGCCCTTATGGGAAATGTTTAAAGACGGTATTGATATCAGCACCATTCAATGGGCTGCTCACTAATAAAGGAAATATCATGGCATATAGCGATAAAGTAATTGATCATTATGAAAATCCACGCAATGTGGGCTCGTTTACCAAGGGCGATGATCAAGTGGGCACAGGGATGGTTGGCGCGCCAGCATGCGGCGATGTGATGAAGCTACAAATTCGTGTAAATAAGCAGGGCATCATCGAAGATGCGAAGTTTAAGACTTATGGCTGTGGCTCGGCTATCGCCTCTTCATCTTTGGTAACCGAATGGGTTAAGGGAAAGACTTTAGACCAAGCGCTTGAAATTAAAAATTCCTTGATTGCTGAAGAATTGGCTTTACCTCCCGTTAAAATTCATTGCTCGATCTTAGCTGAAGATGCGATTAAAGCGGCTGTTAAAGATTACAAAGATAAACATCCCGCATAAGCAAGGTAAAAGTAAATGGCAATCACTCTCACTGAAAAAGCAGCAGCTCACGTCGCTCATAATATTGAAAAGCGCGGTAAAGGCTGCGGCTTGCGTTTAGGTGTGCGTACTACGGGTTGTTCGGGTTTGGCTTATGAGTTGGAGTACGTAGACGAAGCAGCGCCAGAAGATCAGATGTTTGAATCGAATGGCGTGAAGGTATTTGTAGATCCGAAGAGTTTGGCTTATATCGATGGTACCCAGCTTGATTTTGTGCGTGAGGGTTTGAACGAGGGGTTTAAGTTCCAAAATCCAAACGTAAAAGACGAGTGTGGTTGTGGCGAATCTTTCCGCGTCTGAAGATTACTTCCAGTTTTTTGGGCTAAATCCGCAATTCCAAGTGAATGTGGCTGAGCTTGATCGCGCCTATTTAGCTGTGCAAAAAGAGGTTCACCCTGATCGGCATGCCCGCGGTACCGAAAGTGAGCAACGGCTTGCCATGCAGTTAGCCACCTTAGCCAATACGGCATATCAAACTTTAAAAAATCCAATTCAGCGGGGACTTTACTTATGCGAATTACATGGAGTAAATGCTCAGCTTGAAACCAATACCGCAATGCCAGCAGCTTTTTTATTACAACAAATTGCTTGGCGAGAAAATTTAGAAGAGCACGAAGACAATTTAGCTGCATTAGCTATTTTGAGTCAAGAAGTGCGTTTATCGTATCAAGACACGATCGCTGAGCTTACTGAGGCAATTGATCGGGCAGGTAATTTTGTACGCGCAGCTGAGCTATTGCGTGGATTATTATTTATCGATAAATTTGCCACCGAGCTCGATGATGCAACTGCTGATTTAGCATAAGCGAGCATATTTTTAATTCAGTCTATTGACAATCAATTATGGCACTTTTACAAATCGCTGAACCTGGGATGTCGCTTGCACCGCATCAGCGGCGCATTGCCATTGGCATCGATTTGGGTACTACTAATTCCTTAGTGGCTTTGGTGCGAAATGCTTTGCCACAAATTTTAGTCGATGCACAAGGGCGTGAATTATTGCCATCAGTTGTGCGTTATTTGCCGAATGGGCAAACTCAAGCGGGTTTCGAGGCCTTAGAGCACTTGATTACAGATCCTAAAAATACCATCGTGTCGGTTAAGCGCTATATGGGGCGAGGTTTGACTGATATAGCTCATTTAGAAAATGCTCCTTACGACTTTGTCGATCAACCTGGCATGCTCAAGTTGAGAACCATTGCAGGTGATAAAAGCCCGATTGAAGTATCGGCAGAAATTTTGGCAAGGTTACGGCAATTAGCAGAAGATTCTGTTGCTGAGCCCATTGTGGGTGCTGTCATTACGGTACCCGCCTATTTTGACGAGGCACAACGCCAAGCTACCAAGGATGCCGCTAAATTGGCTGGGCTTGAGGTGTTGCGCTTACTGAATGAGCCTACTGCAGCAGCGATTGCTTATGGTTTAGATAATGGTGCGGAAGGTGTTTATGCGGTCTACGATTTAGGTGGCGGTACTTTTGACATCTCGATTTTGCGCATGAGTAAAGGAGTCTTTGAGGTGCTTTCGACTGGTGGTGATACCGCCTTGGGTGGAGATGATTTTGATCAGCGCTTATTTTGTTGGGTTATTGAACAGGCTAAATTACCACCATTATCTTTGCATGATCAACGGGCACTCTTATTGGCTTGTAAAGCAGCAAAAGAGCATTTGAGTCATGCGGCTCTAACCAGAGTACATCTGAGCTTAAGTGATGGCGCGGTGGTAAATGTGGGTGTGAGCCAAGCCCAATTTTTTGAAATGACCCAAAATTTAGTGAGTAAAACCTTAGTTGCTGTACGCAAAGCATTGCGTGACGCTTGCTTAAAAGTAGATGAAGTTAAAGGCGTGGTCATGGTAGGTGGAGCCACTAGGATGCCCAATGTGCAACGCGCCGTGGGCGAGCTATTTGGTACCGCGCCATTAAATAATTTAAATCCAGATCAAGTCGTAGCGCTAGGTGCTGCGATGCAAGCGGATTTATTAGCAGGCAATCAAACGAAAAATAACGAATGGTTATTGTTGGATGTCATTCCCTTATCTTTAGGGATTGAAACCATGGGGGGCTTAGTAGAGAAAATTATTCCCCGTAATACGCCAATACCCGTTGCGCGCGCCCAAGACTTTACAACTTTTAAAGATGGTCAAACTGCCCTATCTTTACATATCGTCCAGGGTGAGCGTGATTTGGTGCAAGATTGCCGCTCCTTAGGTCGCTTTGAATTGCGTGGCATTCCGCCGATGGTCGCGGGGGCAGCACGTATTCGGGTAACCTTTCAGGTTGATGCCGACGGTCTTTTAGCTGTGAGGGCGGTTGAGCAGGGCTCAGGCGCTCATGCGGCGATTGATATCAAACCCTCATATGGCCTAACAGACAGTGAAATTACGCGGATGCTACAAGATGGCTTTTCTTCAGCCAAAATTGACGTTCAAGCCCGCGCTTTACGTGAAGAGCAGGTTAGTGCGCAACGCCTGTTTGAGGCAATTGAAGCTGCGCTGATAAGCGATGGGGATTTATTATCTTCGACTGAGCGAGCTGCTCTGGAAGTGGAATTGCAACTCTTAAAAATAACAGCAAGCCAAGAGCTGAATAGCGATATTTTGCGTAAAGCCATTGATCGAGCAGCAAAGGCTAGTGATGGCTTCGCAGAAAAGCGAATGAATGCGAGCATTCAAAAAGCCCTTAAAGGCAAAAATGTTACTGAAATTTAAAAGGTCGCGATGACGCAAATTGTGGTTTTACCGCATAGTGAATATTGCCCAGCTGGTACAGTGATCGAAACTGTTCCTGGTACGAGTATTTGTGAAGCGCTATTGGAAAACGGCGTAGAAATTGAGCATGCTTGTGACATGGTTTGTGCTTGTACTACATGCCATGTGATCGTACGTGAAGGTCTTGATAGCTTGAATCCACCTGATGATAATGAAGACGATATGTTAGATCGGGCGTGGGGTTTAAGTAGTCAGTCCCGTTTATCGTGTCAGGCCATTGTGGGGCAAAAAGATTTAGTGATTGAGATACCTAAATACTCTATTAATCACGCTAAAGAAAACCACTAATTTTTATAGCTTTTTGGGCTTTTGCCAGTCGATTCACGAATGACTAAGTTAACTGGCGTTTTAATTTCTTTTGGTAGGCCATGAACGCCATTAATTTGTGCAACTAAATGCTTTGCTGCTTCTCGCCACATTGAATTTGCATTTACATGCATAGTGGTTAGGCTGGGCATGAGGTGACACGAAAGCTCGAGATCATCAAAGCCCATGATAGATAATTTTTTAGGGACAGCGATCCCTTGTTTACTTGCCTCTAGTAAGGCGCCGAGGGCTAAAACGTCGTTACCACAAATAATGGCAGTCAATTTTGGCTCAATCCGTAGCAATTGCTTTAATGCATCGCGTGCTGCTTCAATGGTGTACGGGCATTCAATAATTAAGCTAGGCAATAAATCAATTTTATTTTTCTTTAAAAGACTGATGCTCCCTTTTACGCGATCGCGGGCGCGATCATTATTTGCGGTAATTCCCGCTATCATGCCAAATTTGATATGTCCTAAGTCCAATAAATGCTGGATACCGAGTTGAATCGCTTGCTGATTATCAAAGCCCGAACAAAATCCTGAAATTGGCGCCTTTAAAGCGCCAATATGAATATAGGGCACCCCCCGATTTTGTAATAGCCGCAGTGTTTCGAGTTGCTGACTAATGCCAAAAAAAGCCATGCCTTCAACACCACGTAGCAATAAATTATTAATTTGATTGGCTTCAATATAAGGGTCGTAGTTGCTGCTCGCCACTAGTAACTGGTAGTGCGACTCTAGCAGTTGTTCTTGGAAGGCAGCTAGACCTTGGGCAAAAATTGCATTATCTAAAGTTGGAACGATCATGCCAATCGTGCCTGAGCGGCGCAACATTAAAGAGCGGGCGCTTGCATTGGGTATATAGCCTAGTTTTTTAATTGTTTTTTCTATATGTTCTTTCAGCGCTGGACGTACAGCTTCGGGCTGATTTAAGGCACGCGAAATAGTTGCGGTAGAGACCCCCGCAGCTTTAGCCACATGGTTTATGGTGATCGACTTAGCCAGTTTTTTCATGCCAGACGTACGCTATTAGAAAGTACAAGTGAAAACGAGTATTAGGGAAAATACTAAGTAATTTATTAAGGAATAGAGCTAATTTATAGCATTTTTATGCTTAAAATGAAAGCGCTTACATTTATTTTCTATTTTTCTGTTTTTGGGGGTTGGCAAAATTTATAAAAAGTTGCTTAGGCCTATTTTATTTATAGCGGGTGTCTTAGTGGCTTGGTTCGCTTTGACTGAATGGTCTGGCTTGATCGCGCCGTTTCGTTTTCCATCGCCCACTGAAACTTGGAACTCTTTAAATATTATTACCTTTAAGGGGTATGGCGATGGCTTGCTTTATCAGCATATATTGCAGAGTGTCCTCTTGGTAACCTTAGGTTTTTTAGTGTCATCATCTTTAGGTGTTTTGTTGGGGATTTTGATGGGAGCTAATAAGCGCATTGAAGCTTTCGTCAATCCGATTTTTTTAACTCTACGACCCGTCCCGCCATTGGCTTGGATTCCTTTGGCAATTGTTTGGTTAGGCTTAGGCGATGCGGCCAAAATAATGGTGATTTTTATTGCCGCTTTTATTCCTGCAGTGATTAATACCTATACTGGGGTTCGCTCAATTGAGGTGCCGCAGCGTGAAGCAGCCGCAATGTTAGGCATCAAGCAATTAACCTATTACCGCGAAGTGATATTACCAGGGGCGCTCCCCATGATTTTTACAGGACTGCGCTTATCGTTGCAAGCCTCCTGGACAACCTTAGTAGCTGCTGAATTAATTGGCGCCACTTTTGGTCTGGGTTCGATTTTGCACCAAGCTGCGCAAGATATTTATCCGGGCATGATCTTAGTAGGCATGTTTACTGTGGCACTATGTGGCTGGTTAATGACCCTGATCTTAGCTAAAGCAGAGCGGTGGGCGATGCCTTGGAAGCCCGTATGAAAATGACTCAGTACCTAGGGCGAGGCGAGTGGTGGTTTTATACCATTGTCGGCCTGCTCTGTTTTTTTGGTTTTTGGTATGGAGTAGTGGCAGCCAATGTAACTCCTCGGCAATTTTTGCCTGCCCCTCATGAGGTTTTACTGACTTTTATTAAGCTACTTCATGAGCCCTTTTCTGGCTACACACTTTTAACCCATATTGTTTCTAGTTTTAAGCGGTTTTTATATGGTTTTTTATTAGCGGTGGCGATTGGCATTCCACTGGGTTTATTAATGGCGCTGTCTAAATGGGCTGATCGCATCATTACGCCATTTTTTGAAAGCATCCGCTTCGTTGCACCGATTGCCTGGATCCCATTTGCTGCTTTATGGTTTGGAACTGGTATAGGTGGACCGATCCTAATTATTTTTATGGGCGCATTCCCACCGGTCTTAATTAATACATATCGCGGCGCCCTCTATGTTGAGCCAAAATATATTGAAGCAGCCCGAATGTTGGGCTCGGGCAAAATTAGACTGATGACGCAGGTCCTTTTTCCTGCAGCCATTCCAGCGATTGTGGCTGGTTTACGTATTTCGACGGGAACGGGCTGGCAGGCAATGGTAGGCGCTGAGTTAATTGTCGCCTCTAGTGGCGTAGGCTACATGATGGTCAATGGCCAATCGAATATTCGTACCGATATTGTGATGAGTGGCATGATTGCGATTGGTTTAGTAGGTCTGGTGATTGATATTTTGTTACGTCAGGCTGAAAAATTTTCGACCCGTTACCAAGAGATTTGAGTTATGGCAAATATTGTTTTTGAAGACACCCAACGCAGTTTCAAGCAAAGCGGTAAAGAAGTATTAGCCGTTGGTGGAATTAATTTAACCGTAGCCGATAAAGAGTTTGTTGCCATAGTGGGACCGTCTGGTTGCGGTAAGACCACCTGTTTGCGCATGGTAGCGGGACTGGATATGCCTACTAAAGGCAAAGTCTTGGTAGGAGGCAAGGAAGTAAAAGGCCCTGGACCAGATCGCGCTGTGGTGTTTCAGCAATTTGCATTATTTCCTTGGAAAACAGTAGCAGAAAATATTCAATTTGGCCTTAGAGCAAATGGCGTCGATTCAGCCGAAAGAGTCATCAGAACTGCTGATGCAATTAAATTAATGGGCCTAGATGGCTATGAGCTCGCTTATCCACATCAATTATCTGGTGGCATGCAACAGCGAGTCGCCATTGCCCGAGCCTATGTTTTAAATCCTGAGGTATTGTTGATGGATGAGCCTTTCGGGGCGTTAGATGCACAGACCCGGGTAGTGATGCAAGAAGAATTAATTCGGCTGGCCCGTAAAAATCCCAAAACGGTTTTATTTATTACTCATGCGGTTGAGGAAGCAGTATATTTGGCTGACCGGGTCGTTGTTATGTCAAGGCATCCAGGATTAATTCGAGAGATTATCGACATTAAATCGATACGTGATGCTGAAAATTGGGATAGTCATTCACGGATTGAAGATGTGATGGATTTACCCTCTTTTGTGAAATTACGTAGTTCGATTTGGAGGTTGTTGCGGGAACATAATTTAGGCAGTGATCATTAATTTAAAAAGTAAACGGAGGAAGACAAAATGAAGTTGAAGAAAATTGCATTAGGCTTTACAGTGAGCATTATTGGGAGCACCTTGCTGACGGTGAGTACCTTATCGCAAGCGCAGACACCAAAACTAACTGAAATTAAAGTGAGTTATCAGCCTGCGGTTTATTGGGCCTTACCTTTTTATATTGCCAGCGAAAAAAATTGGTGGGCAGAAATGGGCCTTAAGCCCGAATTTAGTACCTTTCCAGCTGGTGTTCCGCAAATTGCTGCTTCGGCATCGAAATCGTGGGATGTTGGCGCTACAGGATCCGTTCCAGCTGTCCTTGGCTTTGTTCGCTTCGGCATTAAAACCATTGGTATCTCGAATGATGAGTCTGCGGGTAATGCGTTAGTAGCAACCGCTAAAGGGGCTGAGGCTTTTGCAAAAAATCCCCAGCAAGCACTTAAGGGTCAAGCAATTGTCTTAACTGGTAACTCCACCGGTGACTATGCGGTGCAATCTTGCTTAAAGAAATACGGCTTAAGTAAAACTGATGTCACTATTAAGAATATGGGTCAGGCGGAAATTATTTCTGCCATGTCTTCTGGAAATGCTGAATTTGGCGGCTTATGGGCACCAAATATTTATACCCTAGAAGAAAAGGCTGGCGGTAAAGTTCTTTGTAGCGGTAAAGAGGGGGGCGTAGTGGTTCCCGGGGCTTTAATTGCACGCGGCGATTACGCTAAAGAAAATCCCCAAATGGTTGCAAAATTTTTAGCAGTATATTTGCACACTTGGAAATGGATGAATGCCAATAAACCTCAAGCCATTGCTTTGATGAAGAAATTTTATGAGCAGGGCGGTGTAACAATTTCGGAAGCCTCGATGCGTAAAGAATTTGATACACGTCCGACTTTTGATCTGGCTGGTGAGCTTAAGGTGATGGATCGTGCTAAAGGGCCTTCATTAATGGATGATTGGTTCACAGCAATTGGCGCTTTCATGCTTGCCACTGGTGCAATTCAAGCAGTTCCGCCTGCTAGTGAATACATAACCGATGAGTATATGAAGATGGTTAATGCAGATAAAAAATTACGTGAGTTTGCCAATAACGCGAAATAATTTATCTTTTATCTTCACCAGATCAATATGGTGAAACGCTGAATTTGCTAATTTTGAAGCTAGGGTGTTGTTTGCCCTAGTTTTGAGATTAGTCTTATATTGATTTTTAAGGGTTTAGAAATGGCAATCCAGTTTTTAAAAAAAGCGAGCAAAACTCCAGAGACCGAAACATCCACAGCTCAAGAAGTGGCTCATGCCATGCTGACGCGCATTGAGCGGGAGGGCGAAGCGGCGGTAAGAGAGTATGCAGAGAAGCTAGATCATTGGACTGGTGAGATTGTAATGAGTGAAGCGGCCATTGCGGCCATTATTCAGACTGTGCCTGCTGAGGTTAAGCGCGACATCGACTTTGCGGTGAAGCAGGTGCATGATTTTGCCGTGGCCCAAAGAAAAAGTATTCAAGATTTTTCAACCCAATTACATCCAGGTGTTACTGCCGGCCAAAAGGTAATGCCAGTAAATGTAGTTGGTTGCTATGCGCCTGCTGGACGTTACGCTCATATTGCCTCAGCTTATATGACTGTAGCGACTGCAAAGGCGGCGGGAGTTAAAAATATTATTGCGTGTTCGAGTCCATTTCGTGGCGGCGGAATTCATCCCTATGTCTTGTATGCATTTAAAGCCGCTGGTGCTGATGTCATCATGACTTTGGGCGGTGTGCAGGCCATTGCCTCATTAGCCTTTGGACTTTTTACTGGAAAGCCGGCAGATGTAGTGGTGGGACCTGGCAATAAATTTGTGGCGGAAGCCAAACGCGCTTTGTTTGGCAAAGTCGGAATTGACGTGTTTGCAGGGCCATCGGAGATCGCCATCATTGCCGACGAAACTGCGGATCCAAACATTGTTGCGAGTGATCTGGTTGGTCAAGCAGAACATGGACATGAGTCACCCGCTTGGCTTTTTACCACTTCAGCGGTCTTAGCCAAGCAGGTCATGGAGTTGGTGCCACAAATGATTAATACCTTGCCTCCCATTGCTAAAGATGCGGCATCTTGCGCATGGCGCGATTACGGTGAAGTCATTTTGTGTGACTCTAAAGATGAGATGGTTTCCATCTCTGATCGCTATGCGAGTGAACACCTTGAGGTGCACGCTCAAGAGCTTGATTGGTGGCTAGAGCATTTAACTTGCTATGGATCGCTTTTTCTTGGTGAAGAAACGACGGTTGCTTTCGGCGATAAAACGAGCGGCCCCAATCATGTTTTACCGACGAAAGGAGCGGCACGATATTCGGGTGGCTTGTCGGTACATAAGTTTATGAAAACCTTGACTTGGCAAACAATGACACGTGCCGCAAGTAAAGAGATGGCCTTAGTAACTGCACGTATTAGTCGCTTAGAAGGCATGGAAGCCCATGCCAGAACAGCCGATGACCGCTTGGCGAAATATTTTCCGGGCGAACAACATGATTTAGGGGTGCCTGTCGAATTATGAATCCCCTCGATCTCTTTTCTTTAAAAAATCGTACTGCGCTGATTACTGGTGGTAGCAGTGGAATTGGTGAGGCAATGGCGCAAGCATTTGGCCTAGCGGGCGCAGAAGTGATCTTGGTAGCGCGGCGCGAGTCATTATTAGTTGAGGCGGTCGCTAAATTAACTCAAGCGGGTATTAAGGCCTCATATTATGTGGCCGATTTAGAAACCATTGCTGCTGCTGAAAAATTAGGTCGTACAGTTTTGGCTCAACATCCAACAGTTGATATTGTGGTGAATGCAGCTGGCATTAATTTACGGGAATCTTTTGAGCAGGTTTCAGCATCTACCTGGGAAAGACAAATTCATCTCCAGCTTTCGGCACCATTTTTTCTCACTCAAGCTTTTGCTCCAAGTATGAAAGCGCAACATTGGGGCCGTATTATTAATATTGCTTCCTTGCAAAGCTATCGGGCATTTCCAAATAGCGCTCCCTATGGCGCTGCTAAGGGTGGTATTTTGCAATTAACGCGTGCCATTGCGCAAGAATGGTCTAAGCATGGCATTACTTGCAATGCCATAGGCCCAGGATTCTTTCCGACAGCCTTAACCGCACCTGTATTTGCTAATCCTGAATTAGTCCAATTACACGCTAGCCGCACTGCAGTCGGTAGAAATGGCAAATTAGAAGATTTATATGGCCTAGCCATTTTTCTTGCTAGCGATGCTTCTGCCTATTTAACTGGTCAAACCATCATGCTCGATGGTGGCTATACCTCAAGTTAGGATTTCCCATGAAAGCCTTGGTTTATACCCAGCCAAATGAAATTCAATTTCTAGAGCGCCCTTATCCAGAATTAGTGCCGCATGAAGTGGTATTAAAAATTGAATCTGTTGGGATTTGTGGCAGTGATATGCATGCCTTTCATGGCCACGACCCGCGGCGAAATCCTGGATTAGTGATGGGCCATGAATTTGCTGGAACGGTAGTCGAGAGTCTTGCTGCCGCTTTTCCTGTGGGAAAACGCGTAACAGGAAATCCCCTGATTACCTGTGGCACTTGTGAATATTGCTTGCAGGGCAGAAATAATTTATGCGCCAATCGTACGATGGTGGGTATGACCAGACCGGGCGCGTTTGCTGAATTTATGAGTATTCCCGCAAGCTCTTTAATTTCTTTGCCGGTGGATATGAATATTGATGCGGCAGCGTTAACTGAACCAGCTGCAACGGCAGTACATGCTATCAATTTATCGGTGAAGGCCTTACAGCGACCGATTCAAGAGGGGCGCGTACTGATTATCGGTGGTGGTGCTATTGGGATGTTAGTAGCACTGCTTCTAAAACATGATGGTGTGTTGCATTTAGATTTAGCTGAAGTGAATGCTTTGCGCAGAGCCTCAATTACTAAACAAGTGGCATGCAATACTTTTAATCCACTCGAAGTACCAGCGCAAGAAAATTATTATCATTTTGTGATGGACTGTGTTGGTAGTGCAGCAACACGCAAGTTGGCTCTTGCCAGTGTGAAGCCAGGTGGAGTGGTCATGCATGTCGGTCTACAAGATTGGGCTAGTGAAATCGATATGCGTAAACTCACGCTCGCAGAAATTACTTTACTAGGAACCTATACCTATTCCACCGTTGATTTACAGGCCACGGTGCAATTCCTCCATGATGGGGTGTTTGGCGACCTTAGTTGGCTAGAAAAACGGGGTTTACAAGAGGGCCCCCAAGCCTTTGCTGACCTTCATGCCGGTAAAACTGCCGCTGCAAAGGTATTGCTTAAACCATTTTTGTAATTAATTTGCGATAATCTGCTTTATGTCTGAGCAAGCCTTGAAAGTTAAAGTTTGGCGTGGTGCTGAAACTGGCGAATTTGTCGAGTATTTAGTGCCGCGTAACCCCAATCAAACCGTTTTGGATGTGGTTACCTATATTCAACGTAAACTCGATCCTACATTGAGCTATCGCTTTGCTTGTCGAGTAGGAATGTGTGGTTCGTGTGCTATGACAGTTAACGGTAAAGCGCGTTGGACCTGTCGTACCCATGTCTCGCATATCGTCGATGGCGATAGCCTAGAAATTGCCCCCCTCAATAACTTGCCAGTGATTAAAGACCTTGCTACCGATATGCGCGAGTTTTTTACTAAATGGACTGATGCGCGCGGATTTTTTAAAGGTAATAAAACCCGTTTTGATGATTTTGCGACTGTGGTACCTGATTCCCCTGAGCGCCAGTTAGCGAATGCCGGTATTGAATGTATTGGCTGTGGAGTATGTTACGCCTCTTGCGATGTGGTTGCCTTGCGTCCAGCCTATTTAGGGCCTGCAGCATTGAATCGGGCTTGGACATTAGTCAATGATGTGCGTGATACTTCGCAGCTCGAGCGCTTAAGAGCGGTAGCTGGGGATGCGGGTTGTCATGTCTGCCATACCCAAGGAGAATGTTCAGAGCGCTGCCCGAAGGCCCTAGAGCCTACTGCTGGCATTGCTGGCTTAAAGAAATTAGTTGGCCGTGCGGCGATGAAGGGAAGCCAGTGGGGCAAGCTCTAAACTTAAGTAAGGAGTTATCGATAGCTGGCGGGGTAAGGCAAGCTAAGCTCTGGTACCTGCAACGTATTAGCGCGATGGTTTTAGGTATCTGCGTTGCAATTCACCTAGCGATTATTTTTTATGCTATTCGAGGCGGTCTTACGGCAGGTGAAATTTTAGGGCGCACTCAAGGGAACTGGTTGTTCGCCATCTTTTATGAAATTTTCGTTTTAGCATGCTTTATTCATGCGCCCATTGGTCTAGCTAATATTCTGCAAGAACATTTTCCGCAGTCGAAATGGAGTATTTTTTTTGCTTGGTTATTAGCCGGATTAATTCTTGTTTTAGGTAGCGCAGCAGTATGGGGTTTGGCAGTAGGAGGCGCAAGCTAATGCAAAGTCGGCCAGTTGTTTCCTTCCGCTCTAAAACGCATCTTTCGTATTGGGCGTATTTATTACATCGCTTATCTGGCTTAGCTTTAGCTTTGTTTATTCCTCTCCATTTTTTTGTTTTATCTCAGTCCTTGCGAGGCCAGGCTGGTCTTGAGCAATATTTACGTCTGACAGAGATGCCTATCTTTAAAATTGGCGAATGGATTTTAGTGATGTTTTTAACTTTACATTTAACTGGCGGTATTCGTTTATTAATGATTGAGTTTGGTCCCTGGCGGGGCTTACGTAAAGGCTCTATTCAGTTGGGCATTATTTTGGCGATCGCCTGTGGCTTATTATTTTTATATCTTGGAAGCGAATAGTCTTTTATGCAAGTTGATCTTAAGGAAGTTGAAGAAGCCTGTAAGCAGCTATATATTCGCGCGCTCAAGATGCTGCCCGATGATATTAAGCAGGGCATAGCACAACTAAAAGCGATCGAGACCGATGCCCGCGCACAAGTCGTTTTACAAACGATGGTTACCAATATTCAAATTGCCGAGCGCGACGATAATTTGCTCTGTCAAGATACCGGTTTACCAATCTATAATGTGAAGATTGGCAGTAACGTACAGGTTGATGGCATGGCTTTAAAAGCGGCAATTCGACAAGGTTGTGAACGTGCCACCCGTGAATATCCACTGCGATCTTCAGTGGTTCATCCAATCACTCGTAAAAACAACCATACCTCTTGCGGTATTGAAATGCCAGCAATTCATCTTGATTTTATGGCGGATGCGGAAAAATTGGTGATTGAAATGATTCCCAAGGGAAGCGGGTCAGAAAATAATTCCTTCTTGAAAATGGCGATTCCAGCTGAGGGCATGAAAGGTGTTAAAGCGTTTGTGATCGAGTGTGTGGTAGCCGCTGGTGGTAAAACTTGCCCACCAACCATTGTGGGTGTAGGGGTTGGTGGAACTTCAGACCAATGTGTAGCATTGGCAAAAAAAGCTGCGACTCGGCCATTGGGAACAGCCTGTAGTGATACTGACGGCGCTTTATTGGAAACTGAATTAAGCGCTGCGGTGAATCATTTGGGAGTTGGACCGCAAGGCTTAGGGGGGGATGCGACGGCATTTGCAGTGCAGGTTGAAGTAGCTGCAACCCATATTACGATGAATCCTGTAGCTGTAAATATGCAATGTCATTCAGCCCGTCGTGCGCGGGCTACTTTTACGCCAGCTGGTCTTGTATATGGGTATTAAACACTCGCAGGTTAGTTTATAATGGCCCATTACGAACTAGCTACTCCCGTTAGTGAAACCGCGATTCGTCAGCTACGAATTAATGATACGGTGACGCTGCAAAATACGCTCTTCGGTATTCGCGATGCTACGCAAATTCATTTATTTGATCGGGGCCGAAAAACCCGTTTTGATTTACATGGTCATGCAGTTATTCATACTGCACCCAATGTTCGTAAGGTAGCAGTTAGCACAGAGTTTCCCGTAGGCTATGAACCTGTTTGCATTGGCACCACAACTTCAGATCGGATGGAGCGCTTCACCCAACCATTAATGGCAGAAAATGGCGTGCGCATCATCATTGGGAAAGGCGGTTTGCGTGAAAGCTCAGCAAAAGCCTTTATTGAATTTGGCGGCGTTTATCTTGCCATTATTGGGGGCACCGCTGCGCTAGAAACGACCTGGATTGAGCAAATTGAAGATGTCGATCTTGATGACTTAAATCCTGAGTCCTTGTGGCGCTTTAAGATTCGTGATTTTGGCCCTTTATTAGTTGCGATGGATAGTTATGGTGGCAGCATCTATCAAAATGTTCAAAGCGAAGTAAATATTAATAAGCTAGCAGTATTGAAAAGTTTGGGAATTGATTCTTGATGAATGCCACTCTTCCATTGAAAATAATTGAAACCGATATTCTCATCTTAGGGTCAGGTGGTGCTGGTTTATTTGCCGCTTTGCATGCCCATCAAGCAAATCCGAATTTACAAATTACGATTGCCGTGAAGGGCTTATTGGGAAAATCCGGCTGTACCCGCATGGTTCAAGGCGGCTATAACGTTGCGCTAGCCGAAGGTGATTCGGTAGAGCGGCATTTTATGGATACGATCGAGGGTGGTAAATGGCTCTCAGACCAAGATTTAGCGTGGACTTTAGTCAGTACTGCGGTTGAACGTATTCATGAGTTAGAAAATGAGCTGGGATGTTTCTTTGATCGCAACCCCGACGGGACGATTCATCAAAAAGCCTTTGCTGGCCAAACTTTTGATCGTACGGTACATAAAGGTGACTTAACGGGTATTGAAATTATTAATCGTTTAGCTGAGCAGGTGTGGCAGCGCGGCATTCACCGCCTCGAAGAATATCGGGCTATCGAGTTAATTCGTAGTGCCGATGGGACATCGTTAGCGGGTGTATTGATGCTCGATATGCGTACTGGTGAATTTATCTTGGTGCGCGCGAAGGCAGTTTTGTTAGCCACTGGTGGCGGTCCTACTATGTATAAATACCACACACCTTCTGGTGACAAGAGTTGCGATGGTTTAGCTATGGCATTACGTGCTGGCCTTGAATTGCGCGATATGGAAATGGTGCAATTTCATCCTACCGGCTTGTTAGCTGGCCCAGGAACACGAATGACGGGGACGGTCTTAGAAGAAGGTTTAAGAGGCGCAGGCGGATATTTGTTAAATGGCAAGCAAGAGCGCTTTATGAGTAATTACGACTCTCGCAATGAACGGGCCACGCGGGATATTGTGTCACGGGCCATTAATACTGAAATTCGTTCAGGGCGCGCCACTCCGCACGGCGGGGTCTATATACAAATGAGCCACTTAGGGCCGGAGAATGTACGCAAACTATTTAAAGGCATGGTAGAGCGTTGCGCTGATAGTGGTTTTGATTTAGCGGGTGACTTAGTTGAGGTCGTACCAACTGCACATTACATGATGGGCGGTTTAGTCTTTAACGCCGATTGCAGCACTGCTTTGCCAGGCTTATTTGCGGCAGGTGAAGATACTGGCGGTGTTCACGGTGCCAATCGCTTGGGCGGCAATGGGGTGGCTAATTCCACTGTCTTTGGCGGTATTGCTGGCGAGACGATGGCGCAATATGTACTGGGTAAATCATTATTACCTTGCGATATGAATGCAGTAATCACCAGTATGAAAGAACACGAAGCCCCTTTAAGGCCAGTACAGGGCAATATTGAATCAGTGCGCGATGCCTTGGCAGATTGTATGTGGAATGATGTGGGTATTTCGCGCAGCAAAGAAAGTCTATTGCAGGCGCGTACGCGATTAGATCAATTAGCTGCAGAATTAAATGACATTGGGGTAGGTAACGATTCTCGCGAGTTCAATTTGACTTGGCAAGATTGGCTAAATTTACGCAATTTAATTTTAGTGAGTCGCACTATTAATGAAGCTGCGATCGCTCGTGAAAATTCCCGAGGCTCGCATTATCGTGAAGACTTCCCAGAAGCGGGTGATTTAGCAGGCTCTTATTACACTGTAGTTAATCTACGCCAGGGCCAACTCAATATTGAAAATCGCCAGGTAATGTTTACGCGTGTTCAACCTGGCGAAACTATCTTATTAGAAGCTTAATTTAGAGGCGTAATTCAGCTAAGCTTTATACAAATAAATGAATCAGCTTAGCTGAAAGGGTTAATCAAAATTATTGCGCCTGAATATTGCGGGCTTTAATTACCTTATCCCAAGTAGCCGACTCGGCCTTAATTAGCGCCTCAAGTTCTTTTGGCTTAGTTAGAAAACCAACATAACCATTTTGCTCTAGGCTAGCCTGCATTGCTTCAGACTCTAGGGCCTTGCCGGTGGCGTTGTAAATCTTTTCAAGAATTACATTCGGTGTGCCCATGGGTGCAGCTAAGGCAAACCAACCATTATTTTCAAATCCAGGTACACCAGCCTCTGCAACGGTAGGCACATTAGGCAATTGTTTCATGCGCGCTTTGCTAGTGACACCAAATGCTTTAACTTGTCCGGATTTAACAAAACCATTGGTTGCTGGAAAATTTCCCAGCATAAAATCAATTTGCCCAGCAATGAGGTCGTTCATTGCTAACGCTTCACCCTTGTAAGGAATATGCGTAGCAGGAATGCCGGCAGCATAAATAAAATTTTCACCTGCCATATGTACTTGGCTGCCAATTCCTGCTGAACCAAAATTTAAGTTCTTCGTTTTAGCTAGCGCAATTAATTCTTTGACATTATTGACTGGTAATTTGGGATTGACGGCCAAGACCATGGGGCCGCCAGCAACCGTCGTGATGTAAGTTAAGTCTTTCGCATAGTCAACTGGCATTTTTTTATATAAAAATGGATTAACAGTCATCATGCTGCCTGAAGCCAAAATCAGGGTATAGCCATCGGCCGGAGCTTTTGCTGCTGCTTCAGCGCCAATATTACCGCCCGCGCCAGCCCGATTCTCAATAATGACATTTTGTTTCAGGACGATGGAGAGTTGTTGCGCCAAAGCCCTACCCAAAATATCTGTCGTTCCCCCTGGGGCGAATGGAATAATTAACTTGATCGGCTTATCGGGCCAACTTTGCGCTTGGCCTAAAGGCCCATAGCTGAGTAAAAAAATTCCGCCAAACAGCGTAAAGATAAAAGCAAGCTGTGTACGAAGTTTGCTAAGTAGTTGATTTAACAGCATTTTGATGTCTCCAAGAGGATAAATTATATTGATACTTTTTAATTTTCTTACTTTTTAGCACTTGCAGTAACTATGAACTATATCCTTAGGTATTGCAAGTGATCTAAATCATCTATATGATTTAGATATGTCAATTATTTTTATCTCCGAGTTTATTTCTAGCCAAGCCTTGGCAGCCCTGAAAACCCACCATCAAGTCCATTACGAGCCGGAGAGCTATCAACAGCCCGCTACTTTAATTGCTTCACTGCAGCATGTTGAGGGATTAATTGTGCGTAATCTGACTCAAGTGAATGCTGAATTATTAGCTGCTGCACCAAACTTAAAGGTGGTAGGGCGCTTAGGGGTGGGTCTAGAAAACATTGATTTACCTGCTTGCGCTGCGCGCAATATCAAGGTCATACCTGCAACTGGAGCAAATGCTGAATCGGTTGCTGAATACGTGCTGGGGGCAGCTATTGCTTTGGGTCGTGGTTTTTTACCAGCTACCGAGCAAACCCTTGCAGGGAAGTGGCCGCGGCCACGTTTTTCTATTTGCCACGAATTGGCAGGCAAAACGCTAGGTATTGTGGGATTTGGCAGTATTGGTAGGGTGGTATTTCATAAGGCGCATGCCTTTGGCTTGCAATGTGTGGCGTACGATCCGATGTTAACGGGGGCTGCGGTTGAAATTGGGCAGCAGGCTATCCCTTTGTTGCCCCTGAATGATTTGCTTGCTAGTAGTGATGTCATTAGTTTGCATTTACCACTTTTGCCCGCTACCAAAAATTTGTTTTCTCATGCAACCTTGGGCTTGATGAAGCAAGGCGCTTTACTCATTAATACTGCGCGCGGCGGTATTGTCGATGAACTCGCTTTGGCCGAACATTTGCGCTCAGGAAAATTAGGCGGCGCTGCGCTCGATGTCTTTGAGGGCGAGCCTGCCAAAAATTTAAGCCATTTTTCCGGCCTAGAAAATCTCATTTTAAGCCCGCATATTGCTGGAGTGACAGTGGAAAGTAATGAGCGGGTGAGCCAATTGATTGCTACAGAAGTTAACCAATTTTTTCGGTCTTCGGCGATATGAAACTTACTTTTCAGCAAATCGTTGATTTAGCCTCTTCAGGTTTGCAAGCGGCGGGGATTGATGCTAAATCAGCATATGAAACTGCGCAATTTTTAGCTCTAGCTGAAGCCGATGGTCTAGCGTCCCATGGCCTAGCGCGCGTAGCGCAATATGCGGGGCATGCGAAGAGTGGGCGGATTGCACTCAAGGCAAGTCCCCGAGTACAAATGTTCAAATCGGCGGCAGCTTTAGTTGATGCACGCGATGGCTTAGCTTTTCCTGCCTTACGCTTTGCCACTGACCTATCGGTTAACTTGGCTGCAAACTTTGGTATTGGTATAGTTGCTGTAACAAATAGCCATCATTTTGGCGTGGCAGGGCATTACACCGAGGCTGCGGCACGAGCTGGTTATATTTCATTATTATTTGGCAACACCCCTGCAGCGATGCCGATGGCTGGTGGAAGTAAGGCCATTTTTGGTACTAATCCCTTGGCCGCTGCTTTTCCTGTACTCAACAGCAATCCATTGGTCATCGATATGTCGCTCTCAGCAGTGGCGCGGGGTAAATTGCTGCTTGCAGCCAAAAAAGGCGAAGCGATACCCGCAGGTTGGGCGCTCACTGCTGATGGCAAGCCAACGACGGATCCGCAGGCTGGTTTACAAGGTTTAATGGTGCCTTTAGGTGGAGACAAAGGCGCTTTATTAGCACTTGTCATTGAGTTACTAGTAGTTGGCTTATCTGGCAGTCAATTTTCATACGAGGCTGATTCCTTTTTTAACGCTAAAGGCAATCGTCCGCGCCTTGGTCAGCTACTGATTACGATTGATCCCGGCCTTTCTGGCAAAGGTATTTTTCAAAGCCGCATGAACAATTTTCTTGCGCAAGTAGCACAAGATCGTGCCGTGCGCTTGCCAGGGCAGCGCCGTTTTAATTTACGTGCAGCAGCATTTTTAGTTGGAACCGAAGTACCCGATGCTTTACTGGAGGAAATTCAGGCTGGCATTCAGCAGTCGTGGAAGATTTAATAATTAAATGATTTTTAAAGGAGAAGTTGATGATACATTTCGTCGTGCATGAGCCAGGAGACGTCGTTGGCGTAGTGGTGGTTGAGGGTGTTAAAGCAGGTACCGACTTAACTGGTTGGGTGATGGATGGGGACAGCACTGTCACAATTAAATCTGAGAGCGATATTCCTATTGGGCACAAAATTGCCCTCCAAGATTTAAAGACCGGTGACACCATTATTAAATATGGGGTTGATATTGGTAAGGTGGTTGCGCCGATTAAAAAAGGCGAGCATACCCATGTTCAAAATGTAAAGACCAAGCGCTGGTAATTGATAAACGCCTGATCAGAGTAAAAGAAAGAGATAAAAAATGATGAATTTAAAAGACGCAAGTTTCATGGGTTATCGTCGTGAAAATGGCCGCATGGGTATTCGTAATCATGTCATCATCCTGCCTTTGGATGATTTGTCGAATGCTGCCTGCGAAGCGGTGGCTAACAATATTAAAGGGACGATTGCCATTCCCCATCCTTATGGTCGCTTGCAGTTTGGTGCCGATTTGGAATTGCATTTCCGTACCCTAATTGGCGCAGGCTGTAATCCGAATGTAGCAGGCGTGGTGGTAATTGGTATCGAGCCCCAATGGACTGGCAAAGTAGTTGAGGGTATTAAAAAATCGGGCAAACCAGTTGAAGGGTTTTGGATCGAGCGTAATGGCGATACGGCTACCATTGCTAGTGCGAGTAAAGCCGCCTATGCGATGATGAAGCATGCTTCTAAGCAACAGCGTGTCTCAGCGCCATTATCGGAGTTATGGGTTTCAACCAAATGCGGCGAATCTGATACCACTTCAGGTTGCGCTTCAAACCCAGCAGTAGGCAATGCTTTCGATAAATTATATGAAATTGGCTCAACGCTTGTGTTTGGTGAAACTACTGAATTAACTGGTGGTGAGCACTTGGTTGAGGCACGTTGCCGCACACCAGAAGTTAAAAAACAATTTCGCGCTATGTTCGATCGCTATCAAGATGTGATTGAGCGGAATAAAACCAGCGATTTATCGGATTCACAACCAACCAAAGGCAATATTGCTGGCGGCTTAACCACGATTGAAGAAAAAGCCTTAGGCAATATTCAGAAAATCGGTAAGAAATGCATTGTAGATGGCGTATTGGATAAAGCTGAAGTTCCAGCAATGAAGGGCTTGCATTTTATGGACTCTTCTTCAGCCGCTGCCGAAATGGTCACTTTATGTGCCGCTTCTGGTTTTGCAGCCCACTTGTTTCCTACTGGCCAAGGTAATGTAATTGGTAATCCAATTCTACCGGTGATTAAACTTTGCGCTAATCCAATGACAGTACGTACCATGTCAGAGCATATTGATGTTGATGTGTCGGGAATATTGCGGCGTGAAGAAACCTTAGATTCTGCGGGTGATAAATTATTAGATGCTTTAATGCGTACAGCTAATGGCGAATTAACGGCAGCAGAAATTTTAGGTCACCGTGAATTTGTGATGACGCGTTTGTATGAATCTGCTTAAGCTATAACGGTATGAAGTCCCTGACCGCCTATCAAGAGGTGAAGCAAAAAATCACCGCTGATTTGGTCAGGGGCCGTTTTCCTATTGGGCAGGCCTTGCCGGCAGAAAAAGATTTGTCTCAAGAGTTTGATGTTTCGATTGGAACATTACGCAAGGCAGTCGATGAGTTAGTAGCCGAAGGAATTGTTATTCGGCGGCAAGGGAAGGGTACTTTTCAGGCCGAGCATGACTCGAAGCGTCAGCTGTATTACTTCTTTCATGTTGTGCGGCATGATGCCGATAAAAAAATTACTCCGCGCGTTGAGCTGGCCTCATTAAATAGCGCCTTAGCAAGTCGTGAGGAGGCAATGAAGCTGGACATTAAAGAGGGATCACCCGTTTGGCGTATTGTCAATCGACTTTACCTAGAAGAGCAGTGCGTGATGATTGATCAAATTACGCTTGATAAAAAACGCTTTAAAAATTTAACCCGAACGATCTTTGAAAATCGCCAAGGCAGTATTTATCAGTTATACCAAGTGAAGTATGGCCAGTCGGTAGCGCGCACGCGTGAACGCTTAAGGGCTGGGTTAGCAGGCAAGCAATTTGCAAGTTGGCTAGAGTTAAAACCCCAATCGCCTGTAATTACGATTCGTCGAGTCGCTTTTAATTTACAAGATGAGCCGATTGAGTGGCGTATTTCAACCGTAAATACCACGCAGCATGAATACTTTAATGAGCTAGTAGTTTAGGGTCTACCGTTTAGTTTGATCTGCTAACTCTTGAGCCCAATTACTAATTGCAGTAACGACTAGCGCAGCTGCAGGGAGCTGACTGTCTTTGCTTGTATGAAGTTCCCAACTTAAGCGTTGTTTAAATGCGCTACGCATTTCTTCACCGATACCACAGCCCCAGACTTGAATTTTTGTTTGCTGGGTCCACGCCAAGACATGAAGTAAGTGGTCGAGCAAAAATGCTTCACCGTTAGCCTGCTGGGTTGCGCGATCCATTGGACAACCATCTGATAGCAGAATTATTTTTTTATCGTGAATAGCTGAGCCGCTCTTAGCTATGCGATTTGTAGCCCAGAGCAAAGCTTCGCCATCTAAGCTCTCGCGATAGAGGTCGGGCTTTAATAGGGCGGCCATGCCTAAACGGGCCTTACGCCAACTGGTTTGATGATCTTTAAAAATCCAATGCGCACGTTCATTGAGGCGCCCTGGGTTTGCGCCAGAGCCTGCTTTTTGCCATTCTTTAAAAGGCCTGCCACCTTGCCAGGCCAGTGTGCTATAGCCTAAGACTTCTGTAGCTACACCGGCAGACTCTAGTATTCGCACCATGACATCGATAAAACTAGCCAGTGCGAGACGCTGTGCTTTCATTGAGCCTGAGCAATCCAATAGAAAGGTAATTTGAGTGCGCGCCAGCGGTTTTGTAATCTGTTGCTTTTGGATGGGCGCTTGCAAAGGTGAAGAAATGACGCGAATGAGATGGCGACGATCGAGCAATCCTTCATTGGCTGTATTTTGCCACTGACTCAATTGGGGCTGAGCTAGGAGGGCAGTGTAGATCCGCATAAATTTCCCCCAAGGAATTTGCCAAGCCTGAATACACTGATCTATTTCAGCGCGATAACTGTGTAATTGCTCTATCCGCACCGCAGTTTCTGCCTTTATTTCAAGATCATAAGCAGAGTTATAAATGTGATACTGATTGAGTATTGCCTGAGTTTCTCTGAATTGGGCTTGTTTACTACTGCTAGTATGCGGTTTCTCGGTGATGCTAGTGTTAGTTTCCTGCGGTGGTAGCCAATCAATTAATAAAGCAGTCGTATTGGCCTGTTTGCGTTTTGACCGCAAGCTAGGTTGACTTTGATATTCGTTACGTACGAGCGTGCAGACCATAGCTACTAATAAGAGGGCCTGCTCTGCATAAGCTTCCTGTTGGGTTCGACAGGCTTTAAGTTGTTTAAGAATGGGGCCAGTATCTGTAGATAAGCCGGCACGGGTTGCCTCTACCGTATCTTGCATCAGTTGCGGTAACTCTTGATTATTCAGCCGCATCCAGACCATACTAAAAATAGCCAGTAAGAGTAAGCCAATGCTGCCTTCAGCTTGGCCCGATGTCATCCATTGGGTAAGCCAAGCAATAAATTGTTGACGTAAATTTTTTTTACTGCCAACTAAGTAATTAGGACAAATACTTTCTACCCGTATTTGTTCTAAAACTTCGAAAATAAAAGATCCCAATTGATCTTCTGGGCTCAGGGACCGATGTAAAGCATGATCGGAATACCGTAAACGCAAGGCAATTCCATCGAGTATGCCGCGCGCCTGAAACCACGATGGCTGCTGATGCTCTAAGAGCAGATGGGGCGCTAACTGGCCAAAAGGTTTGGCGGCTTGATACAGCTGCCAATTACGTATTTCTGTACTTAAATCGCCAGATAAGGAGCGGATAACTGCCGCGAATTGGTCTTGGCGCTGAAAATCATGATGCGATTGATTTTGCACAATTTAAATTTATTTAACTGTGTAACTCAGCATCAAAACAACGTTGATAGTACTCGGCTACTAGAGATTGTTCTTCAGCAGCGCATTTATTCAAAAATGCTAAACGAAAAGCCATCGACAAATCGTTAAAAATGCGCCAATTTTCAGCCCACGTAATTAATGTACGGGTAGACATGAGGGTTGATAAATCGCCTGCCGCAAAACCGTTACGCGTGAGACTTGCTAGGTGCACCATTGAGTCGACTACATTTTGCATGGGGTGAGAAGCCATTTCTGGTACGCGAGCTAAGACAATTTTAGCCTCTTGATCAGGCGAAAGATAATTGAGTGCAGCAACAATATCCCAGCGGTCCATTTGGCCATGGTTGAGCAATTGCGTGCCATGATATAAGCCATTCCAATTACCTAAGCCAACAGTATTGCTCGTCGCAAAAATACGAAACGCGGGGTGGGGTGCAATGACCCGATTTTGATCTAATAAAGTCAGCCGCCCTTCGCGCTCTAACATGCGCTGAATTACAAACATAACCTCGGGCTGCCCCGCATCGTATTCATCTAGCACCAACGCCATAGGGCGCTGTAAGGACCAAGGGATTAAGCCCTCCTGAAACTCGGTTACTTGTTTACCCTCACGGAGAGCAATCACATCTTTGCCAATTAAATCCATGCGGCTAATTTGGCCATCGAGATTAATTCGTAAACAAGGCCAATTGAGTCGCGCAGCAATTTGTTCAATATGGGTTGATTTCCCCGTGCCATGCATCCCCTGCAATAAAACCCGCCGATTAAAAGCAAATCCCGCCAGCACCGCCAGTGTGACGTCTGCATTCAGGCAGTAGGCTGGATCAATTGGGGGCACGAATTCATTCGGCTGACTGAAAGCGGGGACGACAAAATTAGCCCGCAATGCGCATTCAGGAAAGGCCTCTTTTGCTTCCACTTGCCGATCGGGTTGCAGTAGACTTAAATCTGCTAAAACACTGGGGCTGGACATGCTTCCTTCTCCAAAAGACCATCATCGAATCGATCCAAATTTCTACTCCAATATATTCCATATAATGGTTTAATCGCTTGACTTAAGCTAAAATCCCTGATTATTATGCAAATTATAGAACAAATTGTTCCATTTAATCGAATAGGAAATCATCCCCATGTCTAAAAATATGCCCAATTTAAGTAGTGGCCCCCACAAAATGACGCCCTCAGAGGCCTTTGTCGAGACGCTGGCTGCCAATGATGTCAAGGATATTTTTGGCATTATGGGCTCGGCATTTATGGATGCGATGGATATCTTTGCGCCTGCAGGTATTCGTTTAATTCCGGTAGTGCATGAGCAGGGTGCTGCGCATATGGCAGATGGCTATGCGCGAGTCAGCGGCAGGCATGGGGTAGTCATTGGTCAAAATGGCCCAGGCATTAGTAATTGCGTTACTGCAATTGCAGCAGCTTATTGGGCACACAGCCCAGTAGTGATTATTACCCCTGAGACCGGCACGATGGGAATGGGCTTAGGTGGCTTTCAGGAAGCGAACCAATTACCGATGTTTGAAGAGTTCACCAAATATCAAGGGCATGTGAATAATCCCAAGCGGATGGCTGAATTTACTGGGCGCTGTTTTGATCGGGCCATGTCGGAAATGGGGCCAACTCAACTCAACATTCCCCGTGATTATTTTTATGGTGAAATTGAAGTCGAGATTCCTCAGCCCAATCGCTTAGATCGTGGGCCCGGTGGAGAGACTAGCTTAGATGCTGCCGCCGAGCTTTTAGCAAATGCCAAGTTTCCCGTGATTATTTCGGGTGGTGGTGTGGTTATGGCCGATGGCGTTGAAGAATGTAAAGCCTTAGCTGAGCGCCTTGGTGCGCCGGTGGTGAATAGCTATTTACACAATGACTCCTTTCCTGCTAGTCATCCGCTGTGGTGTGGTCCTTTGGGATATCAAGGTTCTAAGGCGGCGATGAAATTAATTTCTCAGGCTGATGTGGTGGTGGCTTTAGGTTCACGCTTGGGCCCCTTTGGCACTTTGCCCCAGCATGGCATGGATTACTGGCCCAAGCATGCCAAGATTATTCAGATCGATGCAGACAATAAGATGCTGGGTTTAGTGAAGAAAATTTCCGTAGGTATTTGTGGCGATGCCAAAGCGGCAGCGATTGCCTTAAGTAAGCGTTTAGAAAAGAAAACCTTAGTAGCTGATGCCAATAAAGCAGAGCGGGCGAAAATCATTGCGGCCGAAAAGGCTGCGTGGGAAAAAGAATTAGACGCATGGACTCATGAAAAAGATGCCTTTAGCCTTGACATGATTGAAGAGCAGAAAAAAGAAAAGACACCGCTGGGTGGGGAATATTTACATCCACGTGAGGTACTGCGTGAATTAGAGAAAGCAATGCCCGCAGATGTGATGGTTTCAACCGATATTGGTAATATTAATTCGGTTGCCAACAGCTATTTACGCTTTGAAAAGCCACGCAGTTTTTTCGCGCCAATGAGTTTTGGTAACTGCGGCTACGCTCTGCCAACTATTATGGGCGCCAAAACTGCTGCGCCCAATCGCCCCGCAATTGCCTATGCTGGCGATGGTGCCTGGGCGATGAGTATGGTCGAAATCTTAACAGCGGTTAGGCACAACATACCTGTAACAGCAATCGTCTTTCATAATCGCCAGTGGGGAGCTGAAAAGAAAAATCAAGTCGATTTCTATAATCGGCGTTTTGTTGCGGGTGAGTTGGAGAGCCCCAGTTTTGCTGAAATCGCTAAGTCGATGGGCGCCGAAGGTATTGTGGTCGATCGCTTAGATCAAGTAGGGCCGGCCCTAAAGCAAGCAATTGAGATGCAAATGAAGGAAGGCAAAACCTGCGTAATAGAAATTATGTGCACCCGTGAATTAGGTGATCCATTCCGTCGCGATGCTTTATCAAAACCGGTCCGTTTATTGGAAAAATACCAAGATTACGTGTAAGTTTAGCGGGATCGATGCAGGCTTAGCCCTTAAAAGCTAAGCTTTCTAGAGAGTTATCGCCTAGGGATATTCCCTAGGGTTAATAACCCTAGCTAGTGATACGATATTTACTGTTTCAGCGCGCCATAAATTAAATAAAGGAGTTTCAATTGAATAAATCAGAATTAGTGGAAAAAATTGCCGCAGATGCCGAATTATCTAAAGCATCTGCCGACCGTGTTCTAAGTTCGGTTATCGACAATATTATTAAAGCGGTTACTAAAGGTGGCGTAGTGCAACTGATTGGTTTTGGCACCTTTAAATCGGGTAAAAGAGCGGCTCGACTAGGGCGTAACCCTGCTACTGGTGCAGAAATTAAGATTCCCGCTGCGAAGACCGCCAAATTTTCAGCAGGTAAAGCATTTAAAGATGCGGTTAATAAGCGTAAGTAAATTTAAATTCTTAATAAAAAAACCGCCATCTGCTGGCGGTTTTTTTAAGCTTTGTTTTAATGACAGCGTTAATTATTTTTATGAAACCCGTTGATAATATAAATTTTGCGGATGGTTTGCTTCAGCAAAAAACATCCAACGCTCCGCAATTAAACCGCTACAGTGAATGATAAAAGCGACCATGATCCAGCTATAGCTTTGTGCGGAAATAGCATATGCTAAGGCGATCATCGGGACAAAGTAGGCATTAAAGAAAATAATTTTTCGTAAATTACTGATTACTAAATTACTTTGCTGATGAAAAAATTCGCGGGTATTAAAGCTGCCACCCATTAAGCCCATGGAAGTTTGCCGAAGTTGAGGATTTTTAATTCCTGTAGCAGAATTTAAATTCGAAATAGGCTTTAGGCGTTGATTCCGGCGCCAAATCCATAACTTAATGTTGAGACAGGCGAAAAGTAAAATGAAACCAAAGCCCGCTAGAAGTGATGGCTCGATTGCTGGAATGACAGAGGGCCAAATAGCAATTAAGCTGGCGAATAAGAGCCAGCCCGATGTGAGGCCTAGCGCCATGAAATTAACCAAGGTTAGGGGGCTGGCCCACTCTTGAATAAAGCGAATGCATTGATAAATTTGTGCAGTACAAACCCACAAAGCAATAGCCAGAATAATTAGAGCAAGCCATAACCAAGTTGGTTGTTGCTGGTTAATTGTAAAGAGCCAAGCTAAGCCGGTAACGGCAATGAATAAGGGTAAAACTAGCACCTCACGAGAAAGCCATGAAGTACGCCACATTAGCATAGCCCGCCAAGCGCGCTCGGGGTGACCCAAGTGAAAAAATGAGGCTAGTAAGCTAATCAATAGTAGTGCTAAGGCTACTGGCAAAGCAAGCCAAGCAAGAAATTCACTCGGCAATATTACAGTGCGCAAATTGATAAGGGCAATAGAAATAATTAAACCTTGAGCCATTCCCGCTAAGGTAGTAAAAAAAATGAGAGAAAAATTAGGTTGCATTAGTTTTCATCCATTACAGCTTGAATGGTGTCCATAATTGAGCGGGGTAAATATTGATTGGCTGGTTGTGTTTCCCATTCGGGCATTAGCGAATATCCACCGCGTTCTTTAATGGCGATACTGGCTTCTGATAGGGGATCATGCACGTCACCAAAAATACGCGCACTGGTGGGGCAGGCTAATACACAGGCAGGTTTACGTTCACTTTCGGGCAAAGTTTTGCTATAGATGCGATCAACGCATAAAGTACATTTAGTCATTACCTGACGTTCTTCGTCGAGCTCGCGTGCGCCATATGGGCAGGCCCAAGCACAATATTTACAGCCAATGCATTTATCGTAATCAACTAAAACAATGCCATCTTCAGCCCGTTTATAACTTGCCCCAGTAGGGCATACAGGCACACAAGGGGGATCTTCACAATGCAAACACGACTTAGGAAAATGCACGGTTTCCATTTTTGGAAATGAACCCGCTTCATAGGTTTGTACGCGGTTAAAAAAAGTGCCAGTCGGATTTTCACCGTATGCATGCAAATCGGTTAACGGACCAGCTGAGCCTTGGGTATTCCACTCCTTGCAAGAGGTAACGCAAGCATGACAACCAACGCAAACATTTAAATCGATGACGAGGGCAAGTTGTTTATTGGTTTTCATTGAAACTCCCCAGCATTTTTTGCATTCTTACCTAAGGGCATACCAGGTACTGTGAAGGCTTTCACTTGTGGCCAAGTTTCTGCAGGTTCACTAGCATCGGCTAAAGCTAATTTGACCCGCACGTCATACCAACCTGCTTGACCTGTAATGGGATCGGAATTGCTGACAGTAAAGCCGCCTAAGGCCAATTCTTCGGTAATAAGATGGTTCAGTAGGAACCCTTTTTTTGACTCGTCGGCATTAGCAGCTAAGCTCCAAGCCGACTCTGCTTTGCCAATCGCATTCCAAGTCCAAACTGTGCCTGGGTCAACTGCTTCGGAATGGCGTGCCATGCATTTCACTTTGCCCCATTGCGATTCAATCCAAATCCAGGCGCCATCAGCAATGCCTTGATCGGTAGCCGTCTTGGTATTCACAAATAAATAATTATGGCTATGAATTTGCCTCAGCCATGCATTTTGGGAATCCCAAGAGTGATACATCGCCATGGGCCGTTGGGTAATTGCGTTTAAATTAAAAGTCGCTAAGTCCGTCACTTCTTCTTCGAGTGGGGGATACCAAAATGGTAAGGGATCAAAATATTTTTCAATCCGTTTTTTTAGATGCTCGGGGGGTTTGCGACCTGGGCGCTTACCTTGCGCTGCTAAACGAAATTTTTGCAAGATATCGGAATACACCGCAATCATAATCGGATCATTTTTTTGCCGGATCGCATTGGCTTTAGCAAAATCGAGGTAGCTACGATTCCAATTGCGCATGTAATGATGTTCTTCGGGCATGTGATATTGAAATACACAATTGTTATCGGCGTATTGTTGCCATTGATTTGCATTCGGCTCGCCGCGCAAACTTTTATCTCCTTCTTTGCCGCGCCAGCCCGCTAAAAATCCAATGCCAGAATCAGGCGCGGTTTCAAAGCGGGTAATGAAATCGGTATAGCCAGTAAATTTACGTTGGCCATCTGCGGTTGTAAACGCAGGTAATTTCAGGCGGGAAGCCAATTCAACAAGCACCTCTTGAAAGGGCTTGCATTCTCCCATCGGCGCCAATACCGGAATACGGACTGAATCTACAGGCCCATCAAATTCCGAGATCGGACGATCGAGCATGCTCATCACGTCGTGACGCTCTAAATAAGTTGTATCGGGCAAAACTAGATCTGCAAAATCAACCATCTCCGACTGGAAGGCATCACACACCACTAAGAAAGGAATTTTAAATTCACCATCAGCATTTTTCGAATTTAATAACTCACGCACTTGCATGGTATTCATGGTGGAATTCCACGACATATTAGCCATGAAAATCATCAGCGTATCGATGGTGTAGGGATCACCTTTAACTGCATTGGTAATCACGTTGTGCATTAAGCCATGTGCTGCTAAGGGGTGCTCCCAAGAATAGGCCTTATCTATGCGTAGGGGTTGCTCATTATTATCCAGCGCGAGGTCTTCAGGTTGAGTGGGCCAACCAAGCGGCGCTTTACCAAGCGGGGTATTAGGTTTGACATCAGCCTCAGAAGAGGGTGGTTTGACATTGGGCGGTACCTGTCTTGGATAGGGCGCCTTATGGCGAAAGCCACCTGGGCGATCGATGGTGCCTAGCAATGACATTAAGACGGCTAGCCCCCGGGTCGTTTGAAAACCATTTGAATGAGCCGAAAGACCGCGCATTGCATGAAATGCAACAGGGCGGCCAATCACTTTATCGTGCTCAACACCCCATACGTCAGTCCACTGAATCGGTAACTCGAAGGCTTGTTCGAAAGCGGCATGCGCCATTTCTTTAGCGAGCTGCCGAATCCGCTCAGCCGCAATACCCGTAATCGAGGCAGCCCACTCTGGCGTGGTATCAGCAACTTGACGACGCAGTAACTCAAATGCAGGCGCAACTTTTTTACCGGCATGAGGGCCTGCGCCCATGATGTATTCACCGCTGAGGGCAGGCGATACTCCAGCCTCAAAGCAAGGACGAGCACTATTGGTTTTTTCATCCCACACATATTTATTGTGCGGTAGATCCAGGTTAATTTGCTCGCTATCGGGATCATACAAAAATAGCCCCTCTTCTGGGCCAGAATCTAAACAAACCAATTGCCCTGAATTACTATAGCGCTGCAAAAATGGGGCATCGAACTTCTCCTCACGAATGAGCTCATGCATCAACGCCATAAATAAGGCGCCATCCGTACCAGGTTTAATGGGTATCCATTCATCGGCAATTGCTGAGTAACCTGTGCGCACTGGATTAATAGAAATAAAGCGGCCGCCGGCACGCTTAAATTTGGATAAAGCAATTTTCATCGGGTTGCTGTGATGATCTTCAGCGGTACCAATCATAATAAATAATTTAGCTCGATCTAAATCAGGACCACCAAATTCCCAAAAGCTACCACCGATGGTGTAGATCATGCCTGCAGCCATATTGACAGAACAAAAGCCACCATGGGCGGCATAATTTGGCGTACCAAATTGACGCGCAAACAAACCGGTTAAGGCTTGCATCTGATCGCGGCCAGTAAACAGAGCAAATTTCTTTGGATCGGAAGCACGAATTTTTGCTAAGCGCTCGCTTAAGATTTCAAATACTTGCTCCCAACTAATCGGTTCAAAAGCACCTTCACCCCTAGCACTACCGGCTTTACGTAAGAGGGGCTGAGTAATGCGAGCAGGTGATTTTTGCTTCATGATTCCTGCTGAGCCCTTGGCGCAGATCACGCCCTTGTTTAAGGGGTGATCAGGATTACCATCGATGTAGACGAGTTCGCCCTCGCGCAGGTGGGCGCGAATGCCGCAACGGCAGGCGCACATATAGCAAGTGGTTTTCTTAATTTCATCGATTGGCTGTTGCTGACCAATGGGATCGTGAACGGGGGCACTGGAAAAGAGTTTGAACATATTGTTTAGCTTTTGATAAATTAAAATCTAAGAGGTAGGATACACAAAATTGGCGAAGAATGTGGCTTTAAAAAAAGTCGGGCAATAAATGCGTTAAAAAAGCTAGCTAGAGGCTTTAACTAAGCGTAACTTAGGATAATTCGCTTTAGCGCCATCAAGGAAATTTTCAATTGATCGGGTTAAGTAGCCTTCAAAATTAATTTTAGTCTCGTGGTTAAAAATATATTTACGGGTAGCATAAGCAAAGAAACTACCATGTAAGACCCAAACAAATTCTCGCTCATCATCGGAGATTGGCCCCCAGCTTTTATCATCACCGCAGAGGGCTCTTAAGGCCATGCAAACTGGATCAATCAGCCGTTGACGAATCATCTTGAGGTATTTCTGATTCATGCCAGTGCCCGCTAAACCTGAATATAAATACACCCGAATCCACCGGCGCGAGAAGCTATCCTCAAAATATTGTTGATAAAAGGTTACGAGGCGCTTTTTTAGGGGAATAGTTTGGTTTTCTAGTAACGCATCCCACTCTTTTTGCCAAGAGTCTAAGAAGATGATTTCGAACACTTCTTCCATCAAGACCTGTTTTGAAGGGAAGTAGCGGTAGAGTAGGGGCTGGGTAATGCCTAGGCGCTCAGACAGTTCCCTAGTTTTGCCAGTAAAGCCTAGTTCAGCAAAGTAATCGATAGCCCCCGCCAAAATGAGCTCGCGCCGCTGACTCGGCGCCATTCTGATGCGCGATTTTTGTGGCGCCTTTTTGGCTGGTTTGCGTTTAGCAACTTTAAGGGGCATATGGTGTTATAAAACCTAGTAAATGCTGCAATATTGAAATACCCAAAAATCGTAAAAAGCTTGATAAGCTATTGTATTTACTTGGATGCCCCTTAGCGTTGCAGGTCGTCTAAGTAGTTTCCCTAATTAATCGTTGATAAATACTGTGAAATTTTTGCATTAATGTTGTATAGTTCTAATTATCAATAGATTAATTAAGCTTTAGGCCGTCTTCAGATAACCGTTAATTTTACAGAGGTTCAAATGCCAAGTGATATCGAAATAGCTCAAAAAGCGACCATGAAAAAGATCGCCGGAATTGCCAAGGAGCGCTTAGGCATTCCTGAAGACTCGCTAGAGCCATTTGGGCATTACAAGGCCAAGGTCTCATTAGCTTATTTAGATACCTTAAAAAACAAAAAAGACGGCAAACTTATCTTAGTAACAGCAATTAGTCCAACCCCCGCAGGCGAAGGTAAAACCACCACTACGGTTGGCTTGGGCGATGCGCTGAACCATATCGGCAAAAAAGCCATGATTTGTTTGCGTGAACCCTCTCTTGGCCCAGTGTTTGGCGTAAAGGGCGGGGCAGCCGGGGGAGGCTACGCCCAAATCGTGCCCATGGAAGATATTAATTTGCATTTCACGGGCGATTTTTCGGCGATTGCCTTGGCTAATAACTTGCTAGCGGCTTTAATTGATAACCATATTTATCATGGCAATACCTTGGGTATTGATGTGCGTCGTATTCAATGGAAGCGGGTAGTGGATATGAATGACCGCGCTCTACGCTCCATTACTGCTGGCTTGGGAGGCCCTGGTAATGGCTACCCCCGTGAAGATGGCTTTGATATTGTGGTTGCCTCAGAGATCATGGCAATTTTCTGTTTGGCCACGTCAATCGAGGATTTAAAAGAGCGTTTGTCAAAAATTGTGGTTGGCTATACCCGCGATTTAAAGCCCGTTTTAGCAAAAGATCTGAATGCGCATGGTGCCATGACGGTATTGCTTAAAGATGCGCTGGCACCTAATTTGGTGCAAACCTTAGAAAATAATCCAGCCTTTGTTCATGGTGGCCCCTTTGCCAATATTGCCCATGGTTGTAATTCAGTTATTGCCACTCAAGCCGCATTGAAGTTAGCGGATTATGTAGTGACAGAAGCAGGGTTTGGTGCGGACTTGGGCGCTGAAAAGTTTATTGATATTAAATGCCGTAAGTCAGGTTTGCGTCCTGCGGCTGTCGTGATCGTAGTAACAGTGCGCGCGATGAAGTATCACGGTGGAGTTGATGTTGCCAATTTAACTAAAGAAGACTTAATTGCCTTAGATAAGGGTTTGGTCAATTTGGAGCGTCACGTTGAAAACATTACTCAGGTCTATAACTTACCCTGCGTTGTTTCGATCAATCAATTCTTGAGTGATACCGATGCAGAAATCGATTTGATTCGTAAGCGGATGGATCGTTTTGGAGCAAAAGTAGTAGTGGCTTCGCATTGGGCCCATGGCGGTAAAGGTGCGGCAGATCTAGCCAAGATTGTTGTTGACCTTTGCGAATCTGATAAAAAAATGCAGTTTGTTTACGAAGAAGAAGATACGCTTTGGGAAAAAATTAATAAAATCGCAAAACGGGTTTACCGTGCTGGGGAAGTAAATGCGGATTCAAAAGTCCGTGCGCAAATTGCCAGTCTGCAGGAGCAGGGTTATGGGCATTACCCAGTATGTGTAGCCAAAACTCAAAGTTCTTTTTCAACCGATGCAAAATTACGTGGCGCTCCAGAGGGACACACCATTACTGTGCGTGAAGTTCGCTTGGCTGCTGGCGCTGAATTTATCGTCATGGTTTGTGGTGACATCATGACCATGCCTGGTTTACCTAAGGTACCTTCGGCAGAAAAAATTGACTATATTGACGGCAAAGTAACAGGCCTTTTTTAATCAGCAATCTTTTATCAGCGTAACTTCAATCAATTTATTTTAATTAGGGAGCGAAATATGTCTCGTAATTCTGCCGAATGGCTGCAAACCCCAAGTTTTCCGAACTCACATTTTGTCGACAGCCGCATTTACACCGATGAAGGTTTATTTAAAGAAGAGCAAGAAAAAATCTTTAACAAAAGCTGGATTATTGCTTGCCATGAGAGCGAGTTAGTTAATGCTTTCGATTATCGTACCTTTAGCCATCCAGGCGGAGCGCCCTTAATTATTGTGCGCGGTGAAGATATGCAGGTCCGCTCTTTTTACAATATTTGCCCACACCGTGGCAACACGTTGTTGTACGATCCGGTGGGCAATGCGAAGCGCATCACTTGTATTTTCCATGCTTGGATGTTTGATACCAAAGGTAAGTGTATAGAAATTTCACGTGGCACACAGGGCTACCAAGATCGTTATACCTGTGAAAATGCTGGCTTGAGAGAAGTTAGAACTGAAATTGGTTACGGTGGCTTCGTTTGGGTTAACGTTGATGATCAAGCGCCAACACTAAAAGAATATATCGGCGATTCGATGAATATGCTGGATGATAATTTATCGATGCCATTAGAAGTATTCCACTACCACAAGGCTATCGTCGATACGAACTATAAATTGTGGCACGACACTAACAGTGAGTTTTATCACGATTACATGCACTACTTCAATAAAGCTACAGGCATGATGCAGCCTGGTTATTTTGATCGCAAATATACCGGTTATCCCAATGGTCACGCAACGGTAGGTTCAATGGAAGTAAAGTATGACGCCTATACCAAAGGTAGCAAAGAACGTGCTGTAGGTTGGCCTGGGCTTGCGCCAGGGGGCTGGATCTTGATTGATATCTTTCCTGGGATGACATTTAATTTACGCACGTCGGTTTTACGCATGGATACCGCTATTCCACTCGGCCCTAATAAATTGATTATTGAATTTAGGGGTCTTGCACCGAAAAGCGATACTCCAGAGCAGCGTGCTGAACGTATTCATGATCACAATGTCATTTGGGGTCCATTTGGCCGTAATCTGCATGAAGATTTGCTTGGCGTTCATGGTCAAGGCAGAGCGATGCGCGATGGGACTGATAGCAAGTGGGTGATTCATGGTCGCGAGGAAAATTCGACGATTCATGATGAAGTTGGTATGCGTCATTTTTATGCAGAGTGGAGCAAAAAAATGCAACGGCCCGCTTTTAATCCGCTTGGCGATAACAAGTTAAATGCTGTGAAAGAAGTTGCTTAACTTACAGACTGCTTTATTTTTGAGAGAGTAATAATGGATGATCGTATACAAATTTCAGAGCTTATTTATAAAAGTTTTTTGACTTTAGACGATTTGAATTTTGCCGGTTTTATAGCCTTATGTGATCCTCAGTACCACTACAAAATTACGGCTTATAGCCCTGAAATACGTAAAGAGATGATTTGGCTAGAGGAGTCGCGCGATTCTCTCAAGTTGTTATTTGATAACCTACCAAAACATAATAGCGATCACTCACGCCTCTCTCGCTTAGGGAATGTGTACTTAGTCAGTAAAGCAGGCGCCCATGAGTGGGATGCAGTCACTTTTCTAGAAGTTTTTAGAACCACCCTAGATGGGGGTGCAACCGAATTATTTGCGGTGGCTAAGGTGTATGACAAGATTACTGAAGCCAACAAAGAATTTAAATTACTGAGTCGTGAAATTAAGATGGAGACCCGCATGTTTGGCTTTGGTCACCATATTCCTTTTTAAGGCTTGATAAGTACCACGATGAAAGTTGAATTAATCGGCGCGGGCGAAACTACCCAAGTTTATGAGTCTAAAGCGAGCAGCCGCCTTTTATATTCTGGGTTAAAAGAGGGCGCGGATGTGCCCTATGAGTGTGCGACAGGAACCTGTGGTACTTGTAAGGTCAAGCGCATTTCTGGAGAATTTAGTTGGTTATGGGCTGAAGCTCCGGCACGTGCTCTGCTGAAATCGACGGATGATTTTTTATTATGCCAGTGTGCGGCCTCAACTGATTTAAAAATCGAGGTTCGTTCAAAATTAAAGCCGCTTAAGGCAGTCGACCAAAGGCCACAATGGTTAACCGGTGAAATTTATGCTGCGGCTACGGTTGCCCCAGGCGTAATGACTTTTTCGGTAAAACTTTCACAGCCAATCTCTTTTATGCCAGGGCAATTTATGGTCTTAGAGTTTGCAGGGATACAAGGTGGAAGAGCATGGTCAATGACCAATCAGGCCAAATTCACGGATACGCTAGATTTTGTCATTAAAAAGAAACCCCAAGGACTCTTATCTGATTACTTATTTGAGCAAGAAAATGTAATTGGGCTGAAGGCTAATTTATTTGGCCCCATTGGCAAAGCAGTTTACGAGGGTGAGTTAGATCGAGATTTAGTCTGTATAGCAGGCGGGACTGGCATGGCTGGAATGATGTCGATTTTGGCAGCCTTCATCGCCTCTGGGGCATACCTGCGTAATCGTGCTGATGTATTTTTTGGTGTCCGCACTCCCGCCGATTTATTTTTTGTCAGCGAGCTAAGACAATTTGTCGAGCAGTCAAAAGGCGCTCTAAAGGTCTTGGTAGCCTTTTCAGATGGCCCTGCGAGCGCTGCATTAATCGCAGCAAACCCACTGCTAACCTTCGATCAGGGTTTTGTACATGAAGTGGCCATGCGCGTGATGGAAGGACAATTTACCCCCAAAACAAGAGCCTATTTGGCAGGACCGCCTCCCTTAGTAGATGGTGCCCTAAGAATGCTGTTATTAAAAGCGCGCATACCAGCAACAGAAATTTTATACGACAAATTTGGTTAATATCTGTCAAATTTTATGAAAATAATTCTCTACATTTATTGGAAATAGCATGGCTTCAACTTTTATCTGTAAAAAATCGGATATTCCGCAAGATGGATTTAAGGTTTTTGATGTTGCTGATGGCAAATTACTGATTGCCAATTCAGATGATGGCTACTATGGCTACAACGGCTATTGCCCACACCAAGAAGTTTGCCTTGCGGAAGCCCTTTATGACGGTAAGGTTTTAACTTGTCATGAGCACTTGTGGCAGTGGGACATTGTTTCTGGCGAGCCGCAGGGCTTGGCTGAAGGGCCTTTAGTTACAAAGCCAATTGAGCAAATTAATGATGAAATTCACTTGCTAGACGCCGCATAATCACCTATTTTTACGTATTTAAAAGAACTCTTGCAGAACTAAGGGATAACACCGATTCAGAATTTTATAAATTCCTATATTTTCCAATGGTAGGCTTATTTATAGGAATTTAAATAACGACCAGTTAATCAAACTGGGTAATAAATTGGGAGACACGAATGAAATTTGCATCAATTAAAAAATATAGCTTGAAATATTTGTTGGCTGGGCTTGTAAGTGCTGGCTGTATTTCGCCTGGTTTAGCCCAAACAATTGATTATGGAAAAGTGGGCTCGCCAGTTAATTTAGTGGTGGGCTATCAACCCTATTACACAGAGGCTTGGTCGGGCGTGATTATGCGCGGTAAAAAGTTTTACGAAAAATATTTACCCAAAGGCTCCACAGTTGAGTTTCAAGTCGGCTTGCAGGGCGCTATTATTGTAAATAATATGTTGGCGGGTAAACAACAAATTGGTTACGTTGGCGATATGCCTGCGATTGTTTCCACTACCAAGCCAGAGGTTGCCGATATTCGTCTTGTTGGTGTGTTGGGTATGGGCAAGGATATGTGCAATATTGTTTTAGTAAGGCCTGATGCGCCAGATTTTAAAACGCCCAAAGATGCCTTTCAATGGTTAAACGGTAAAATTATGGCCTCACCGAAGGGCTCTTGTACCGACAGGTTTGTGCAAGATGCTTTCAAAAAAGAAAATGTTAAACCTGAAAATTACCTGAACCAAAATATTGAAGTAATTACCAGTAACTTTAGAGCGAAAAAAATTGATGGCGCTGCAATTTGGGAGCCAACCGCCTCTAAATTAGTTGAAGAAGGTTTGGCGAAGCGGGTTGCCTCGGGTTTTACGGTTGGCTTAAGCGACGGCGGTTTTTTAACCATGCGTGACGATTTAATTAAAGCTAGGCCTGACGTTGCCCAAGCTTGGTTGAACGCTGAGCTAGATGCGCAACTCTTTTTGGCTGATGAGAAAAATGCTAAAGAGGTAATTGATATTGCTATGGCCCAACTTACTGGCTTTACCCGTTCATCTATTTCTAAATCGGTGTATGGTCAAAGCCCAGATCAACTGGGTAGTAAAGTACGTTTTAATTTGCCATTTACCTTTACTCCTGATGTTCGCTCACTACTTACGGGGGCCACAACGTTTTTAAAAGATATGAAGGCAATTAATGTTTCTGAATTACGCAGTGATGCGATCGTTTCCAAGTTTGCTGACGAAGCTTTGAAGGCGAGAAATTTAAAAGCGCCAATTGGTGATGTAGCAGTAATTAATCCGGCACCAATTTAATTTTTATGCGACCCCCTTTGTAATTAAAGGGGGTTTTTTTCGAGTATTAATTTATCAAATGATTTTTAGTTTACCGATTATTGCTATTTCATGACGAATTCAAATGATTCAAATCCAACAGTAAAGCAGCAGCGGCTGAATTTCGAAATTCGCGAAGGCTCGTTGTTGGCGAAAATTTTAAGCCCACGCCTTTTTTTGATGCTGGTAGGTTTCATTATTTTTTTAGGTTTTTGGCACTTATCCGTTGAGGTTTGGCGGTTACCACGTTTTGCACAAATGCCAGCTTTGCGCACCGTTGTTACCGAGATACTCAGCCCCAATCCCACTTATGGCATTTCTATTTTTGTCGGCGAATACTATCAACATATTCTTGCCAGTTGCCTGCGTGTTTTCATTGCTTTTGCGTTGGCGACAATTTTAGGTGTGCCGCTTGGGCTTTTCTTAGGTTGGTCGACGAAATTTAGGGAATATGTCTTTCCGGTGTTTGAAATGTTGCGACCCATACCGATCTTAGCTTGGGTGCCACTGGCCATCATTATGTTTACTAGCCTAGAGGCGCCAGTCATTTTCTTGGCTTTTCTAGCTTCATTTTTTGTGACCGCCCTAAATACCATGCTCGGTGTCGAATCGATTGATGAGTCTTATTTCAGAGCTGCAAAGTGTTTAGGTGCTAAGGACTACCAAGTCTTTTTAAATGTGGTGATTCCAGGGGCTACGCCGTTTATTTTTACGGGCTTACAAATTTCGATTGGCGTTTGTTGGTTTTCTCTAGTGGCAGCTGAAATGGTCTCGGGGCAGTTTGGACTTGGCTACATTATTAATACTTCATATACCAATGTACGTTATCCAACCATCATTATTGGGATGGTGACTTTAGGGTTTATCGGTTACTTAACGAGCGCAATGGTGCGTGCGGTTGGTAAGCGATTGATGCAATGGCGTATGCGTGAGTTAGCGCTATCTGGAAATTAAGCAATGAATGAATCTGTAAAAACAAGCCAACATATGGGTCGTGGTCAAATTTCAATTGATAACGTCGTCAAAATTTATGATCCTGAAGGTGCTGCAGTGATGGCAGTCGATCATTGCTCGCTGGAAATCGCAGCTGGTGAAATTTGCATGATTGTTGGCCCATCAGGTTGCGGTAAAACTACTCTATTGAATGCGATAGCAGGCTTTCATAGTATTAATAGTGGCAGCATTACGCTGGATGGAAAACTTCTCTGTGGCCCCGGTAAGCCCCAAGCAACACCCGGCTCTGATCGCATCGTAGTCTTTCAAAACGGCGCTTTATTTCCCTGGAAAAATGTGCTGGATAACATGATGTTTGGGCCTGTAATGGCCGGCAAAATGGGTATCAAAGAAATTAAAGAAAAAGCCTTTTCGATGATGGCTGATGCAGGGCTCTCGGGTACTGAAAATAATTTTCCTGGTGAGCTTTCCTCAGGCGTTCGGCGCCGCGTTGAAATAGTGCGCGCGTTAATGAACGACCCGAGTGTGTTGTTGTTAGATGAACCCTATCGCGCGCTAGATTCATTAACAAAATCGGTAATGCATGAAGCTCTGTTAGATATTTATTATAAAAATAAAGTTACTATATTTTTTATTACTCATGATTTACAAGAGGCTTTATTTTTGGGTAATAAAGTAGCGATTATGACAAGTCGCCCTTGTAAGCCAAAAAAGGTATTAACCGTTGATATTCCGTATCCAAGAAGTTATAGCGTAGTAACCGATCAACGCTTTAGAGATTTAATGGAAGAGACTAGTGATTTAGTGCATGAAGAGGCGAAAAAATCATTCGCTGCTGGCGAAAGGGAGGGCTAGTTGATGATTCGCTCAGTGCAAAAATTCTTTTTTAATCGCTCTTCCCGTCGAGCCACGATTGCAATCATTGTCTTTCTGTTGTTTTGGGAAACCTGTTCACGTTCAATGGGCTGGTTCGGTTTTCAAGTGCCGTGGATTGGCAAAATTCCCGCTCCCTCTGCTGTTATTACAGCCTGGATTCCATTGCTTACCGATAGCGGCTATTGGACGAGTTGGTACTTAAGTTCTAAACGCGTCTTCACCGGTTTCTTAATGGCCATGATTCTCGGTATTCCTTTCGGATTATTGTTAGCGATTAATCGGACGGCCTATGGAATCATGTTTCCAACTTTTGAGGTATTACGTCCCATACCACCTTTGGCATGGGTGCCTGCAGCGATTATTTTCTGGCCCACTGCCGAAATGTCAATTGCATTCGTCACCTTTTTAGGCGCCTTTTATACGATTGTGATTAATGTGCTTGGTGGAGCGCAATCGATTGACCAGCGTTTTTTCCAGGCTGCCCGCTCAATGGGTTCATCACAATGGGATATTTTTAAACGGATTGTCTTGCCAGCTACGGTACCCTCCATTGCGGTTGGTGCTTCAGTGGGAATGGGTATTACCTGGGAAGTAGTAGTTGCAGCTGAAATGATTTCTGGCGGCGGTTCAGACGGCGGTGGTAAGGGCGGTGGGCTTGGCTTCTTTATTTGGGACTCTTATTTAGGGGGCTCGTACCAACAAATTGTAGTGGGAATGATTTCGATTGGTATTGCGGGATATTTATCAAGCTCACTGATTCGCGTCTTAGGTGATCATTTCTCAAAATGGACTCGCAGGTAATTCGGTGCTAACGCTATGACAAATATCAATATGAAAAATAAAGCTACAGGCGAAATTGTGCTCAAGTCAGTGAGTAAATCTTATGGCTACGGTGACAGCCTTAAAGAAGTGATTAAAGATTGCTCGCTCACTATTGAGTCTGGAAAGTTAACGGTCATGATTGGCCCTTCAGGATGCGGTAAAAGTACCCTAATTCGTTTGTTAGCGGGCTTTGAAAAACCAACTAGCGGCGCTTTAACTATAGATGGCAAGTCGATTACTGGGCCAGGCAAAGATCGCTTAGTGGTATTTCAAGAATCGGCTTTATTTCCTTGGCAAACTACCGCAGATAATATTATGTTTGGTCCGATTGCGCGGGGTGAAAATACCAAAGAATCGCGCGATTTGGCCGGCTTTTTGTTAAATAAAGTAGGCTTAAGTCAATTTAAAGCAAAATTTCCAAATCAATTATCGGGTGGCATGCAAAGGCGTTGTGAATTAGCGCGGGCTTTGGTTAATTTACCCGAGGTGATGGTGCTCGACGAACCATTTCGTGGTTTAGATGAAATGAGTAAAGAGTTAATGTGGGAATACTATGCAAATTTGTATGAAGAAAATCGACATACTAATTTTTTTGTGACCACTGATATTGATGAGGCAATTTTTTTGGCTGATCGCTTAATCATTATGACAAATATTCCTACTCAAGTAGCGCACGTTATCGAGGTTGATATTCCTAGGCCTAGAAGGCTAAAAAGCTTATTTGAGCTAGACCGTGCAAATGAAATAAAAATGGAAGCCTTAAAGATTTTGCATACTGAGGCAATGAAATCATTTAAGAGTGGAAGTAAGGCGGCTGCAGATTTTATTGACGCCTATTCAAAACGGGTTGAGCCGCTTGCGTCTTAATTTTATAGTGTGGTTTGTAATTTATGTTAATGAGGAGATTTAGAAATGTCTGATACACCAGTAAAAAGAAAAAAAATGACCATTCCGATGTTGAATGCGAAGAAAAAGAATAAAGAGCCGATCGTTCAGCTTGCAGTTTATGACTATGAGAATGCCATCATTGCCGATCGTTTAGGTATTGATATTCTTTGTGTTAGTGATACTGGTGGCATGGTGCTATTTGGCCATGAATCAACCACTTCAGTGTCATTTGAAGAAGTCATGTTTATGGCTCAAGCAGTAAAGCGTGGCTCGCAATATGGTTTACGCATGGTTGATATGCCCTACATGAGTTTTCATCTTTCCGAGCAACAGGCTGTTGATAATGCTGCTCAATATGTTGCAAAAGCTGGTGCCGAAGTGATGAAGTGCGAAGGCAATATTCATCACGCCCGCAATATTGAAGCAATTATTAAAGCTGGTATCCCTGTGCAAGGCCATATCGGTATTTGCCCAATGAGAATGCCTCAATTAGGCGGTTTCGTTGCCCAAGGTAAAACAGCACAACGCGCTAAGGAATTGGTTGAAGATGCACAGGCATTCGTCGACGCCGGTTGCTTCTCAATCATGACGGAAGTTTGTACTTCAGAAGTAAGTCAGTATTTGGCTGAAACGTTAGATGTGCCAGTCATTAGTCTGGGTTCCGGAAGCACCTCGGACGGCGTGCATATTATTGGTTCTGATTTATTCCATCTATATGAAAAGCATGTACCACGCCATTCTAAAATTTATTGTGATTTAGTGCCTATTTTAGAAAAAGGCTATACCGAATATATGCATGACGTTAAAACTCGTCAATATCCCGGTAAAGAGCATACCGTTTTTATGAGTCCAGAAGAGTTGGATAAATTTAAAAAACTGGTTAATTGGTAAGCGTTTTACTCAGAATTTTGAGATGCTATAAATAGAGGGCTGTAAGGCCCTCTATTTATTTAAGGAGATCGAACTGGGATTATTTTTATTAGCCACAACTGCATTATTGGCGGGAACATTTATTGGTGCGGTGGGTGTGGGTGGGGTACTTTTGATTCCAGCCCTAATTGCATTTGCTGGCTTAGATATTCATCAGGCTAGCGCTTCAGCGCTTATCACCTTTATCTTTACCGGCGCTTTAGGTACTTATTTATTTCAAAGACGGGGTTCAATTAATTGGCGGATGTCGGTACCAGTGTGCCTCGGTACATTAATAGCTAGTTATTTGGGTGCCGAAGTGAATGCTATTACAGGCGATCATTTACTAATTGGCATTATTGGTTTGTTGGTTATTGCGGCCGGTGTCTGGGCATTAACGGCACCCATTTCATCAGACCTTACAGGCAACTCGGCTTCTCAGGTATTGACAATTAAAAAAACAGTTGTACTAATACTAGTTGGTTTAATTGCCGGATTTGGTTCAGGTCTTTCTGGGGCTGGCGGCCCACTATTTTTTGTACCCTTGATGCTAGTCTTAAAATTTAGTCCGCTGCTGATTATTGGTATTGCCCAAGTGATTCAGATTATTGGTTCAAGCTCAGGATCGGTGGCGAACATTCTTAATAGTGCGGTTGATTTTAAAATTGTCGCCTTTATCTTGCCGTTTGAATTAATTGGAATCTGGATTGGCGTCATCATTGCTCATCGTGTTCGCGTTGATCGCTTAAAGAAGGTGGCAGCTTGGTTATGTATTTTGGTAGGCATTTATATGACAGTCAACTCCTTGGTTTAGTGTGATGCAGTCATCAGCGCTAAGTGATTATTTTGCGCAGCGAAAAATTCCTTTATTGGCACTCGGCCCTAGTCTTCTTTTGCCAGCTGAATTTTCATCGGTTGAGCAAGAATACTGGGCAGTAAGAAGATCAGTTGGTATTTTTGATTTTTCTTTTATGAGTACAGTTGAGTTAGTGGGTAGTGATGCTCTTGCCTTGCTTAAGCTAATTCAAAACCGTGATTGCGAGAAATTGGCGATTGGTAAAATTGCCTACAGCATGTTGTTAAATGAAAATGGTGAAGTTTGGTTAGATGCCACTGTTTGGCGACTGGGCCCTGAACATTTTTATTTAATTACCGGCAGTGCCATTTTGTCTTTTTTGTTGGCTGCCGCAAGACCTTATAGCAATTTGCGCTTGCTAGAAATTTCAGAACAATATCAAGTCATTGCCGTGCAAGGACGGCATAGTAGCGCCTTATTGGAGACTGTTTTGGGGCTTAAGGCTAGTGATTTACCACAATATTTTGCTTTTAATCGGCCACTTCGCTACCCCTCGTTATTGATTGCGCGTCTAGGGTATACCGGTGAACTAGGTTATGAGTTATTAGTGCCTCGCGCAGAGGCTATTACTCTGTGGCAGCAATTACAGGCTATAGCTACTTTACCTGCCTTAGAATGTGGTTTTCTAGCCGCTAATATCTTGCGTATTGAAGCGGGCTTTATTTTATTTAGCAATGAATTAACTAAGCCACGCACACTTGCAGCCCTCGGAAAATTATTTGGCGCCGCAAGCGAGAGTGGGGCAGCAGGCTTGCAAACCAAACTCGTGGGTTTGCATTTTCCGCAGAGCGCTAAGGCGATAAATAGTGAGGTAAATTTCGACCGTGATTTAGGTCAAAAAATCGAGCTGACTAGTCACGCTTTTTCCCCTCAATTGGGATATGAAATTGGGCTCGGTTTTAGCTCTCAAGCAGTCTTAGTAGATGGGCCCCTGAACCCTCAAGCACGCCATGTTGCAGTGCTCCCTGGGGGCAGCAATTTAGGCCCTGTTTATATAGAAAAATTACCCTTTTCTGGCCTGTGTGCAAAGACCTAAAATAAGCCCTTCAGCTAATTTATCTATTTCTTTATCGTTTGATAGATAAGGGTAAATACTTAAGGGATTTATCTATGTATAAATAAGCCTAATCGGGCTATCCTAATCTACACAAATAAGTGTATTTAAATAAAATTAAAGAGGAGCGTAGATTGAAAGAATCGGAAAAGATGCAGGCCATAGTGGCGGCTTCGCAAAAAGAACTCCAAGCCTCTACCTCAATGTCGCAGGAAGTTACACGACGATCATTTTTACGCCAAACGGTTGCGCTGGCTGGGGGAGCAGGAACCCTAGGAATGGCCAGCACTGCAGTCTTGGCAGACCCATTACCCATACCTGCCTCCAATCAAACTATGGGCGCACCCTTAGTAGCTGCTTACGGTATGCCATCGAAATATGAAGCGAATGTGATTCGGCGTCGCTCCGATGTTTTGGTTAATAAGCAAACCTTGTCGGACTGGAGTATGACGCCACTGCAATCTACGCCAGGCATTGTCACTCCTAACGGATTATTTTACGAGCGTCACCACAATGGGGTGCCTGATATTAATCCAGATACCCATAAATTAGTGGTACATGGCATGGTGAGCAAGCCACTGGTATTAACCATGTCTGATTTAATGCGTTATCCAACTGTGACCAAATTTTATTTTATGGAGTGTTCCGGTAATGGCTTAACCGATTGGCTTAAGCCCGCTTCGAAAACAGTTCAACAAACTCATGGTTTACTCTCTTGCGCGCAATGGACTGGCGTACCGCTTTCGTGGGTGCTCGATGAGGCTGGCATTGATCCCAAGGCTACTTGGATTGTGGCAGAGGGAGCCGATGCTTCAGGCCACTTGCGTAGTTTGCCCCTAGATCGCATTATTGATGAGGCCATGTTGGCTTATGCCATGAATGGCGAAATGCTGCGCAGTGAAAATGGATTTCCTTTGCGCTTAATGATTCCGGGTTGGGAAGGTAACGTCAGCATTAAATGGCTGCGCCGTATTAAAGCGGGCACAGAGCCTTGGCATGTGCGCGGCGAAACTGCTCGCTATACCGATCCAATGCCAGATGGCAAATGGCGTAAGTTTAGTTTTGAGATGGAAGCTAAATCAGTCATCACTAACCCATCGGGAAGTATGAAGATTAAGCCGGGATATAACGAAATTACCGGCTTTGCTTGGTCTGGTAAGGGCAAGATTGCTGCGGTTGACGTTTCAGTTGATGGTGGTAAAAATTGGCAACAAGCTCGCTTGGAAGAGCCCGTAATTGATAAGTGCCTAACGCGATTTAACTTCAACTGGAATTGGCAGGGTGGCCCTGCGGTTATTGCTAGCCGCGCGGTTGATAGCACTGGATATGTGCAGCCGACTGTTGATGATATAAAAAAGGTACGTGCAATTACAGGCTTTGTACAACATCACAATGGCATTTTCCCATGGAATGTCAGCGCAAATGGGGAGGTGACAAATGGCATTGGTTAAAAAAATAATAATAATTACAGCAGGCTTAACTTTATTGGCGGCTTGTTCAACAGCGCAAAATACGGCGCCTAAAAATACCTCTGGGGCTGCTTTTGGTAAGCCTATTGCAGAGAAAGATCTGCAGGCTTGGAATATTGATATTCGTACCCAAGATGGTCAGGGGTTGCCAGCCGGACAAGGGAATGCTGTAGTGGGGGAAAAAGTGTATAACGCCAAGTGCGCTTCGTGCCACGGACCTGATGCTAAGGGCGGCCCAGTATTTGGCCCGATGGTTGGTGGTATTGGTTCGTTTAAGACCAATGCACGCGTTCTAACTCCAGGCAGTATGTATCCCTATGCACCGATCTTATTTGATTACGTGCGGCGAGCAATGCCGATGGATAAGCCACAGACCTTAACGAATGATGAAGTATATGCACTGTCAGCCTATATCCTGAATTTAAATGGCTTAGTGGGTAAAACAGATGAAATGAATAGCAAGACTTTGGCAGCAGTAAAGATGCCTAATCGCGATGGCTTTATGGTTGATGATCGGCCTGATACCAATGCAGTGCGTTGCATGACCAACTGCAAGCCATGAAGTCTTGATGCGGGAAATGAAAAATCGCCTGCGGGCGATTTTTTTATGGCTGTGCGGTTAAGCGCAGCGCCAGAGCGGTAGACGCCACTCGAGAAAATACAGAGTCAGCGCGCGAGGTCAAAATAATCGGTACTTGTGCACCCAGAATAACGCCAGCACATTCGGCGCCCGCCATATAAATTAAGGCCTTATACAAAATATTGCCGACCTGTAAATCCGGCACCAATAAGAGATCAGGTTCTCCCGCCACAATGGATTCAATTCCTTTGGTTTTGGCGGAAAGGGCAGAGAGCGCATTATCAAAGCCAAGTGGACCTTCAATGACTGCACCAGGATAAATGGGTGTAATTTGATGGGCATCGACAATGGATTTTGCATCCAGGGTTGCTGGCATGGCAGGGTTGACAACTTCAGTGGCCGCAATGATTGCAACTTTAGCCTGATGAATTCCCAGGCGGTCGAGCGCCTCTAGGCTACTCAATAAAATTTGCTGCTTTTGCGCTACATTCGGCGCGATATTGACGACGCAATCGCTGATACCCAGTAATTTAGGGTAGCTAGCCATCTCAAAAAGAAAAAGATGGCTGGTACGCCGTTTGGTACGTAAGCCGTCACGATCAACGATGGGACCCATTAAATCTTCGGTATGTTGTGAGCCTTTCATCAGCGCAGCAAATTCTCCTTGCTTGACCATTTGTACTGCTAATTGTGCTGCGGCAATAGGATTGTCGGGGGTGTCAATGAGACGAATATGGGTTAAATCTAAACCCACCTCTTTAGCCAATGAAGTGATGCGCTGTGCGGGGCCAAGTAAAGTGGGAAGGCATAGTTGATGCGCGAGAAGCTCACGCACAGTTTCAAGGGCTGGCAAGCTTAAGGGATAAACCACGCCCAGCGGCAAATGACTTTTGGCAGAAGCAATGAGCTGCTGCAAGCGCGGATAGGTAAAGCGACTCATTAGCTCAGGGTTTGTGAGACGCGTTGAGCCGCCTCTTGTAGTTGCGGAATATATTCCATCGCTTGATTTAGTGGCAGCCTAGCTGTGGCTGCGTGAATGGCAATTGCAGCAACCACGTCTTGGTTACTGTCGTATACGGGTACAGCAACACAAGATACGCCAATCACATATTCTTCATTATCGACCGCATAACCCGTCGTCACAATGCGCTCTAATTCAGACTCTAAAAGCGTGCGATCGGTAATCGTGCGATGGGTAAAAGGTTGTAGTGGAATATTTTGTAATAGTTGGCGGCGCTCCTCGGCGACTTTAAAGGCAAGCAGTAATTTACCGCTTGCACTGCAATGTGGAGGGAGCACTGTACCGGGAGGTAAATGTAAGCGCAGTGGCCAATCAGCCTCAACGCGGTCTAAATAAAATAACTCACCTCTACGCAATACCGCAAGGTTGCAGGTTTCGCCAACTTCAGCGACTAATTTTCTCAATACGCTATGGCGAATTGCGGCCACACTATCGTGCGTAATCGTAGCAATAGCTAATTTAGCGAGGCGTTCGCCAGGGGCATAGGTTTTCCCCCCAGGTTCTCGTGAGACTAAGCCAGCTTCTTCAAAGATGGCTAAGGTGCGGTGCAAAGATGCCTTTGGCATGGCGGTAATTTGCATCAGTTGCGCCAAAGTAGCCGGTTGAGAAAGGGTGGCTAGTGCCTCCAAAATAACCACGCCCTTCAGCATGGACGAATTTTCATTGGCGGGGTCTTTTTTAATGCCCTCCACTAGGTCTGTCAGGGTCGTTTCAAACATGACTAATCAATCTCAGGAAATGGGTGAATTTGTTGATTTTAATTGAACGTTTCACTAATTAACCCATAAAATACCAGTATTTGCACTTATACGAAACAACTTGTTCCGTTGAGTAAGATTAGTTATTCTATAGGCTTTGGTCTGTGCGACCTTAAACGACCTTATTTATGATAAAAAAACGGGTACAAGAAGATAAAGGAATCAAGATGTCAAAATCATTTATTACCAAGTTACTAATTACCCTATTTATATCTAGTTTTGGGTTGATTTTTTCTGCGGGAGCTTGGGCCCAAGCATGGCCCACGAAGTCAATTAAATTTGTTGTGCCTTACCCGCCTGGAGGTGGAACTGATGTCATTGCGCGTATTGTGCAAGAGCCCTTGAGTCAGGCTTTGGGTCAGCAAATTATTATTGATAATCGCGGCGGCGCAGGGGGCTCGATTGGTACTGACGCGGTTGCTAAGTCACCAGCGGATGGCTACACCGTATTATTTACTTTATCCTCGCACACGATTAACCCGGCTATTTACCCCAAGCTTGCCTTTAATACCGAGAAAGATTTCTTGCCTGTATCTTTGGTGGCTTCCTTGCCGCAAATCTTAGTTGCTAATCCTGATTTTCCGGCAAAGACTGTTAAAGAAGCCATCGAGTTAGCTCGCCTTAAGCCCGATACGATTGCGTTTGCATCTGTCGGCAACGGCTCACCAGGGCATTTAGCAGGCGCGATGATGGCAACAGCAGCGAATGTGAAGATGACCCATATTCCATATCGTGGCGGCGGCCCAGCGGTTACTGATGTGATGGCAGGACAAGTACCCTTGTTATGGGTTTCAATACCTGCTGCAACCCAATATATTAAGGCCGGAAAATTGCGTGCTTTAGCGGTATCAACCACTAAACGCTCAGTGATTTTTCCCGATGTGCCAACCATGGCCGAGTCGGGTTTTAAAGATTTTGAGGTTGACTCTTGGTACGCTATGTTTGTGCCCGTGGGCACACCTCAAGGTAGTGTCGATGCGCTATATAACGCGGTAGTCAAGGTCTTAGCGCAATCGAGTACGAAAGAAAAATTAATCGCGCAGGGCGCTGAAGCTGTGGGCAGCACACCCGCGCAACTAGGAGCGATTGTGAAAGCTGAACTAGCTAAATGGAGTAAGGTCACTAAAGAGTCGAGCATTAAGGCGGAATAATGTCACCAGTAGAAAATTTAGTTGCGCGTGCCCGTGTGGCACAAAAGTCCTTTGAGCAACTAACTCAAAGTGAAGTAGATTTAGTCGTCGAGGCTGTGGCGTGGGCTATTTTGGAGCCGAAACGCAACCAAGAGTTGGCAGAGTTAGCTGTGTTCGATACAGGACTTGGCAATGTAGCAGATAAATTTAAGAAAAATTATCGGAAAACTTTGGGTTTGATGCGTGATTTACAGCATGCGAAGACCGTTGGTTTAATTGCCGAGGATGCGGCTACAGGATTATCGGAGTACGCCAGACCAGTCGGAGTGGTTGCGGCAATCACCCCTTCGACTAATCCTGGAGCTACCCCGATTAATAAAATTCTGAATGCCTTAAAGTGTCGCAACGCGATTATTGTTGCACCATCCCCTAAGGGCCAAACGACTTGCGTACGTCTATTAGAATTTGTGCATCAGCAGCTCGATTTAGTGAAGGCGCCACGTGATTTAGTACAAGTATTGCCAAGCCCCATCACCAAAGATGCCACCTATGAATTAATGCGCTTGGCTGACTTAGTGGTGGCGACAGGTTCACAAGCGAATATTCGAGCGGCTTATACCTCGGGAACACCCGCCTTTGGCGTTGGCGCTGGTAATGTCGTAGTCATCATTGACGAATTAGCCGATTTAACCGCGTCAGCTAAACGAATTGTTCAATCAAAAACATTTGATAACGCCACCAGTTGCTCGAGTGAAAATGGCGTGGTAATTTGTGCGCCCGTTTATGCTAAAGCTATCCAAGCTCTCGAGCTTGCAGGTGGCGTGATGCTTGATGCAGACGACAAACAACGTTTACAAGAAGTGATGTTTCAGAACGGTAAATTAACCGCCACGCTCACTGCACAAACGGCAGAGTTTATTGCTGAGCGAGCAGGATTAAAAAATCCACTTGCTAAGACGGCCCGTTTTTTAATGGTAGAAGAAGACAGCGCTGGTGCGAATGCCCCATTTTCTGGGGAAAAATTAAGTCCGGTACTAACAGTTTGGCAGGTTGCTGATTTTGCGGCTGCTAAAGCAATGGTTGCCAAAGTTTATGCGTATCAGGGCTCTGGGCATTCGGTGGGTTTGCATACTCAATTGCAGGGCCCAATAATGGATCAACGCGCTGCCGAGTTAGCTAATGAATTGCCTGTTGCTCGAGTTATTGTGAATCAAGCCCATGCGATCGCCACGGGCGGCAGTTTTGATAATGGCTTGCCCTTTTCCTTATCTATGGGCTGCGGCACTTGGGGCGGCAATAATTTTTCGGATAATCTGAATTATCGTCATTATTTGAATATTTCTCGCGTAGTTAGGCCCATACCTGAAATTGTGCCGACAGTTGAAGCTTTGCTGGAGAATTATTTCAGCAAATTTTCACGTTCTTAATTGTGTTTCTTTCCAATTAAATCTATTTAATTATTTAGATTTGACTTAATCATTATGTTAGATCACATGAATTCAACCTTACCGCCAAGCTCGTGTTTGACCATTGGCGACGTAATGACGTACTGGCATCAACAGCAAGCAGAACATCCCTTTTTATATGCTCCCGAAACTGATGCTGTGCTAACCTATGGTGAGTTAGCTCAAAAGGCGCAACATCTTTTTACCTGGTTTGATGAGCAAGGTATTAGTGCGCACGGGCATGTGGGTTTATTTATGCATAACGGTCGCCAAACAGCGAGTGTTTTTCTGGCGACGATGGCGACTGGTCGCGTTGTCGTGCCAATGAATTTATTGGCACCAATAGATCAACTTGCTTGGGTGTTTGAGCACAGTGAAATTGAAATATTGTTTTATGCGCCTGAGAATAAAGCCCATTTATGGAATGCATTAAAAAAAATTCAAGCTAAATTTAAGCTAGTTGAATTAGACCCTGATGCGGTTCAGGGCCCATTTATGAGTTCAGCAGCGGGAGTTTTGCCACAGCTCAGGGCTCGTGATCCCGCTTTATTAATGTATACCTCTGGCACAACTGGCACGCCTAAGGGTGTGCTTCTAAGCCACGCTAATGTTCTCTATGCTGCCAAGACCGTAAGCGAGTGGCATGGGCTTACTCCAGCAGATACTGTTTTAAGTTCTTTACCGATTTATCACATTAATGGGCAAGTGATTGCAACAATTTCCCCCTTCTTTTCAGGGGGTGCCATTGTTGCGCCACATCAATTTTCGGTGAGTAACTGGTGGCAGGTAGCTATCAAGTATCGGTGTACTTGGATAAACATGGTGCCAACCATTATTGCTTATTTAATTAATGCAGCTAAAGCAAATGGAGTGGATACTCATTTAGCGGCGCAATTAAAACGAATCCGTTTTGGGCGTTCGGCTTCAGCACCGCTGCCACCCGAGCATCACCGCGAATTCGAAAGTCTATTTGGCATTCCTGTGATTGAGGGGATGGGCATGACTGAATCAGCCTCGATGGTATTTTGCAATCCGCAAGATGGTCCTCGCCGTTACGGCAGCCCTGGCTTACCTTGCGGGGTTGAAGCTAAAGTTGTTGATCCCGCTGGAATTGAATTAGCTAATAAGCAAATTGGTGAGGTCTGTTTACGCGGCGCAAATGTAATGCAAGCTTATTTCCATGGCGAAGCTGAAACAGCAAAAGCTTTTGCTACTGATGGCTGGTTAAAAACGGGCGACTTAGGCCTGCGAGATGATGATGGTTTTTATTTTATTACTGGCCGTTTGAAGGAGTTAATTATAAAGGGCGGCGAAAATATTGCGCCACGCGAAATCGATGAGGCCCTGTTAAAACATCCTGCCGTTCTCGATGCGGCTGCAGTCGGAATACCTGATGCGAACTATGGCCAAGAAATTTTGGCTTGCCTTGTTTTGCGTCCTGATGCTCATTGCACAGAGATTGAAATGCGCAATTTTTGTTTGGAGCACTTAGGCAAACTGCGCACACCTAAGGTGATTCTTTTTGTTAATGAGTTACCGCGTGGCGCCTCAGGAAAAATTCAGCGCTTAAAGTTACTCGATTTGCCCGGTGTAGCCAGTTCTACTTAGGGTGAGTTTTGGCTTTAAATAAATGGTGAGAGAGTAGCGAAGTAAAAATACCCGCCAGAATTGCCCATTCTAGTGAAATTGTAATGGTTCCAATAAATGTAATGACCATAGGTAGCCACTCTTTTGCCCCATGACGAAATTCTTTACGAATCTCTTTAGGATCAATTAAATTCCAAGCGACGACTAGTAATAAGGCGCCAATAACAGGATAAGGGAGATATTTAGCGAGCGGACCAACAAAGGCCAAAATAACCATTAAAAAAAGTGCCGCACTAATAGCTGATAAGGGTGTTTTTGCACCAGCAGATAAATTCACGCCAGTGCGATTAAATGAGCCACTTGCGGGGTAAGCCGAAAAAAACGATCCGGCGATATTGGCTAAGCCTTGACCAATAAATTCTTGATTGGCATTAAAGGTGTCTTTTGTTTTTAGCGCAATCGCCCGGGCGATGGCCATGGCCTCAGTAGAGGCTAATAAAGCCATGATTAAGGTTGGACCAAATAATTGATTCAGGGTATTCATCTCTAACTGCGGAAAGGATATAGCTGGAAAAGCTCCTGGAATGCTACTCACGCGCTTAAAAGGGGCGAGCTCGGGGTAGAGGCTTTCGATATAGAGGGCAATAAGGCTGCCAATAATTACCGCCACTAGCATGCCAGGGAACCAGCGATTGAGTGGACGCCAGACAATAATAATTAAAATTGTTGCAATCACTAAACCAAGCACTGCGGGATGCCAAGGGTTTTGCATGAGGGCTAAATAGAGCTCATGCAGGGTTTCATGCGGGCTAATGCCCCGCGGAATAGCAAAACCTGTAACAGTGCCAATTTGACTATTCATAATCAGGATGGCAGCGCCTACAGTAAAGCCCACAATTACAGAGTGAGGCACTTTTTCTACCCATTTACCCACACCGCCAAATCCTAATGTAATTTGAATAAGGCCAATTAAAAAACTCAGGGTGAGTACTAAGCCAACGTATTCTGCCGACTCTGGGGTAGCGAGGGGGGCCATTAAGGCCATGGTTGTTAGGGAGATGGCATTTGCTGGTCCCGTAACCATGAGGCGACTTGAGCCAAATAGGGCAGCAATTAAACAAGGTACCATCGCGGCATAAAGACCATATTGGGGTGGCATACCAGCCAACATGGCAAAAGCAATACCTTGCGGCAAAACGACTACTGCACCAGTTAGACCTGCTAGTAAATCAGCGCGTATAGTGCCAGGGGTTTTGTATTCCGGTAGCCAGCGTGAAAAGGGCAGTTGAGGCATGGATGAATTTAAATTAGCGATTGATAATTAATTATATCAGCCGCTTTTTCAGCAATCATCACTACGGGCCAGTTGGTATTGCCCGAAACTAGTCGTGGCATGATAGAACAATCGATGACCCGTAAACCAGTAACGCCGCGAACCCGTAAATCAGCATCGACTACCGCCATCGAATCATCAGCAGTACCCATTTTGCAGGTTCCAGAGGGATGAAAAATAGTTGCGCCAGTTTCGCGACAAAACGCCAAAATTTCTTCATTGCTTTGCGGATTATTGGGCTTCACTTCGCGGGAAATTAAATTACTCAGCGGTTGGGTCTGCGTAATGCTACGAGCAAAGTTGACGGCGGCAATACTAATATCACGATCATATTGGGTGTCTAAATAGTTGGCAAAGATGCGTGGCGGTATGAGTGGGTCAGCCGATTGAATGTGTACATATCCTCGTGACTCTGGGCGTAACTGACAAACCGACATCGTAAAACCGGAAAAAGGGTGAACTTGTCCTCCAGCCATATCTGCCGAGAGCGTGCCTAAATGAAATTGAATATCCGGTCTACTTGAGGTGGGCATAACTTTAGTAAATAAACCACCTTGGTTAATGCCTATCGACAGCGGGCCACCTCGAAACAGTAACCAATCTAAGCCCATTTTTACTTTACCGAAGATCGAACGTAGCTGATCATTGGTCGAGATGGGTTGATTTAATTCATAAATTAAACGGTATTGCAAATGGTCTTGTAAATTTTCTCCCACGCCTGGTAAATCTTGAACCAGCGGGATACTCAATTCTTGCAGCAACTTCGCTGGACCAATACCAGAGAGCTGCAATAGTTGCGGGCTTTGAATTGCGCCTGCGCATAAGAGCACTTCTTTATTCGCTTGTAGCGTGATTTTTTTACCTTGGCGGAAAAGTTCAACCCCACTGGCTTTGCGACCTGTAAATAAAATCCGTGTGGCCTGGCTGTTGGTAAGCACCGTTAGATTCGAGCGCTTACGCGCAGGGCGCAAATAAGCGACTGCAGTGCTACAGCGCAAACCCTTATGGGTTGATAGCTGGTAGTAGCCAACACCTTCTTGCGTGAGATTGTTAAAGTCCTCGGTAGTAGGAACGCCGAGGGCATTAGCAGCCAGCTTAAAGGCTTCCACCAAGGGATGTTTTTTGGGAATCGACGAAGCCTTTAATGGCCCTTGTTGTGAGTGCAGTGGTTCACCTAGGCGATCATTTCCCTCAGCTTTTTTAAAGTAGGGCAGTACGTCATCCCAGCCCCAACCGACATTACCTAAGTCACGCCATTGGTCGTAATCTTCCTTTTGCCCGCGAATAAAAATTAAACCATTAATTGAACTCGAGCCTCCAAGACATTTGCCTCTTGGCCAATAAATTTCTCGGTTATTCATGCCCGGTTCAGGCGCAGTATTAAATTTCCAATTAACCCTGGCGTCCCACATGGTCTTGCCGTAGCCAATTGGCAAATGAATCCAAGGCAAGCTATCTTCTGGACCGGCTTCAAGTAAGCAGACGCGATTCTGCGGATTAGCAGATAGTCGATTAGCTAGAACACAACCTGCAGATCCACCGCCAATAATGATGTAATCAAACTGGTGGTTCGTTAAGGAAGTAGCTTCAGTCATACGGCGATAGGCCTTAAGCCTAACATTTCACGCGCTTGCTTGCCGCTTGCTACAGGGCGACCGCGATCGCGCGCCATTTTTGCGACCCGCGCAACTAGTTCCGCATTATCTTTAGCAACCCGGGTTTCATCGTAGCGTAGATTATCTTCTAAGCCCGTTCGTACATGGCCTCCCAGCTCTAGCGCCCATTCATTAACCGTTAATTGATGTTTACCAATACCCGCTGCTGTCCAAGTGGCAGTGGGCATCACATCTTTTAGTTCTTTTATTAAAAATTCTAAAATAGAGCGCCGTACCGGCATTGCATTCGGAACTCCCATGACAAATTGCACATGAGGCGGTGAGTTAAGCAGACCTTTTTTAACTAAATTCGCAGCGTTGTAGAGCATCGCTAAATCAAATATTTCAATTTCCGGTTTAATTTCATATTTCAACATCTCGCTCGCCAACCCCTCAACAAAATCAGTCGGATTTTCGTAAATACCTACTGGAAAGTTCGTTGAGCCGGTTGCTAAGGAAGCCATATCGGGTCGATGAAAGAGCATCGCACCCCGCGCAGTTTGATCACGACCGCGCCCGCCGGTAGAAAATTGCACGATCATCTCGGGACAATATTTTTTTACACCCTCTTGTACTGCAGCGTATAGGTCTGGGTTAGAGCTCGGGCTTTCATCGGGATTGCGCACATGAATATGCACTAAAGATGCTCCAGCCTCATAAGCTTTCTGCGTTTCTTCGATTTGCTCAGGTGGTGTAACAGGTAAACCTGCGCAATCTTTTTTGCGTGGTACTGCGCCAGTAATAGCAACGGTAATAATGACGGGTTGATTCATGTAGGCTCCGAAAAATTGGCTTGTGATAATTTATTGGGTAAGGCTATTTTCTAATTCCGCGGCTGCGGCTTGCAAAATCGCCACTGATTGCTCGGCGAGTTTTAAGGTAAAGCGGGGCGTGGGCCCATGGGCAACAAGTGCCGCATATACTTTATTTTTTTGGTCACGAACAGGCACAGCAACACAAATAGAACCTTCTAAGTATTCACACTCATCAATTGAATAACCTTGCTCACTTATTTTTTTTATTACAGGTATTAAGTCGCTATAGCTAGTCATGGTCTTAGGGGTGTAATAATCAAATGGCTCCAAGCCAACAATTCGCTTGATTTGTGTTTCATTCATATATGAAAGAAATAATTTACCACTTGCAGTGCAGTGAAGTGGAACTCGCATGCCAGAGTCAATATGTAAACGTATAGGCGCAGCGGTTTCAATCCGATCTAAGTAAAGAACTTCATTACCGTCCAAAATATTAAAGTTACATGTTTCGCCAATAGTTTCAACTAGACGTTTCATTACCGCAACCCGTTGAGAGCGAATTGAGTCACCAGAGAGTAGATTAATACCCATTAAACGAAATTTGGCGCTCGGCTGGAAGCGACGCCCATTCGGGTCGCGCTCAACAAAACCTTGTGCTACCAGGGTATTTAAAAGACGAAAAGCGGTCGGCTTTGCTAAGCCAATGCTCGAAGAAATATTTTCAAGTGTGAGCGGAAATTCCGAGTTAGCAATGACCTCCAAGATGAGCAATACTTTCTCAGCCATACTGGATTTGCTTCCCTCAAGGATGGTGAGAGCAGTAAGATCCGCTGAATTTTTAGAAGTTACAGCAATTAATTTCTTCATTTTTAGCTATTAATGGTTTTATGGGGCATATTTAGGTATTTACCCTTAAAGCATTTCATCTGATGATACTTTATATTCCATTTAATAAAGACCTAATTAAGGGATTGTAACTTTGACTCGTAAAAAGATACCCGCTACAAAGGACGGACACCGAGCCCTAACTAGGGTTAAGCCAAGCTCAAAGATAATTCCTAAGCCCGGTTCTTTGTCTATTGCTCAAGCTGAGCCTACTGTGCAGGTTGGCTCAATTTCAATGCAACAAGTGAAAGAAGTCATTGGCCTCATTAAAGATGCCGGTCATTTCAATACCTTTTCTTATAAAACACCAGAATTTGAAATAGAAATCGAAGTGGGAAATAAGCGCTCTCCTGAAGTGAGCTCCAGCACAAATCTAGGAGGGGTAACTCAAACTACTGTCCCTAAAGCTATAGAAGCTATTAAGGCTGTGGAAGCTATTAAGCCAAAGAGTCAAGCGGGTCTTTTCGAAGTCTTAAGCCCAATGGTGGGAACTTTTTACCGCCGACCCAATCCTACTTCACCGCCTTTTGTCGAGATTGGCTCAAAGGTAAGCCCCGATACTCCCGTGTGTATTGTGGAAGTGATGAAGTTACTTAATACGATTTCAGCTGAACACGCTGGAAAAATTATCGATATCTTTGTAGCTGATGGCGAAACGATTGAAGCAGGTCAAGTTTTAATGGTAATCGAGTTGTGATGGCAAAAAAACTACTTAGTCAACTTGCGCCATTCCAAATGATTGATGTCACACTGCGCGATGCGCATCAATGCCTATGGTCAACGCGCATGACTACAGCCCAAATGTACCCGGCCCTAGATAATATCGACCGTGCAGGTTACGGCTATATCAATATTTTGGGTGGCGCCGTGTTTGATGTGATGGTACGTTTCTTGCGTGAAGACCCCTGGAAACGCATGGCATTTCTCAGTCGCGAACTAGAAACGCCTACTGATGCATTGACGCGTGGACAAAGTATTTACACCTTTGAATTATTTCCTGATGATGTAGTCGATCTGAATATTGCTTTATTAGCAGAATCTGGCGTGAATGTCTTAACCGTTTATGATGCGCTCAACGATAACCGAAACATTACTTCTTCGATTGCCTCAGGTAAAAAAAATGGCATGCTGATTAATGCGATGCTCACTTATGCATTAAGCCCAGTTCATGATGATGCTTATTTTGTGGCGCGGGCTAAAGAGCTAGTTGACTTAAAAGTTGATTTTATTTCTGTTAAAGATCCTACGGGATTATTAACGCCAGAGCGTGGTGCTACTTTATTTCCGGCACTATTTGCTGTAGCCAAGGGTATTCCCTTGAAATTGCATTCCCATTGTCAATCGGGTTTAGCCCCCTTAGTGTATGAAGAGGCAATTAAAGCTGGCTTTAGCTATGGTTAC
>Ga0214919_10000370_pt1 | contig 77014 bp, 68 predicted proteins | sample LL1503_MetaG_FD_177994 | JGI IMG/M metagenome (GOLD analysis project Ga0214919, IMG submission 177994) | Freshwater microbial communities from Lake Lanier, Atlanta, Georgia, United States - LL-1503 | ecosystem: Environmental > Aquatic > Freshwater > Lake | place: USA: Georgia | collected... | reverse complement strand
CGGGTGGAACGGGTGTGACGGGCGCAACCGGTGAAACGGGCGCTACGGGTGAGACGGGCGCTACGGGTGAGACGGGCGCTACGGGTGAGACGGGCGCTACGGGTGAGACGGGCGCTACGGGCGAAACAGGCGCTACGGGCGAAACAGGTGCAACGGGTGAGACGGGTGCTACGGGTGCTACGGGTGAGACGGGCGCAACCGGTGAAACAGGCGCTACGGGTGAGACGGGCGCTACGGGTGAGACGGGCGCAACCGGTGAAACAGGCGCTACGGGCGAGACGGGTGCTACGGGTGAGACGGGCGCTACGGGCGAGACGGGTGCTACTGGCGAAACAGGTGCAACGGGGTCGACGGGTGTGACGGGGTCGACGGGCGTGACAGGGTCGACGGGTGTGACGGGGTCGACGGGTGTGACGGGGTCTACGGGTGCGACGGGGTCGACGGGGTCGACGGGGTCGACGGGTGTGACGGGGTCGACGGGTGTGACGGGATCGACGGGCGTGACGGGATCGACGGGCCTGACAGGGTCGACAGGTCTGACAGGGTCGACAGGTCTGACGGGTGTGACGGGGTCGACGGGTGCGACGGGGTCTACGGGTGTCACGGGTTCGACCGGTGCTACGGGCGCGACGGGATTGACAGGCGCGACAGGTCCGATCGGAGTTGCGATCATGCCTGCGACGACCACCTCGTCGCTAATAGGACAAACATGGGTTGAAAGGTCAAGTGTACCTACTAGTGCATGGAAATCTGTGTCTGTGTCTTCGACAGGACAGTACCAGACTGCATCAGTATCAGCCCCATTCTCAGGAGGACCAATTTGGACCTCTTCAGACTACGGCGCTACGTGGACTCAAAACGGAAGTGCACCTCTAGCGTCTTGGTTTTCTGTCTCTGTATCTTCGACAGGGAAGTACCAGACAGCAGTAGCAAGGTTCGAATCTATCCCGATTCACTATTCTGATGACTATGGTCAGACTTGGGCGGAGGCAGCAGGCACCGAAGGGTTTTGGAGATCGGTCTCCGTATCTTCCAGTGGTAAGTATCAGGTGGCAGTAAGATACGCTGCTCTCGGCGTATACATATCTAGCGATTACGGAGTTACATGGACTCAATCATCAATATCTGAGAGCTCAATAAATTGGTATTCAACCGCCGTATCTTCGACAGGACAGTATCAGTTGGCATTGGGGGATTCAGTATTGTACTTGTCTTCTGACTACGGAGTTACATGGGTCCTAACCGATGCGCCTGCTGAAAGTGTCGACCCTGATGACAGTGCTCTTCCGTCTGTGGCAATATCTTCGACAGGACAGTACCAGACAATATTAAATACTGGAGACACTGAGTGGACCTCTGCAGATTACGGAGTTAATTGGGTGTCAACTTTACCAACTTCAATTGCCGCGAATTGGTCGTCGGTGTCTATGTCTTCGACGGGACAGTACCAGGTAGGAGTAGCGAATGGCGGGGCAATTTACATCTCTTCGGATTACGGTGCTACGTGGATTGAATACACAAATGCGCCTAATACAGCAGAGTGGACTTCAGTGTCAATGTCTTCTACGGGACAGTACATTACAGCAGTTGCCAACAATGGAACAATTTACACATGCAGCGTTGACTTTGGTATTACTCCGGCAGCGTCGTTTGGAAACGTCCTCAGAGTGGACGCGTCATACGGTAGCGACACGCTCGGGGCGGTCGGGACCTACCCGTTCTTGACGATCAGCAAGGCGCTCTCGGTGGCCGCGGCGGGTCAACTGGTGCAGATCATGCCCGGAACGTACACTCAGGCGGCAGATCTCACGATACCCGCAAGCGTCGCTATTCGCGGCGCGGGAACGCAGAGCGTGATCATCCAGCGCCTGAACGCCACGACATCCGCAACACTGTTTACGATGGGGTCTAACTGCCGCATTGAGGACGTGACGCTCACCCTGACGTCGTCGACGACCGTGACGGCGGGAGCAGTATACTGTGCGGTTAAAGCAGATGGAAGCAACATTCCTTCGGCGAAACTGAGGACGTTAGTCGTGAACGTAACAAACAACAACCCGTCGGGCAGTTGCGTGGGTCTGCTGACAACGGGCAACGTCACTAACCCAAGTACCGTCACGAGTGCTGACACGATTCGCGGATCGACAATCAATGTTACGACATCCGGGCAGCAAAATGGGTACGCACAGTGCATTCGGGTGGCGGGTGGAAACCGTGCATCTGCGCGAGACACGAACCTCTTTGTGACGGCAACGAACTGTTCGGGTGCAAGGGTTATCGGCTGCGAAACTAGCGTATCGTCGTCATACTTGGATCTGCGCGCCTCGGTCGTGTCGGCGACCGGAGATGTGTTGAGTGTTTCGTATTCCACGGTCGCAGAGGTCTCGCAAACAAACCCATCGAGTCAAGTCCTCCTGAGTTACACTCGACTCCAGAATCTCGAGGCGAACGGTTACGGGTTCACGACTGCGCAGATCCCGACCAACGTCGTGTTTGGGTTGTACAAGGACAAGGGTGGAAGTATGAGCGGCAACGGTGGAAACAACGATAACTCAAATTACTTTTTGTTGCCAGGAACAACTCCCGTTTCGACGGCAATTGTTGCTTTTTCAAACGCCGCACCCTTCTTGATAGAACAAGACTGCCTGGTGCGCGGAATATTCTTTAACGCAAACACAACCATTTCAAGCGGAACAGTAAAGGCGATGTTTTACCACAACAATACTCAAAGTAGTAACCTAGTTGCATCTCTCCAACTCGATCCTTCCTCTGGAAAGTCGGTGTCAAACAACACGTTTTCTTATAAATTCCACCAAAACGACGCGATGTATGTGAACATATCATGCGCTTTAGGAACCACCGATAGTGTAAACTTACGATCGTTCCAGATAAACGTTGGGTTGTTTTAGTCCCCTTTGGATTCGCACGCTAGTATAACAACCAAAAAATGATCCGGGACACGCGAACGGTTGCAGATTTTCAGCACTTTACGTTCTCGGGTCACTCCCGCAAACTCGCGGGCAAATCCCTGTTGGAAAGCATCCAACTGGGACATGCCGACTATGCGTCCTACTGGAGTCTCGAGATGCTCTGCAGCGGTCTCGTCCATTCCTTGTGGTTTACATTCTTTGAAGCAGCGTCGCTCTACGTCCACCGCTCCTGCCCCAACATGTTTATGTATCTCACAACCCAATACGAGCGCTTTGCGATAATTGAGTCTAACTTTTCGGTTGCAAACATGGTGGAGATTCGGAATCGGGAGGACGCGCGCATGCTGGTGTGCGAGACCGCGACCGCCCTCGCCACCGCCAAGAAGCAGAAAGCAATAAGTCTCCCGACCATCAAACCCGAGCACGATTTCCAGACAACGGTCATACGCGAGAATCTGCGGGCGACGTCGCAGAACGCGGCGCGATTGTACACGAAGACCGACGACCCGTACGAACTCGCCATGCCCTTCAACGAGTTCTGCTTTGCGATTCAGACCAAGGATACGTCGCGCGCGCTCTACTGGTTGGCGTGGATTCTGAAGTACGCTTCGGTGCAAAAGAAGTTGTCGAAGCAGGCGGTGGCGTGCGGCGAGCGGTTTCTGGACCGCATTGAAAAGAAGTACGCCCGAAACATCGCGTGGATGTTCTGGGAAGTGGTACTCTCGAAAGCAGAGACGCCGCACGTGGAAGCGCTCATGCGACTCTACTGTCTGCGGTGGGAACCTTCTAACTCAAAGTCCAAACTGCCCCTTCTTCTGAACGCAGTGGCGTTTGTGACGGAGACCTTGGACCTGACGGAACCGCCGAAGCGCAACGAAATGGAGATCGGACTCATGCTTCAGCGCATCCCGCAGTGGATCGAAACTATACAGAACACGAAGAACACTTTTTCTTCGAGGTCTTAACATAAATAAAATGACCACTCTCGGACACTCGCAAAAAGCGCAAATCTCAGCATTTCAGGCGCTGCTTTTCTACATTCTCGCCAACCCGATTACCTTCCGGGTCGTGGACGGTCTCATAACCTCGATGACGGGACCCTACACGCCTCTGCGGGTCTATGAGAATAATGCACCGACCGGGTTCGGTCTTTTGCTGCACTCCGGTGTCTTCTTTGCAGTGACGTGGGGTCTGATGTATCTATAATTTAAGTCAAGTGCGCGTGGTTATACAATGCCACGCCGCTTCCAGGTCACGCGCCTTACGACGTATCCGCACGCGCTCCCGAAACCCGCCGCACACTACAGCGCGAACATGGTGTGGTCGGGAATCATGCGGGTGAACACAACCGACCGCACGTGCTGCCGGTTTTCTCCGGATTTTGACTTTACGAACGAAAACCGCGCGGTTGTCATCATGGAAGAAATGCCCTACCCCAACCACCTTTCGCACATCGACACAATTGAAACGTCGAGAATCGTTGTGTACAACAAACACATGTGGGCGGAGAACGATCAACTGTTTATTGAACTAAAGTAGTGTCGCGGTACGAAGTAGCGCTCGGATCGCTGGTATCGACCCATTTGGGCATCCACATGTGCGGAATCACTTTCGCGGCATGTGCATAGTCGCGGTCAAAAAGTTCGCGGTAATACTCCGCCTCGTCGGGGCGCGCGTACCATTTCTGGGTCGCGCCGTCCGTGTTGACGCCGTCGCTGAACGCTTCCTTGCGGCGCCACAGGACGTCCGGGGGCAGCAGTTCGCAAAGATCGAACGCCTCTCTCAAAACCGCCTTTTCGATGCGCGAGTGCGACGCGCGGAGTTCGACGGGGATGGACAACCATGTTTGCACGACTTGCTTGTCGAGGAAGGGGGTGCGCGCCTCGAGACCGTGTGCTGCCATACAGCGGTCGGAGCGCAGTACGTCAAACATATGGATTTCGCCGAGAAGACGGAGGGTTTCGGCGTTGAAGTGGGCGTCGGTGGGCGCACGCTGCATGTAGAGGTACCCTCCCCCGATTTCGTCGCTCCCATCGCCGTTCAGAACCACCTTGCAGTCCGTGTGTTCTTTAATATATTTGCCCACCAACCAGTTGCCCACGGACGCTCGCACAGTTGTAATGTCGTACGACTCAATATCGCGAATCACCTGGGGGACTACTTCGCGGAAATCTTCGGCAGCAACGACGATGCTGGTGTGGATAGACCCGATAAAGTCGGCAACCTTGCGGGCGTACTTGAGGTCGGGCGATCCGACCATTCCGATACTGAATGTGCGGAGTTTTGGCAATCCGCGGCGGGAAATAACGGAGGCGGCGATGGCGGCAACCAGACTTGAATCGAGACCGCCGCTCAGCAGCGCCGCGATAGGTCTCTCGGTGTTCAGAACGCGCTTCTCGACTGCTTGGAACAGCGCTTCCCGCAAACAGTATGTCGATATGCGGGGATTGCGGAAGGACTCAAGTGGCACAATATTCTGCGTATGAAACCGTTTAGCGTCGTGAAAGAGTGCGTTGAAGTCGTTGGCGCGGTAATAGGCGGCGTACGTGCCCGGAGGAAACGGGCGGACGTTTGTCGCGCCTTTCGGAAATCCCTTGATCTCGGACGACCAGATGTGCGACCCCTCGTAACGCGCATGAAAGAGCGGTCGGACGCCGAAGGGGTCGCGCGCGACGAAGACTAGATCGGAGGTAACGTAAACCATCGCGAAAACCCCGTCGATCTCGCGGCACGCGGCGGCGAATCCGATCTTTTTGATGAGATCGAGCAGGATGCCACAGTCCCCGTCGCCTGATTCCGCAAGGTCGTACTTTTGTTTCAGTTGAACGTGGTTGTAGATTTCTCCATTGCAGATAAGTTTGCTGCCGTCTTCGTGCAGAAAGGGTTGGTCGCCCTCTGCCGACAGACCGTTGATGGCGAGGCGTGTGAACCCGAGAGACACGCCGTAATAGGACTTGAATGCCACAAACTCGGGACCCCGGTTTCGAAGCGCTTCAATGCAGTCTGGAAAGGATTCGGAATGAGAACCGAGACAGCACCATATGCCACACATTCGCGGGTCGCGCCGTTATGTGTTTAATTTAGATGTCAGTAAACCTCATAGACACATAATATGATCGAGAACCTCCTGTATACTGCGCTGGCAACTCTATTGGTAATCGTACTTCTCCATATTGGTGTGTTCTGGGTGTCGCGGGTGATTCAACCCCCAAAACCGCGCGTGGTCTACATGCCGCAACCGCAACCGCAGTACAACACACTACCCCCGCCAGTCCTACAGCAGTTGCCCATGCAACCCCTTCCGCAATCGATTCAGCAAACGCAACCTACACCCCCAGCGCCGCTGGCAGCGCCCGAAATCAAACTCCCGACGTACGACACTCCGCCTACAAAACCCGTTCCTCCTGCGTTGCCGCCGCCGATCGAGACGCGCGACCCTGCGCGCTCGTAGATAGACACGCATGCTATTAAACGCACGATACCTACTTAACTAATGAAGCGACTACAGACACTCTATGGTTGGGATCCGTCTGCGCGCATGACGCGCCAGGCGACGAAACCGATACACGGAAGCGCAGTAAAAGTTCCCCAGGGGTCCGGAATACCCGGGTGGTTGTGCTTGACGCGGGATCCAACAAATTCCACGCCGGTTGCGCTATGGGTTCCCCGGCGCGTGGATCCGAAACCGCAGGTGTTTCGGGTGGTCATGGATGAGCGATGTTTCGAGGATAGCATTTTGCGCGTCGAGTACACCTCCACACATCTGTACGTTGCAGATGTGTGGATGTGGAACGGTATAAAAATATTCAACAGGACTACGTTTGCATGGAGGCAGAACTATTTGAAAGAGATGATCTCCCTAATGTATACGTCGTGTCCGGGGTTTGAGTCGAGGGCGGTGGAATTGAGGAGCGACACGATGTCGGATATACGCGGGTACGAGTACTATACGGATCGTATCGGAGAAACCGGTCTTTTCAAGGAAGAGACTGTTTCGCCTCCCAAAATAACTGAAAGTACATACCAAATCACGACGACAGACGTTCCGGACGTCTATAAACTTGAAGGAGACTTGGGGTACCTGCGTGTTCGGACGCTGGAATTGTCGCGCGCTCTGCGAACGCTGGGTCCGTCCTTCCGCCTGAAGTGTGTGAAGAACGCAGAAGACGACGGTACGTGGACGCCGATACTGCATTAGACTAGAATAGAATATTGCGGCAGTACAAATGAGCAGACCCGGAACATGCAGCGGAGGACGTAGAAGTAAGCGCGGCGGTCGTAGGCACCGTGGCGGGTCGTACGGGTTCGGAGGGTCCATTCTCAGCGACGCCGGCGGTACGAACGCGGGTGCGGCGCAGTGGAACAAGCAAGCAGGGGAGTGCGGGGGTGCGGACGTGGCGAATCGAGGAGGAAACAACACGCTGGCGGGGGGGCGCCGGCGACGGAATAATAAGAAGAACGGGCGCAAGACGAGGCGCCGTCACCGCCGCAGTCTTCGCGGCGGAAACTTGGCGCTGACGTCACCTCGTGCAGGGTACACGTTTAACGGTTCGGGTGCAGGCGGTATTGCTGATGCCGTTCCCGTCGGTGGAAAATCTGTTCCAGTGTAATAAGGATGAAGACAGATACCGTCGTTGCAGCAACAATGCTTTTGATTGCTGTCGTGTTTCTTGTTCAACGCAAAGTAGGGTACCTTGCCGTCTGGTTGCTCCTCATTACGGTCGTGATCGGGTACGGCGTGCGCATGCCCCTGACGGCAGCAGTGACGATCGGCGTGGGGACGGTTGCCGCCGTAATTTACATTTCGGGTGAAACCCTCAAGGAAAAGTACGACAACCCCTCGAAGAAGGATAAGAAACGCAAGGATGAGGAAGACGAACCGTCGCCGAACGATACAGAGTCCAAGGAACACCATTTGGATGCCGGAACCACCATCCTCCACGCGTTCCAGAAACTCAATCCCGACCAAGTTCTGCAGATGCGCGACGATACGAAGGAACTGATGGAGACCCAGAAGCAACTCATGGAAACGCTCTCGTCGCTGGGTCCGCAGGTCAAGCAGGGCGCCGAACTCGTCGACAGTTTCAAATCGATGTTTTCCGGAAACCTACCGGAGGTTCTGAAGCAGTGAGGCGCCTGCTGCATATCTGAACAGACGGTGACGCGGATCCCTTGAGCGAATCGCGTACTCTGTTCCTAACGCGTTCGTGACAATGCGCCACCCCATGATCGTTGTTCCGAGATTGTAGTGCTCTATGACCTCGAACCAGCGCCGGACCGACGCGACAATCACGTTGAGCGTGTTGACGATGTATAAGACAAACGAAAACACGGAGATGTCGTAGGATCCGCCAAAGTAAGTGTACACGTCCGGAACCATCAACCACGTTATCCAAAATAGAAAATGGAGCACAGGTTGTAACCAGAGTGCAGCATGAAGTCCTGCGTGCTCTAGCAAGTTTTTGGGTTGAACTCTGTTGTCTAGATCCAGATACTTCCAGACAACACTGCCATGATTCGGATGATTCAGTACTTCATTCATCGTGTTGTTCGATTACGATACCCTCGGAAGGAAAATTGGTTTCTTCAAACGTTTGTGGGTGAATATACACCCACCGCTGCGTCCCGGGAAACAGGTGCTGCAAAAGGTCCAAAGTTATGACGTTTCCAGGATATACATAGTCGTCCATCTCGCACGTCTTGTCCTGGAGACTTTTTGCGGAATCGTAGCACCCGATGAAAAACCACGGCGGAGGTGGGTAGGGGGGCAAGAACCCAATTGCGTGTCGGTTTTTGTGCGACTGGGCGGATGCGGGGTAAACGACACGTTTCGTTCTGCCGTTAGAATACTCCAGAGTTTGGATATCAAAGACCTTTCCGTACGACCAATGCGACTCTGGAAGTTTCGGAAACTCGTACTGCTGCTTCTTTCGAGTGCAAGGAGCGCACAGCCAGACCCATGCGCGCAATCCGTAATAGACTAGTTGGTTCATTATGGACTTGAACGAAACATACGTTTAAAGGGAACTCATGATCGTGCGGTCAATCTGGAGACCCATGGCGATGGAGGTGGCGAGCGCCGTCATGACGAAGGGCGTGGCGATAAAGACCCACGAGATTACGCCGAGGTTGAGGCGGCACAGCAGGTCGAGGACAAAGACGGTGGCGACTCCAAAGACCGCCTTGACTCCAAATGTGACCCACGCAAGGTCGGCAGCGTCAAGACCCAGTTGGATCGCGACATAGAGGGCGTACAAAAGTGCAGGCGGGCAGAGGTTGTTGATGAATCTCATTTTCGGTGTTTGTGTATAGTCTATAAAAAATGAGTGCAAAGATCGGACAGGTTGTTGGCATGACGGGTGTCTCGGAAGAAAACGCGAAAAAGGCGCTGGAGGACAACGGGGATGACGTGATTGCTGCCGTGGACTCGCTCTCAACACCCCCCACGATCTCTGGCACGCGCTACATTCCTCCTCCTCCCAAAATAGACGACGGTCTGACGGATGAAGTTCGGGAAAATCTTAAAAAGGCGAGGCAGTTCTCTGACATTCTCAGCGCTTCACCGCAAAACGACCTCCGCGGAAAGGTTGTCTCGCCCCCGCCATCTGCAGATGGAGACTCTGCGCAGGCGCCGAAGACGCAGGCGCAGACCCCGAAGATGTTCGCGGATCGCCGTTAGACGAAACGGTAATCTTGGGGGCGTAGTGTATACTATAATCGACCATCTTTCGCTCGATGTCGCGGACGTCTTCGAAAATGTTCATTCCGTAGGTTTTATCGTACGCCTGCTTCGAATAGCGTGCATACTCTTCCGGGTCGTCGAGTGTTTCTATGGCAGTCGTCCACTCCTCAAACGTACCGTAATCGCACCCCATTTGACTGTCGCCAATCCACTCCTGCATCCCCTCTGTGCTCCCGGACGGGCGTGCATACGGACTCGCACGATCCATAGGTTTCGAATATAGAACGGGGATGCCGTTGTACATCGCTTCGAACGAGACTCGACCCCAACTTTCGTAGAGCGACGGCGCGACAAGAATGCGCGTCTTGGCGAGCACCGTGCGAATATCGTCCTGAATGTTCATCCATTCAATGTTGGGAATGTTTTCGGGAACCTTGATCACGTTGTAGTAGGGGCGTACTGCCAGAAACTTGCGCGCCGGGTACTTTTTCGCCAACTCCAAAAAGAGGGGCAGACCCTTCAGTGCATTTGCATTAATCAACGTGATGCAATCTCCCGGCGGAAGAGTATCTCTCGCATGCATCTTGATTTCGTGTTCAAGCATGATGGGTCGGATACTTTCGATGGTCTTGAAAAAGGACGGATTTACGATCATTCTCTGCGCGTGTTCCTTAATGTGATTGGAAATGATCCAGATAAACTCCGCCCACTCGTATTTTGCGGGACTGTTAATGTACTCTAGATTTTCTCCGAAGTGCATGGTGATGACTACGGGTTTGCGAAACTGCCCGTTGAGTTTGCGAACGATGGGCAGAAACGGGTAGTGGGGGGTACACCAGATGTTTGCTGTAAAGAGTTCGCGTTCTGCATTGGTGTAGTACGTCCAGTTGAAACCGCGATAATTCCCCTTGACGGGAAAATTTCCGCGCTTGACGGTGATAAAGTGAACGGTGTGTCCATATGACTGGAGGATTTTTGCAAGAGCAATGTCGTGGAAGAATGCACCACATGGGTCTGGCATGTATTGCGAGAAGAAAGCGACCTTCATCGCAGCGAGTATTGTAGTTAGTTCTGAACGGAATTCTTGTAAAGGAGACGCGTGGGATCTCCGCCGCGCGCCCAGGTCTGCACAAAGTTATTGACGTCCTTCATTTCTGCTTGGACGCTCGGCAGTTGCGGGTCGTACTGGTTGGCAAAGAACTTGTCCGTGACCGTCGAGCACTCCTTGGGCGTGCGCACGGGGACGCTCTGAATGAGGTGACTCTCGGTGTCCTTGCTCGCCGCGGAGGGACCGCCGCCCAGATTGGGGGTCGTCGCCCACGGGCGGGCGAACGTCTGCTGGTGCCCCTTGACGCGCTGGGTTCCTGCGTCTCCGAGCATGAGGCGCGAGTACAGGTCCGTGTCGCACCCGCCTGCTGCCGTGTTGCCGTAGTTGCCCGTGTAGTTCATCGTGACAAACTGCGACGCCCACGACGCCTTGGGTTCAAAGTCCTGGCACCCTGCAGACGATTGAGCAGTGTTCATGTAGTAATTTTGCTGTGCTGCATTGTCGCGGAAATCGTACTCTGCGTGTTGAAAATCGTTCTTCGGGCGCGTCGCGGCGTAGAACCACGAGGTGGGGTTGACGGTTTGCGGTTCCATGCTCGTCATTCTCTCTCTTATTCTTGCCCATACAAATTGTTCTTGTTCTCAAAAACGGAAGCGATCCCGATTTTCAAAGTGTGTGGCATTGAATAGATAGAGATAGAGGATGCAACCCTGCGACTGGATCGACCACGACGATTACTCTGGAAAGTACTGCATAGACGTGTACGGGCGCAACGAGGACGAGGAGTGCATTTTGCTCCGTGTCCAAGGTTATAGACCGTACCTCTACGTTGGGTACGAAGCAGACCTTCAGAAGAAACTCGTGGGCGTCGTGAGCAGGTGCACGCTGACCGAGCAGCACAAGTACGACTGCTTCGAGGGGTTCAACGACTACAAGACGACGCACGTTTGGAAGATCGAGGTGGATTCCATCAAGGACTACCGCAACCTCTCCAAGTTCGTCAAGGAAAAGTGCAAGAAGGTATATGAAGCGAACCTGCCGCCTCTGCTGCGCTTCTACCACGACCACGAGATCCTGCCCGCCTCGCCCATCTCCTACATTTCCTCCGGCAAACTGAAGCACCCGGAACTCAAGGCGTTCCTCGTGCACGTCACCAACATCAAGAGCGACCCGACCCGGGACATCCCCCTCAAGATTTCGGCATACGACATTGAGTGCATGTCCAAGAGCGGGCAGTTTCCGGTGGCGAAGAAGACCTGGGACTTTGTGCTGTCGAAAATCCAAAAAGACCTCGAAGAGGCGCCCGAGGACGAGACGCTTGCGATGATCTTCCGAAAGCGCCTGGAAATGGAGGGTCTCGCGAAACCCGTAAACGTCGAGGCGTTCGTCCGCGCCAACCACATCGCCATAGAGACGGGAAACTGGGGGGTGGTGGAAGACGAACTGCGGCGGGCGTGCGGCGGCAACATCGGCGACCCCGTCATCCAGATCGGCGTAACCTTCCGCTGGTCCAACAACATGCTGAAGTCCGTCAAGCGCAAGGTGTTTGTCGTGGGAACGGTCGCGAAATCCACGGACGACTGCGAGTATGTGGGGTTTCCGACAGAAGCCGACATGATCGAGGGTTTCGAGGCGTGCATCCGCGAAGAGAACCCGGACGTTATTTGCGGGTACAACACCTACGGTTTCGACGACGGGTTCCTGATGACGCGCGCGGTGCTGAACGGCGTGAAACTCAACCTGGCGCGCGGTCCCGTGTGGAACCGCAACCCCGACGACCCCCTCGAGCACAAGACCTTTGAACTCGCGAGCGGCAAGTACAACGTCCACTACATCCCCACGCCCGGTCGCCTCACGATTGATTTGCTCTTAAACATGCGCCGCGAGCACAATTTGGATTCCTACACGCTCGACAACGTCGCCTCCAACTTTCTGCGCGACAAGGTCGTCAAAGTCGAGGGTGAGGTCATCCACACCAAGACGACGCGCGGTCTGTACGTCGGAAACTATATTAAACTCGACCTCGTGGGAAACACGATGAACCCCTACAAAGACGGCAAGAAGTTCCGCGTCGTGGCGCTCACTACGAAAACAATCACGCTCGACGAAGAGATTGAGGCGCCCGCAGATTCAGCAATGGAGTGGTCGTTCACCAAGGACGACATTCACCCGCACGACCTCTTCCGCATGCACGAGGGCACGGCCGACGACCGCGCCACGATCGCCAAGTACTGTATCCAGGACTGTGACCTTGTCCTCACTCTCATGGCAAAGTTGGACACGCTCGTCAACGCCCGCGGCATGGCCGACGTCTGCTTCGTGCCTTTGCAATTCCTGTTTCTGCGGGGTCAAGGAATCAAGATCTTCTCGCGCGTGGCGTACGAGGCGTCCAAGCGCAACCAGATACTTATCACCCAGCAGTCCTACGAGGGCGATTCGGGGTACGAGGGCGCGATCGTGATTTCGCCCAAGATCGGCATGTATCTCGACACGCCCATCGCCGTTCTGGATTTCAACAGTCTGTATCCCTCGTCCATGATTGGCGAGAACCTCTCGCCCGACACGTTCGTGTGCATGAAGACCTACAACAACGAGGGACGCCTCCTATCCTACGAGGGTCTCGCCCCCGAAAAAGTCAAGGGCATCCTCAACTGCCGCGAAGTGACCTACGATTTGAAGAACGACGACGGCAAGATTACAGGCAGATGCACGTGCGTGTACGTCCAACCCACTGCCGACAACCCGCTGTCGGTCGGTCTCATCCCGACGGCGCTCGAGATCATGCTCAAGAAGCGCAAGGAAGCGCGCAAAAAGATGGAAGACCCCACGATCGACGACGCGCAAAAGTCGGTCTACAACGGTCTTCAGTTGGCGTACAAGGTCGTTGCGAACTCGATTTACGGTCAGATGGGGTCCAAGACGTCCGCGATCCGCAAGATCTGTGTGGCGGCGTGCACCACTGCTGTCGGTCGTCGTCAGCTGCTGTTCGCCAAGGAAACGGTGGAGAAAGAGTTTGGTGCCGAAGTTGTGTATGGGGACTCGGTTGCAGATTACACACCCGTTCTGATTCGGATTCATGGAACAATTCATATTGTGCGCATCGATCAACTTGACGCATACGGTCGGGGTTGGGCGAAAACAGACTGCGGCAAAGAGTCTTGCGAACTCGAGGGCGTGGAAAGTTGGACGGAAAGCGGATGGACGCCTCTGCCGCGCATAATACGCCACCCGCTTCAACCCGGAAAGAAAATCGTCCGTGTTCTGAGTCATTCGGGTGTCGTCGATGTGACGGACGACCATTCGCTTCTACGTAAAGACGCGACTCCTGCGTCGTCAAAGGAGATGAAGGAAGGTGATGAACTGCTGCACCACGAGTACCCTGAAATAACGACGGAAGCGTCAGAAATAACGGTGGAGGAGGCGCGCATTGCGGGGTTCTTCTCGGGCGACGGAAGTTGCGGTCTCTACGACTGCCCGAGCGGCAAAAAGGCGAGTTGGGCGCTCAACAACGCAGACATGGAAATGCTAAAGTACTATAAGGCGCTGTGCGAAAAAGTGTATCCCGATCTCACATGGAACATTATGGACACAATCGGTAGTTCGGGAGTATACAAACTCGCACCTGCCTCCAATAAGCAGTATGGCAAACTCGTCGAGTTCATAACGGCCTATCGTGCGTCTATGTATACAGAAACCAAAGAGAAGAAAATACCAACCAGTGTCCTCAACGGGTCGTTCGAAGTTCGCGAGTCGTTCTGGAAGGGACTCTACGATGCAGATGGCGACAAGAACGGCATAAACGTACGCATTGACCAGAAGAGTCAGTTGAGTTCAGCGCACATCATGTATCTCGGTGGGTCGTTAGGTTACAAAGTATCGGTGACAGACCGCATGAGCAAGGAGCACATCTATCGCATCACCTGCACCAAGTCTGCTCAACGCAAGAACGTAGATGCTATCAAGCGCATCCGGGAAATCGAGTATTCGGGATTCGTCTATGACCTCACAACTGCAAATCATCACTTCCAGGCGGGCGTAGGTAAGATGATTGTCCACAACACGGACTCCATCTTCATAAAATTCCCTGGAAAGTCGCTGGAGGACGCGATCAAGGCGGGTCAGGAATCCGCAAAACTCATTACGTCCCTCTGCCCGCACAAGGCGTTCGTCATTGGGTACGAGAAGACCTTCTACCCGTTCATTCTGTTCTGCCGCAAGCGCTACGTGGGCATGAAGTATGAGGAGGACCCGACAAAATGTAAGCGCGCAGAGATGGGGATTGTCCTGAAGCGGCGCGACAATGCGCCGATAGTCAAGGACGTCTTTGGCGGCGCTCTCGACATTCTCCTGATTGAAAAGGATGTCGGGAAGGCAGTGGAGTATGTGAAGACGATGCTACTGAAGGTGGTGAAGGGGGACTTGCCGATCGAGAAGTTTGCAATCACGAAGCAACTGCGGGACGACTACAAGGCGATGAAGGCCGACTACGACGGACCCGCGACCGTGCCCGCGCACAGGATACTTGCCGACCGAATGGCTGCGCGCGATCCGGGCAACAAACCGAACGTCGGCGACCGCCTGAAGTTTGTGCACATCCAGGCGCCCGAGAAGCGCCTTCAGTGCGACAAGATCGAGCATATTGCGTATGCTTCCGAAAAGAAGTTGCCGCTGGACACGCTGTTCTACGTGACCAACCAGATCCAGAATCCGGTAGCACAATTGTTCGCTCTGTGTATCGAAGAAATTCCTGGGTACCGCCGTCCCTCCGTGGGCAAGAAGAAGCAGACGTACGAGCAGTTGTACGATGAGTACATGGAAACCGTCGAGGATCACGAGCAGGCGACCCTCAAAGTTCTTGCGCACAAGGAGAAGCAACTGGACAATATGCTCTTCTTGGGGGCAGACTATATCCAGAACACGATCCGCAAGTCGCGGACGGGACCGCTGGACTCGTTCTTCAAGAGGAAGTAGCGCGGTAGAATAAAATGAGCACGGAAACAAAAGAAAGTTTTTTACTGAGAATGCGGGCGGTCAGCAACCGCATTCGCAAGACTTTCGAGGATCCGAAGACGACTCCGGAACAGAAAAAGCAATTATGTAGATCTCTTAGTGAAAAATTTCCAGATGAGAAATTGCCCGAATGGTGCAATTCTCCCGATTCGTATTACGGGACCCCCGAGGTGACAACGCTCGAGGAACTGGAAGGAGGCAGGAGGAGGAAGCGCCGCACTCATAGGAAACTTATAAAAAGGCGACGAACGCTCCGTCATCGGCGTTCATCTCGCGTTTAAACGGAATAAGAACATACACCCAATGGCATCAGCAGGACTTAATACAGATCAACTTCTCCAGACACTCGGGGACATTGCGTATTCGCGCACTGTTTTTTGCCGTCGGGCGCTCACGAATCCCCAGTTAGATACGCTTCTCTCGAACGAGGCGCGCATGATACGTCTTATCGAGCGCGACAGTTACAACAACATCGTAACATCGTTTCTGAATGCAAATATTCCCGTGAACGTCACGCACGGTACAAATGCGTTTTGGGATCCCGTAACGGTCGCGGCATCGCCTGCACAGCAGGCAGCAGCAACTGCCGACTTTGCGGTTGGAGCAGATTCTGCTGAGATCTGCTGCATCTGCCAGGATCGGTTGAACACGAACCCTGCGTGCAAGATCAATACGTGCCAGCACGCTCTTCATAGGTCGTGTGCAACGCAGTGGTTTTCCATGTCGACTCGGTGCCCCGTGTGCCGCGCGTCTATTGTTTGAAGTACTTCTTCGCTTTCTCGGCAATATCAGAGTCGGCAGTATGGTACGTCTTGCCCTTGAGAAGGAAGGAGTGGACGCGGGCGTACCCCCACTGCTGCTCGGTCGCGCCCGGTCGGTGCCCCGTGCGCCACGCCGCCATGCCGCGGTTGTAGACTTCGCGAATATACTTTAGCGGCACGCCCGACGCTTTCGCTTTGTCTTCTAGAGATTTAGCGTCCGGGTATTTACGTTTCCACGCGGCAGTGTATCCGGACTTCCGCGTGCGAACTCCCTTGTCGGTCTTGAACCCCACGTACGCCTTCGGATTTTCCCAGGACATGGATCCGAACTTGCGTATTTCCTTGCGGCGCTGAGTGCGCTTTGAGGAAGATAGACCGGAAAAGTATCGTTTGGGCGTCTTCATTGTTAGTTGCGTCTATTTGGTTTAAGTGACGCTGTAGTATTCAAGTAATGACGGACGCTTCGAGCGAAAAACTTGTCGCGGTGTGCACGCCCACCTACAACCGCAAGTTCTCGCTTGAATTCTCGCTCGCGTGCTTGAAGCGGCAGACCTACAAGAACCTTCACTGGATCGTCATTGACAATTCTACCAGTGACGACAACTGCTGGAAGGATATTCAGACGCGCGCTGCCGAAGAGGGTATTAAACTCACATACAACCGCATCTACGAGAAGCAGACGATCGGTCATCTCCGCAACGTGTGCCTCGACGAGTCCAAGAAATTGAATCCGGAATACATTGCCTTCTGGGACGACGACGACTATTATCCGCCTCAGCGAATCCAAGTTTCGGTGGAAGCGCTCGAAAAGAACCCCGAGCGCATCATTACCGGATGCGAGATCATGACGGTCTTTCTGTCGATCGAAAATGTACTGATGGACGTGGGACCGTATGGGACCAACCACGCGACGGCAGCAACGTACCTTTTCCGGGCGTCGGCAGCAGAGGGTCGGCGCTTTCTTGCGACCGCAAATAAAGCAGAAGAAGGTACCTTCACGCGCGACTGGACGCTGCCGATGATCATGCTGCCCACCAAGGACATTCTGCTCGTGATTGGTCACGCGCAGAATACCGTGAACAAGAGCGAGATTTTGAAAGAACCGCGGAAGTTTGGGGCGCGCATTCACAATGCCGACAACGCCAAGAACCTCGTGCGGTTTCAGTGGATCAAAGACCAAAGCATGTGGGAGATTCTGAGTAGAACATTTCTTGGTGCTTCATGAGGTCAGCAATCGGATCGCCTGTTAGGGGGGTTTGGCGTAGCACGTCCGACACGCCGTACTGCAAGCGGTTCATGAGACGGCGGACGTCGTGCTGGCACTCCTTGACGATGACTTGGAAGTCCGTAAAGTTGACGTTGGAGTATGAGGATTTAAGGTTCTCGTAGATCTCGCTGGCGTTCAGCGGCATACATCTGTGAATCGTTATAGCATCGGACGCCCTTCGAAAAATGACCGGGACCTCGTTGGCAGTGCATACGATGGGCACGACGCGCTTGGGGTCCTTGATCCATTCAAGAATCTTGCGTTGGGCGTGCGGATCGCTGCCGTCAATTTCGTCGAGAACGACGCACGTGCGCAAGGGGTTGTCTCCGCATTTTACCAGCGATGTAAACGTCACTCCTGCCATACACGACCCTCGCAGATTTGCTACATCTTCGTGCGATCGCAAAGAGCGCGATGCATTAATTTCAAGAGGTTCATAGTTAAATGTCCTTGCTGCAGTCAGCGCCAGCGTTGTTTTCCCGATCCCTGCAGACCCGGCAATGAGCACTGCTTTGCCGCGTGTGTTGGAAAGGAGATATGATGCAAGTAATTCTTTCGCTTCAGTATGACCGATAATTTCTGCAAATGTATGAGGTCTGAATGTTTCAGACAACATTATACTTCTATGGTTTTTAATCGCAAAGTCCCTTCCAGGTCGTCGAGCACCGTTTGACGATGTCGCATTCATTCCCTTTCTGGACTTCAGGATTAAACGGCGCGCAAGATGTTTGGTATAGAGGGTGGCACATTGAATCTTCTGTGCGATACACCCATTGATCGGGGCACTGGGCGTGACCGATTGTTTGGTTCAGTATAACTCCCGGTTTCAAAGAAAGGTATCCTATGGTCACGCCAATAAGAACGCCAACAGTGACGAGAACGACGAAAAAGTCTTTCAAAAAGGGTTGCCATCTGTCGAAAAAGTCGTAGGTATTCACGCATGTCGCTTTTCCCGCCCACGAACTTATGGTAAGACCTCCACGGTCCACCGAGTTTATCGATTCGGGAACAGAAGAGAACCCACTGCCCTCCTTGATGTACGCCCAGATACATTGAAGGGTATTTGGCATTGTTTTCTATATCTATATACTTACAAGAGTATAATGAGCGTCCAGGCGGCACGTCACGTGTGTGGAACCTACTACGAAACAACCCTGAATCCTATCGTGCAGCACCACGTGGATTCGTTCAACGATCTTCTCGAGCGCCGCATTCCCGTGTTTCTGAGAGCGTCCAACCCCATCCAACTTGTCCTCGACGCTGAGCGCGCCATCCGCATATACATTGGCGGTCGCGATGGCACCAAAATCCTGTACCGCCCGCCCGTCGACGAACTCGAAAACGCAGTCACGCCCAACATCTGCCGCGTCGAAAACAAGACATACCTCCTCGACTGCCTCGTGGACATTGACATTGAGTACCAGATCGACAAGGATACCGTTGAACTCGTTCAGTTTGAAAAAGTCACGCTCGGTCAGATCCCGCTGATGCTGCGGTCCAAGTACTGCCACCTCTCGGCGCTGACGCCTGCCGAAGCGTTCGAGCAGGGCGAGGATCTCCACGAACTCGGCGGGTACTTTATCGTCGACGGCAGCGAGCGCATTCTGCTCTCGCAAGAACGTCTCGGGAACAACCTGTATTATGCAGGCAAGCGCGCGATTCAGACGACCGTGGAAGCAGAGCAGGTCGGTGGAAAGACGGACGAAGAGGGAGCAGGTGAAAAGTACGAATACTACTCGGGTCTGCGCAGCGTTTCGGAAGACGGCACGCGCGGTCCGTACTCGCACTACCTCGTGATTCCGCCCGAATCGCGAAACATCTCATGGGAGGAGATCGAAATGAGAAATGAAGGAATGGCAGCGTTCGGAAAGGAACCAATTTCCGATTACGGGTCTACGCGCATTCGTGGCGGCATTGTGATGACCCTGCCGGGGTTCAAGATCCCCGTTCCCGTCCTTTCCGTTCTCGCGCTTCTGGGCGTGGAAACCGACAAGGAACTGTATGATACGGTCCTTTGCGGCATTCCCGACCGGTCGGTCTACGAGGACTTTTTTATCCAAATGGTCATGGGGCACCAGAAGAACCTGGATAAGGGCGCGGGTACCACAAACCTCGAGTTGTTGCGCGTCGCCACCAAGTCGCGCTCGCAGGAAGAGGTGTTTTACAACCTGCAGGCGATGCTCTTTCCGCACATTGAAATTCCGGAGGGAGAGTCGACTGCCGACATGTACCGCCGCAAGGCGTACACGCTGGGATACATGCTGCGCCTCGGGATCGACAATGCGCTTGGCATTCGCGCGCAGACGGACCGCGACCACTTTCAGTTCAAGCGCTTCGATGTGTCGGGGGATCTTTGCTTCCAGGAGTTCCGCAGGATCTACAAGGATACCGCCAAGGCGATGAAACTCAAGATGGACACCCGCGTGCACTTTGAGGAGCGCGTCTACTCTGGAAAAGGTTTGGCAACCCTCGTGCAGCGCGAGAACGTGGGGTCTTTCTGGCAATCGTACAATTTCATAAACGAGTTCTCCAAAGCGTTCAAGGGCAAGTGGGGCGGCAAGGACGGCATTTCGCAGATTCTGTCACGCGTCTCGCTTTTGGGAACCGTGTCGCAATTGCGCAGGTCGTCGCTGCAGATGGACCCCTCGGTCAAGGCGCTCGGTGCGCGCCGCCTGCACGGCAGTTCGTTCGGTCTCACCTGCCCCTCCGACGTCCCCGACGGCAGAAACGTAGGCATGATCAAGCACTTTTCCCTGCTGACCCACGTGTCTACGCAATCAGAGTCTGCGCCTCTTCGCGACATTCTCGCAAGGAGCGAGAATTTCAGACCAATTTCAAAGATCAATCCGTCCACGTGGACCGCCGCCCGGTGGACGCGCGTGCGCCTCAACGGCGACCACGTCGGTGTTCTCGTGAAGAACGCCCAGGATGTGTATGCGGCACTGCTCGCCTACCGTCGCTCGATTGCGGGCGCACTGGTCTCCGTCGCGTGGAACCGCACCGACAACGAACTCGTGATCTGGAGCGACGCGGGACGACCGTCTCGCCCGCTCTACCGCCCCGGCGTCACGCCTGAAGATGTCCTCGCAAAAAAGAAGTGGAGCGAGATGATGTCAACCATCTTCGACATGACGGACGCGGACGAGAGCGAGAGCGTGCGCATTGCGATGACGCCCTTTTCCCCTACCACTCCATCGGAAATTCACGGACTCTTCTTGCTGTCTCCGCTCTCTGCAGTTATCCCTTTTTCGGACCACAACCCTGCGACAAGGACAGCGTTCTCGTGCGCCCAGTGCCGCCAGGGCGCGTCGTGGTACCACTCGAACTTCAACAAGCGCTTCGACACCATAACCCTGATTCTGAACTCGCCGCAGCGCCCCATTTGCGAGACGTGGGTCTATTCGCACGTCCTGGGCAGGGGAGGGTGCATGCCCTACGGGGAGAACGTCATTGTCGCCATTGCGACGTATACGGGGTACAACCAGGAGGACTCGGTCATTCTCAACGGGTCGGCAATGCGCCGCGGTCTATTCAGGACATCCTACTTTCACTCGTACGTCGCCTCCGAGGAACTCGTCGATCAGGCGATGGGAACCTACAAGGAATTTGCGAACCCCGTCGGGAAGGCAGACGTGAAACTCAAGGCGGACAAAGATTACTCGAAACTCGACGAGAACGGCATTATCAGGATGGGCAGCGAGGTCGACGAAGATACTGTTCTGGTCGGAATGGTCTCGGCAGGAAAAGTAGACGCCTCCGTTGTCCCGAAGCGCGGACAGCGCGGCATCGTCGACGGAATTCAGATGTACACTCTCGTCACGGCGACGCGGTCTTCGAGCGCCGAAAACGCTCCTCCGCCGCGCGTTTTGCGGGGCGTCAAGGTGCGCATCACGGAATCGCGCGAACCGATTCTGGGCGACAAGATGAGTTCGCGCCACGGGCAGAAGGGGACGTGCGGACTGATCCTGCCCGAGTGCGACATGCCGTTTACCGCAAAAGGACTGCGCCCCGACCTCATTCTGAACCCGCACGCCATGCCCTCGCGCATGACGACGGGTCAGATGTTTGAGTCGACGTCCGCGCGCGTCGGCCTGCTGCTCGGAACGCTGATTGACGCCACGCCCTTTTGCACGCGGTCGCAGGACGAGGATTACCGCCAGATGCTGCGCAAGATCGGTCTGGAAGAGAACGGGTCGGAAATGATGTACAACGGCATGACGGGCGAGATGATGGAAATGGAGATCTTTGTAGGTCCCACGTACTACCTCCGCAGCAAGTTGATGGTGGAAGACAAAATCAATTATCGGGACACGGGCACGCGCACGCTGATGACGCACCAACCGCTGGGCGGGCGATCGGTGGGCGGCGGCATGCGCATCGGCGAGATGGAGCGCGACGCTCTCATAGCACACGGCGTTTCCTCGTTTATCGAGGAAAGTTTCATGAAGCGCGCCGACGAGCACGAAGTTCTGTTTCAGTCTGGATCGGGACTCTTAGACTCGACCCAAAAGGATGAACCGGTCGACACCCTGCGGATGCCCTACGCCATGTCCTTGTTTGTCAAGGAAATGGAGTCCATGCACGTGCAACCCATACTGAAAGCAGTCAAGGAATAAATATAGTCGCATTTAGGAATAGTGAGCGTACAATGGTAATGTTTGTGACCAAGCGCAACGGAGAGCGCGAAAAAGTCTCGTTCGACAAGGTTCTCGCGCGGATCGAGAAACTCGCCGAGGGACTCGACCACGTGAACCCCACGGTCGTAGCACAAAAGGTGTGTAGTCAGATTCAGGACGGCATTTCTACGAAGGAACTTGACGGGTTCGCTGCCGAGACATGCGCAATGATGGTCGGGCGCGGTCACCCCAACTATGGTCTGCTCGCAGCGCGCATCGCGATCGACAACCACCAGAAAAACACGCCCTCGACCTTTTCCGAGTGCATGTTTCGCCTAGGTCTTTCCGAGAAACTTACGGCAATTGCCGTCGTGTCGTTCGCCCAAGAAATCGAGGAGATGATCGACTACTCCCGCGACTTTGCGTTCGACTACTTCGGGTTCAAGACGCTCGAGAAGGGTTATCTGCTCCGCGACGACCGCGGCGTCATCTTGGAGCGCCCGCAGCACATGTGGATGCGCGTCGCCATCGAGATTCACACCACAAGTTACGAGATCGAGCATTTCAGAGTCCTCGAATGGGTGCCCGACCTTCCGAAGATTCGCGAGACATACGACGCCCTGTCGCTCGGTTACTTTATCCATGCGACGCCCACGCTCTTCAATGCAGGGACCAACCATGCGCAACTGAGTTCTTGCTTCCTCGTCAACATGAAGGAGGATTCCATCAAGGGTATCTACGAGACGCTCGGCGACTGCGCGCAGATTTCCAAGTGGGCGGGCGGCGTGGGTCTCTCGATCCACAACATTCGCGCGCGCAACTCTGAAATCCACGGCACGCGCGGCAGGTCGACGGGTATTGTCCCGATGCTCAAAGTCTATAACGACACGGCGCGCTACGTGAATCAGGGCGGAAAGCGCAACGGCAGTTTTGCGATCTACCTCGAACCCTGGCATGCTGACATCGAGGAGTTTCTCAAAATGAAGTTGAATACGGGCGCCGAAGAGGATCGGGCGCGCGACCTGTTTTATGCGCTGTGGATCCCCGATCTCTTCATGAAGCGCATGGAAGCGAACGAGAACTGGACGCTGATGTGCCCCGACGAGTGTCCGGGTCTGTCGGACTGCCACGGCGCAGAGTTTGAGGCGATGTATGAGGAGTATGAGCGAAAGGGCAAGGGGCGCAAGTCGGTCCCCGCGCAAAAGATCTGGCAGATGGTTCTGGACGCACAGATCCAGACGGGGACGCCGTATTTGTGCTACAAGGACGCCGCCAACGGCAAGTCCAACCAGCAGAATTTGGGGACGATCAAGAGCAGCAATTTATGCAGCGAAATCATCGAGTACAGCGCGCCCGACGAGACCGCCGTGTGCAACCTCGGCAGTCTCTCGCTGCCCAAGTTTGTGCGCCCCGACGGAACCTACGACTTTGCCGCCCTTCGCAAGTACACCCGCATCCTCGCGCGCAACCTCGACAACATCATTGACCGCAATTATTATCCGACACCGGAGTGCCGCAACTCCAACATGCGTCATCGCCCGATCGGTATTGGAGTGCAGGGGTTGGCAGACGTCTTCGCCAAGATGAAACTCGCGTGGCAGTCGAAGGGTGCCGAGGAACTGAATATTCGCATCTTCGCCAACATCTACTACGCCGCCATCGAGGAGTCGTGCGCCCTCGCAGAAGAGCGCGGTGTATACTCGTCCTTCAAGGGGTCACCGGCGTCTTTGGGGAACCTACAACCACAACTCTGGGACGTCGAGATGGAGTGGAAAGAACTTCGCGAGTCCGTCGTCAAAAACGGACTTCGCAACTCTCTGTCGATCGCGCTGATGCCCACGGCGTCCACCTCGCAGATTCTGGGGAATAATGAGTGCTTTGAACCGTTCACCTCGAACTTGTACGTGCGCCACGTATTGGCAGGCGACTTCATCATTGTCAATAAATACCTCGTGGAAGACCTTATTGCGGCAGGTCTCTGGAACCCGGATATTCGCAACCAGATCATTGCGGACGGGGGCAGCGTGCAAAGCATTGCGGGTCTGCCCTCTGAACTGCGCGAGCGATACAAGACCGCCTGGGAGATCCCGATGAAGACGATTATCAATATGTCGGCAGACCGGGCGCCGTACGTGTGCCAGTCGCAGTCGCTCAACCTGTTCGTCGCGGATCCCACGTACGCCCGAATTTCCAGCATGCATATGTACGCCTGGAAGAAGGGACTCAAAACGGGGTGCTACTATTTGCGGACAAAGGCGGTCGCCTCGGCACAAAAGTTCACGGTGGAACCTTCGACGACGCCGTCCTCGCCGCCCGACTGTCTCATGTGCTCCGCGTAAAAAATGTCTTGAGTCAATACAAACAAGAAATGTCCAGCCTTTCTCCTTTCCCTCTTTCCGGCGGTAAGCGCAGCCACTCTCGCCGCCACCGCCGCGGCGGTCAGGATGTTGACGCAAAGATTCCCGGCGCCGAGGTCGTTGCTGGTCAACTCAAGAAGGCCGGCGCCGAGGCGTCTGCCGTCAGCGGTGCGCCCATGGAGGGCGGTCGCCGCCGCAAGATGACGGCCAAGAAGGTCGTCAAGAAGCTCGCCGTCCTCGCCAAGCAGGCGAAGAAACTGACGATGCGCCTCAAGAAGATGAAGAAGCATCATTAATCGGCAGAGCAGTCGCCGCCCCTCCTATCTTTGACAGCATCTCAAACAAATCGTCCGTGAACCCGAAATGACACCCGTTCGGTTCCATGCCCTTTGGCGCCTTGCGGGACGACGTCGTCCACGGATGCACAAGACTCACAATGATTTCCTGCGGCGAAAGTTCGCTGCACATATGTTCGCGACCGCGAATAAATGTGTTGCCCTCTGCAATCTTCGTATCTTCATCAAACCCGTGCTCCTCCCAGAACTTTTTTGTATGGCACAGCGTCGCTTCCGATACGCGCATACTCTGCGGGAGTCTCATCGGCGGAACGTTTACGAACGAAATGTAGTTTTTGATGTCGTAGCACGAAATGGTCGTGCAGAAGACCGCCTCTTTTTTGGCGCGCAGCATCATCGAGACGCGGAACAGGATGCTGTTGGGCGGGTAAATGTCGTCGTCGTCCATGTGAATAATTACGGGGAATTTAGCGAGGCGGCACCCCAAATTGCGCTTCCACGCGATCGTCTTGCCCGATGTCTGGAGGATGTGCTTTCCGAACGGCACGGTCTTTACAAATTCTTCGGACGTGTCCTTGCCGTCGTCAATCACAATCCACTCGAGTTTGTCGGCAGGGTAGCACTGCGAGTTCACGCAACCTGCGCAGATCTCCATGAACTTCATGCGGTCGCGCGTGGGTGTGACGATGGTGACGCCGGGCAGATCGTCTTCGCAAGGCAGCGTGGACTGAACGCTGTAGATCTCGTCTGTGGAATACCCCTTCAAAAAAGACTGCATGCGCGCCGTCCATTCCGCGTGGCGCTTGGTGTACGCCGTCGCGTTCTTCTCGGACATCGCCTTGCGCTTCTTGAACGTCAGTTCGGTGTACCGACTCAGTGCGTCCATGACGTCGACTTTCTCGGTCTTGGCAATGACGCCGAGGCATTCAGGGTGGTCGACCGTCGTAGAATTCGGAACCCATACGACGCCTTCGTACCCAAACTCCTTGAAGGGCGCGATCTCGTTGAGCATCAATACGCACCCGCTGGATGCTGCTTCGTTCACGGCGTGCCCGAACCCCTCGGCGCCCGACACACAGATGGCGAGACCGCAGTCGTCCACGATCTGATTGTACTCAGAGTCCTTGAGGGTGTTTGGATATACCTTGATGTTGGTTAGAGTCTCAGGAACGTCCAACTTCATGCGCGTCGCGTCGTAAATGATGTGGAGTTCGGGAAGCGCTTTTACTGCGTTGGCAGCGGGAAGAAGCGAGTTTTCCTGACGAGCGGCGTAGGCGTCGACGATCAACTGGGGGTGCCTGTAGATGTTCTTGCCGACGAGGAGCAGCGCCTTGTGGAAGTTCTTGGTCTCCGGAATCCCCTTGGCGATCGAGGTCCACCCAATGTACTTGACGTTCGGGTGTACTTTCGAAAAGATCTCGTACGCCTCGTGCGTCTTGCACCAGATCTCGTCGATGGCGTGCATGTACGACGCGGTCCACGACTTGTACGCCCACTCCTGATTGGGGATCCAGATGTTTCGTGCGGCGTACGTGAACAGGGACGGACTGAGAACCTCGAAAAAAACATTGATTTCTGCTTGGTCGCACTCGGGTTGCACGTGCAGAATCCTGCGGAACTTTACGGTGTCGTCGGCGAGGTGCCACATTCCCTGCAGAATGTCGACGTCCTGGGCGAGACCGGTCTGGTTGCGGTGCGACGAAATAAGATTGACCCTCATTATCGTCTCGCGCGTTTCATTGTGCCCTGCATTTGACGAGGCGCGCGCTTCATGGTTCTCGCCCTGGCGTTCATTACGCGGAGGTATTCCTTGCGGTTGGGGGCGGCGTGGCAGGGGTGAAGCGTCACGCCGCGGTCGCGAATCCACGTCAGCGGTTGGTTCGTCCACCGCCAAAATGCGTCGGCATTCTTAAAATCTACAGCGCTCTCGAAATCTGCTGTTTCGGTGACTTTATCGCACTCCTCACGGAGATCGCCATACCCGTACTGCGCATCAAATATTTCCATACAAAATTCACCATAAAAGGGTTCGACGCGGCGGGTCGAAGGGTTCCATACTGCAGATTCGACAGGGCGAAACGACTGCCAGGAGGTGTCCCAGACGAGCAGTTGATTCCCTAATATTTTCGTATAAATTTCGCCTTGAAAGCGTCGCGCCATATTACTTTATGCAGATTCGCCGTTTTCAGAAGCATAACGCGACTATGAAAGAAACCAAAGTCCCTTTGACTTGAAAGCGTCTATCTTTGTTTGAACACCTATCATCCAGTTTGCGTGGACGAACATTACTTTCGTCGGATCCGAATTCTTAAATTCTAATTGTTTATCGGCGTGTTTAGGGTTGTGTTCGTTGAAATACAATAGTCCGTTTGGAAATAAATTGCGGTTTAGTATTCCAATGCGAAGTTTCGATGCATTTAAAAACTTTAGAAAATAAATCTGGTCATTTTTGCTAAAATCTCTCGTTTCAATCATCGGTTTCACCAACGAGAGTGCCGAGGGGAAAAATAACATGCATCCCGTGCACGGCATGTAACAGTCATCCTGGAGTGCAACGTCAAACGTATCTTTTACTACAGCTATATACGCGTTCAAATCTTGAATGACAACCGTGTCTACATCAAGATACCAAACCGTCTTGCCTTCTCGAAGTAGTTTATCGATAACATGATAGCGCATGAAGGATATATGATCAAATCCGGGGGTATTGAAATCGTGATATTGGTTCATATCATCTCTACCTAGAAGATGTGTAGTATATCCTTTTGAACGAAGTGTCTCGTAACACAGACTGTCAATAGCATAGGCCACATAATTGGTCATACCTGCCCGCTTTATGGACTCCAGATGGTTTAGAGTCAAATCAATGCACCCCATATTGGATACGCTTATAAAGACCACGTCTGTAGACATTTATATATATATACACTCAAAAGAAGGACTTAAACTCTTTCGACTTGGTTCCCGTTACGTGCGGGTTCGCGGGGCGCCCGATGGGGTCGGGGAAGTCCAGCAGTTCGCGCTGGTTGTAGATGTACATGTTTATGCTTCCTAGAATATCTCCGACGCAAAAGTCGAGGACGCGCTCGTCGAGATCCTGAATTTCCTCGCGCTCCTTGCCAGGAACGTTTCGCGAGAACTGAAGGTAGTAGGCGCGCATGATGGTTTTGAGGTCGTCGGGACGCTGGCGGTCGATGACGTGCTTGCCGTCGCTCTTCTGCCAGACGCGGTAACGGATCTCCTGCTGCAGGTACTCCATGTTTTCATCCGAAAAGAACGCCTGGTTCAGGGCGTTGGGAGTGTGCACGCGGATGGTCGCCTGCTGCTTGAACGACGCACCGTACGCGAGTTTGGGGTCCTCGTGATGCGTGTCAAACAGACGGAACGCCTGGGTCGTCTTTGTTTCCGGGTCGCTTCCGTTTGGAACAAACCCGGTGTGCTTGGGGGCGTTGGGAACTGCCGACTGAATGTAGATCTGGGCGATCTCTTGGTTTGCGTGGGGGTAAAGTTCGCCGAGTCGAGTGTTCCCTGCTGCTGCAGATTTCGCTGTCGACATTCTTTGTATTCTTATTCACTAGCAGGAATCATTTTCACAATCTTACTTGCGTCGGGTTCTTGCGTTACGATCTCGAGGGCGAAAGTCGCCTGGAGATTCTTGTTCAGGATGGGCAAGACATAGTCCTGCGAGAAGATCTTTGTGTTGGGAATGGATGCCGTCTGTGATGCGTAGGAGCGGAGACATATGTTGCAGGTAGTCACGGAGAGCGCGGAGAACGTGGCGTAGACACTGCCCATATTGATCGTAGAAATCTTGGGTGCTGCCAAAAAGGATGTCCCATAACTTGCGATGGGAAGAACTGCCGATGTCGCAAAGTCTCCATTGCAAATGTCCGTGACGATGTAGTTATTGGAAAACGTCTGGAAGAGTGCTCTCAAGGTAGATGTCGAGTTTGAATCCGAAGATATTTGGGAGACTGCGGGTGCGTAAAACACGATCTCGTCGCCTACTCTCAGGTCCTTACCGTAAATTACGTTGCTATCCCCATAACTTGTCAGGGATACGGACGTATTTGCGACGAAGAACTTGACTTTTCCGAGAGATTGCCCCGGCATGATTTGCATGGCGGTTACGTTCAAATTATCGACCTGCGAATAATTGATACCTACTTCGTCGACCAGCAGAAGGTTTGCGTTGGAGAGTTCGCGCATGGGCGGGTCAAAGGTGTACGCCTCGCTCGCCCATGGGTAGAAGTCTATGTATTGCGATGGAAACGTTCCGGAGGGTTCGTAGATGTTGCGCGTCATCTGTGTGAGTGTAGCAAACGCACGCTGGACTGCTTGGGCGCCGCCGTACTGCCCTCCGTTCAGACTGCCGATGTTCATGAACGCATAGGACTTGGCGTGAAACGAGTCGGGGTATGCGATGGGTGTTCCCGCAAACGCCGATGGACTCCACGGTTGGTTGGCGCGGACGGGCAGTGTCGCGCGTATGAGACGAATGCTGCTCACGTTCGAGAAGCGCCGAGACGTAGAATAGTTGTACTGATTGGCGCCATAGAGTTTGGGTTGGATGTCGATACCAAGTTGGGCGCCACGCGGATTTGCAGAACTGTAGGTGGGGTAGTAGTATACGCGAACATTTGCGTCTCTGTACGAGAACGGGGTGGGTGTGTGAATAAACGCGCCGTTCGACACGACAATCTTCCACCCGTATGTGGGTTGGTAGGTTTGCGCCTGGGTAATAAAGTAGGGAGGGACAGTTGCACCCGACGCAGTGTTGAACGTCTGCTTTGCAATATTGGCGGGGGTCATGTAGGTGTTGCGTACGCCTGCGCCGACGATCAGGGCGTTCGAGGGCGTTTCGTACGCCGCGAGAGGTACCACAGTATTGTTGAAATAATATGGCGTCTGCGGTCCGTTCAAATCAATGTTCTGCTCGGTTCCAAACGAAAAAATGTTCGAATATGCATCGGGTTGAACTGTCCAATCTCGGTATCCGGTATTGATGAGAACGGTGTGTGTTTTCGGGATGGTGTCCGGCGCTTTCTGCAATACAAGATCCTCGTTGTGATCGCGTACGAGGTCGGCAACGCTTTCTTGAACGCCTCGAATATCTCCCGTAGGATTGTACGCGGGTTGACGGGCAACTGCATCTGCTTCTCCCGCACGCCGGTTCATGTACATTTGGACGCGCGGATCGTACTCGTAGTCATCGCGCGCTTCGGTGTCGGTTTCTGCGAGAAGAGACTGGTAAATTGCACGTCCGTTATCGCCCATATGTTTGTAGATTATACTTTCAGAGCGCATAAATCCTGCAACCAGAACTCGTTGGGCGCCGTGTGCTCAATCTGTGCGATCTGCTTGCGGAGTTTCTCGAGTTCCGCCTGGTGCTTCGCGATCTGCTCCTCGGTCACGCTGCTGAATGGCAGTTTGAGGAGGTCGTCGATGCACTCGAGGTCGTGAGTCTTAAGGATTGCGTGGCACTGGTCTGTGGACTTCTTGCGGAGATCAATCTTGTCCTCGCACATGAGCGTCAGGAACTTGACGACGCTGGAGTGCCAGGGCATCTTGGCGTTCAGTTCGGCGAGGAGGTGCGCCTTCCGCTTGACGTAGAGGTCCAACCTGGACCGAGCATAGTCCACGAGGATGTCATTGGGAGTGGAATATTTCTTGATCGTACCCGATGGGTCGAAGGCGTGCATGTTGGTGGTCTTGAGTTTGTCGGTGAGTCCGAGCGTCTTCTCGAGAACGTCGACCGCGAGTGCATCGTACAATAGAATTTCAAAGTTCACGTCCGTATCCGTCGAGGTGTCTGTGTAATCCTTGATGACCTCCTTCTTCTCGCAGTACGCGTCGAGCATCTGCTTGAACTGCGACGTCCAGTACCCCACCGGCAGGTCGGTGACGCGCACCGTCTTCTTTGCAGCATTGTACTCGTACTTGGCGGTCATCACAAAGTCGCTTCCTATGAGTTCTATGCGCCCCGTGAATCCGCGGTACCACGGGGCGAGGTTGCACGCCTCGAGTTTCGACATGTCGGCAGTATCCCCGCCGGCGAGCAACCACGTCTGCAGGGCGTCCTTAAGAATGGCGGGGTTGTAGCACGGCACGAAGGTTGAGTACCCCGTGCCGATGCCGCGGCACCCGTTGACGAGAAGCATGGGCAGGACGGGCGCGTACCACTCGGGTTCAACCGACAAACCGTCGTCGTCGCGGTACTTCAAGACGCCCAGATCGTCGTGGGGCACGAGGTGCTTGATGTGGGGTTGCAAATACGTGAAGATGTAGCGGGAGGCGGCAGAATCCTTGCCGCCTTCGAGGCGCGTGCCGAACTGACCCTTGGGGACCAACCACGAGACGTTGTTGCTGCCCACGAAATCCTGCGCCATGCCGATGATGGTTTCGTTGAGCGACATCTCGCCGTGGTGGTACCCCGAGTGCTCGGAAATGTACCCGGCGAGTTGCGCGACCTTGACTTTGTCGGTCAACTTGCGCTTGAGGCACCCGAACAGAATCTTGCGCTGCGATGTTTTGAGACCGTCCATGATGTTGGGGATCGAGCGCTCGAGGTTGTAGTAGGAGAAGTGGATCAAGTCGCGGTGCACAAACTCCTCGTAGGGCAGGCGGCGGTCGGCGTGAGGGACCACGATATCCGCAGCAGAGTGTCCCTGTAACCACGTCTTGCGGTCGTCCGCGCGCGCCTTGTTGAACGCCAGATCCACGGCGAGGTCGCTGTCGGGCGTGTACGAGAACTCTGTGATGTTCAGGTCCTTGAAGTATTCTTGCGCCTCGTCGCGCGTCGACGTGCCCAGACCCTTGTAGTACTGGATCGTCCACCCTGCGCCGGCGGCGACCTTCCACTGGTCGTACTCGTACTGCGTGTAGAAGGTCTGCGTCGCCTTCGCTTTGGTCGCCTTGACAATGGGGGTTGCCATGTAGGCGAGGAAACCGGGGATCTTCATGAGGTCGTGCCACAATTCGTGGAAGAGGTTCACGAGGAGACCGCGGATGTGCGACCCGTCGTAATCCTGGTCGGTCATGATCAGGACGCGACCGTAGCGCAGACTCGACAGGTCCTTATAGACCTTGCCCGACTCGAGACCGAGGATCTTCTTCAACTCGGCGATTTCTTTGGCGAGTTCGACCTTGGAGGCGCTGGAGTCCTTGACGTTCATGATTTTCCCCCGCAGTGGGAACACGCCGAAAGTCTGGCGCTGAGTCTTCGTAAGACCGCTGAGAGCCATGGCTTTGGCAGAGTCGCCTTCGGTAAGGATGAGGGTGCAGCGGGCAGAGTTGGTTGCGGTGCCGGCCCAAGCAGCATCCTCAAGTTTTGGGATGCCATAGATTTTGCTGTTCTTCTTTCCATCTGACTTTTTGTTATCCTTATCGTCCTTTTCTTTCTGCGACACGACGAGCGTGTCCACGAGTTCCAACTTGCTCTGGATCTTCTTCAGCGTCTCTTCGGGCAACTTGCACGTCGACCCAAACGTAGACGACTTGGACGTGAGCGTCTCCTTGGTCTGCGAGTTGAAGGATGGGTTCTCGATCTGCGCCGTGACAAACACCGCAAGGTTCTCGCGCACCATCGACGGTTTGACCTTGATCTTCTTCTTGGTCTCGAGGTAGTCCACGACGTGCGACACGACCTGGTTCGTAATGTAGTCGACGTGCGTGCCACCTTTCGAAGTCCATATGCCGTTGACAAACGAGACCTGGAGATGCCCGTCGATGGGCGTGTCGGCGACGACGACGCTCCAGCGCTCGTTAGAGAACGAGACCACGGGCGTGCTCACAAACTCGGTGGCGTAGACGGCGAGGTCCTTGCACTTGATGAGCGCGGCGTTCCAGTGGACCTTGACCTCCTTGCCGACCGTCATTGCCAGGTCGGTCGCGCGCCGACGGAAGAGACTCTGCATGCCCGCGCTGATAGATTTCAAACCGAAGCGCGCAAGGTCGGGCGTCCAGGCGACGGACACGTACGGTTTCACCTTCGAAGCAGCAATCTTCGGCGGGTGCACGACCGTCATGTTGGTCTCCCACGTCTGCGTGTACTTTTTCGAAGTTTTCGCATCCACGGTTTCCACAGTCAGCGACTCGCCAAAGATGTTGGCGAGTTTGACGCCGTACCCGTTCTTGCCGCCCACGAGTTTCTTCTCTTCCTTGTCGTAGTTCGAGGAGGTGAGCAACTCTCCAAAGATGAGTTGCGGAATCCAGACCTTGTACTCGGGGTGCTCGAGCACATCAATGCCCTCGCCGTCGTTCTTGACGGTGATTGTTGCGTCGTCTACGCTGATGTGAATGTTCTTGACCGGCGCGTCGCTCCCGCGCTGGCGCATGCGCACCACCTGGTCGTGCGCGTTCACCACGATCTCGTCAAAGAGTTTGTAGAGACCTGGGTTGAAATCGGGGATCGACTTGAGCACAAACGTTTCGTCACCTGCGTCCACAACATACATAGGGTCGGAGGGCGCCGTCTCGATGGATCCGACATAGGTATCGGGCAGACTCAGAATGTGCTCGCGGTGCGTGTGCTTCTTGTATGCTTTCGAAGACATTCTCCTGTATACTTCGGACCCCTCCTCCGAAAGTCCGGTTCGTTTTACACAGAAAAAACGTATTCATGTAAATGCCCCCTCGCGCCAAAAAGGCGAAGACCGCGTCTGAAGACAGCGCCGCACCTAAGGCAGATCTATCGCTTCCTCCAGTCATCTTTTTTCTAAAGGTTCGCAAGGACTTTGTTGTCCAAACGGATATTGACACTACGACCGTCCCGGAACCGGAACCCAAAGAGCAGACGACGTACTCGGACGTGCTTCGGGAGACGCACGATTCTGCTGCCGTTCGCTTCGATGAAAGTGTGGTACACGACCTTATTTCGAAACTGCATCTTATGACAGAGTACGCGCGCGAAACCGCCTGTTTCTGGTGCTGCCACTCCTTTTCGCAGTCGCCGTTCGTAATCCCGACCCGGTACGAGTCGTATACCAACACGTACCATGGGGAAGGACACTTTTGCAGTCCCGAGTGCTGCCTGTCCTACATTTACAACGATTCGAAACTGTTGGAATCGGAGAAGTGGTTCCGCCATTCTTTGCTAGTCTCTGTGTACGGGAAACTATACGAAAGCGCAGATATTCATCCGGCGCCCGACCGACGGGTTCTTCGCATGTTTGGAGGGAACCTGGATATTCAGCAGTATCGCCAACTTCTGCGTCACGCAACGCGCCCCCTCCACATCGCGGTGGCGCCGATTCGTCTGTATATGCCCTCGGTCAACACGCAAGCGTCGGCGCGCGACGTAAAGTCGTACGTCTCGCTGACAGCAGAAACAGTGCAAAAGGCGTCTCAGCAACTCCGCCTGAAGCGGTCAAAACCCGTTCACGAGGGAACATCAACGCTCGACAAGTGTTTGGGTGTAAGGTAAAATAGGCGCATGTTGTTTGGAGACATGCAATAATGCTAGGGCGTTTTTGGAATCAGAACCCCCAAACTGCTGCACTTCCGACGCCTCCATCTCCTCCACCCATCGAAATGTCGGCAGTCATTGAATGCGAACGAGGCGTGGCGCCGCAGCAAAAGGGCGGACAGAGTCCCCCGTTCCTCACGCGCATGGACGCCGTCATTCACTACGTCGCCTGCTCTCCCGCGACCAAGCGCCTCCTTTCCATAGCAAACCACGACTATCTGCCGTTTGAGTTTGACCCCGTGCGGGTAGGTGAAGATATTTACTTTCGCCTCCTCAAGATCGACGCAGACGAGGGCAGTATCAAGAACATCAAGTTTCAACTCTTTTGCAAGCAGGGCAACATCCGCGCCCTCCAATCGTTTGTCGACACGTGCAATCAGGACTATGAGCGCAAGATGCTCAATAAACTCGGGAACGACCTTTACTATTTCGACCAAGTTGTCGAAGGCAAGAAGAAGCAGCAGCGCACCAATCAGAACCCTCTTCCGATGGGATTTCTGGTGTACACGAAGCACAAGTTTTCCACGACGCGGACGTTTGAAAACGTGTACTTTGAAGAGCAACCCGTCGTGAAAAAGCGCGTAGAGTTCTTTTTGGGAAACCGGTCGTGGTACGAGCGCAAGGGAATTCCCTACACGCTCGGATTCCTCTTTCACGGTGCGCCGGGAACCGGAAAGACGTCCGAAATCAAGGCGATCGCCAACGTCGCGCGCCGCCATCCCGTGAACATTCAACTTTCAGAAATCAAGACCAAGACCCAACTTAGGCACCTCTTTTTCAGCGACGATATTCATGTATTCAACGGCAACACGCTGGAAAAGTACACGATCCCGATTTCGGAGCGCGTGTACATTATCGAGGACGCGGACGCCATGGGCGATGTTTTGCTGAATAGGGACTGGAAGAGACCCGAGAAACCCGCTTCGGCGCCGAAAGATCCCTTCGCGCTCGAACTGGATGACGATATTATCAAGGACCCCATCGATCTCGCTTTTCTGCTGAACTTGCTTGACGGCACTCTGGAATCCTCGGGGCGCATTGTTGTGTTTACCTCGAACTACCCCGAGCGCTTCGACAAGGCGCTGATTCGCCCGGGCAGGATCGACATGATTATCGAGTTCAAAAAGTGCTCGTCCAAGATCGTGCGCGAGATGATTATGGGTTTCTACGACCTGACCGAACTTGAGTGGAACCACCCTGAACTGGACGGCAAGTGGAGTCCTGCAGAAGTGAATCAGATCCTGTTCCGCAATTTTGAGGATCTGGCGCAGGCGATGCGCGAAATTCTGGAACTTACGCCGGGAGTCGATTTTGGGAATAGAGACCAAACACTGCTGCAACTACCAACGATAGACCCATCAGACCAAACCCAATGACGAATATGGAAATCACCCATCCGAGAGGGTAGTATCCCGACAAGATAGTTCCGAGAACTCCCAGCAGAGGCAGCGCCCACACGACGCGCATGGCGGTCGGAGTGGCGAACCCCATCTTGAGCGTTATGGCGTTCATGGCGACCCACGCAAGAGACCACACGAGAATGATGAACCCAAAGTGGACAAAGTAGTACATGAACCCTCCAAAATTCTTGACAAAGGGTTTCGGAGGTTCGTCCATCTGTACGGGGATCGCGTTTTCGTCGGGAGATTCGCTGACGACCGGATTATCTGGCGGACCCGCAAACATGCTCATCCCTATTATGTTGTAAACACGACATTTGCTTGACCGTTGGTAACCTTCAGAAAGTTGTAGGATTCGATGTAGACCGTAGAGTTATAACCCTGGTACTGGAGGTCGAGGTTCGTGGGAGTCGAGTACAGCACAACGACGTCGGCAGGATTGACGAGAGGTGCCACACCTGGCGCCGGAGATATCGTGGATAAAACGTTAACCCCTGGTCCAGGATTGGAGTTAAATACGGTTTCCTTGAGGACGGCAAGCGACGCCTGCGTCGTCAAACTCGTCGCTTGAACGGGCGGAACCAGCAGGGTATAGTTAAAGTAGGTCTTGTTGAACATCGATGCATTGACTGTCCCCGAGGGTTGAGTTACTGTGTTCGGGTCCAATGCAAACGAATATAGGTAAATCCCGGGCATCTGTTCGCTGTCGCCTTTGGAAAACTTGTAGTTCTGGATCTCGCGGAAAAAGTTGACATTCTTAGTAGGAAACCTATCCTTTCCGTCAAACACAAGGTTGCCTTCCACCATGATATCCTGCTGATTCATGGCGTTGGAGAATCCGTACCCGGATGTCAAAAACTGCGTTGGAGAATATATGTTGTTTGCACCGTAAGGATCTGTCCCGCCAACTTTCAAACTAAACGGGGTCTTTCTTCCAGAAATTACAGGCGCATAGCGCGTGTCCGTCCAATTCGTGTAGTTGTCCCAGTCATTAATGAGCGCTCGGTCCACGCGCTGAAACAGGGCGACGACGCGCGTGCACAGGTTGTACATGGGAATAAGCGCACTGTTCAAACCGTACTGCTTCTCGTTGCGCACGTACCGGACCTGGTTAACGAGGAAGGTGCGCTCGTTGGCAGCAACGTACGCGCGCTCGGTGTCTGTCAAAAAGATGTAGTTCGCTTCGATGTAGGGATCCATGTTCCAGTTTGTAAGCGCGCTGTTTATGGGGTTTCCAGACCTGTCGGGGTACGACAAAAAGTTTTGGATTCCCTTGTTCGTGTCTCCGGGTATACCGAGAATGCGGGTCTTGTAAGGTGCCAACGTAACGTTGTTTATGGTGAACAGATTGTACATGTTGGTGAGAGTGACGACAAACTCAATTTCGGTAAGGCGCATGCTGATGAGGGGGAGCGCCTGTCCGATCTCCTTGCAGAACCAGAACGGCAGGGGGATCTGGAGTTGGCGACCGCGGATGGAGGGAGCAGGTGTCGGATTTGCAGGAGTGTTGATGGCGTGGGGGTACTGATTTGTCCGACCTGCAGCGTTTCCAGGGTCGTACATGTCCGGCGTGTTCCCGACCATCTGATCAATGACGGCGCGCTTCGATACGTCATCCTGCATATAACTTAAAATCTTCAACCATTCGCCGGTCATGGTCACCATGGTCGTACCGTTGAAGTTTATGGCAACTTCCTGAATCATGTTGAATCCTATGTTCTTGTTCCATGTGAACTCATAGGGTGCGCCAAACGGAACGGTTGCGGCGGGGGTTGACGCGGGGGGTTGAGTCAGCGGCGACCAAATGTCGGGAAGGGTCAGGCAGAGGTAGCAATCGTGCAGAAGGTCAGCATAGTTGGGCACCTTGAAGCGAAAGGTGCGAGTTCCCGCCTGGGGAAGTCCGGTGTCGGTCACGTTGCGCGGGTCGAGGCGAAAATGCTCCATTGCAAAGTTCGTGGTGCGCTTGTAGAGTTTCGTAAAGTAGGACATGGACGGATTGCCATTGATGAGTACATTCTGCGCCCCAAAGGCGGTCAACTGCATCAGTCCCCCGGGCATATTATGTATACGCTATGAATAATGTATAGTCCGCTGCCGTATATCATTATTTTTTCGCTTCTGGCGTTTGTGGTCATACACGCATACATGAGCGTGCGCTACGGCCACGACTGGATTGGCGTAACTACGCGCAAGATGATGATCCGGAGCGGGATGACGCGCTCGTCGTCGGTGACGGAGATGTTTGACATACCGCAGACGCCGTACATGGACCGGTTTGGCGCCTTCACGAAAATCCCGAAAATGAAGGAGAACGCATTTTAATCTGTCAGCGCCGGATTGCCTTCAGAACAACTTCGACTTGCGACCGCGCGCGCTTCGGCAAATTCACGTGCGCGATCCGCCCGTAGACTTTGAACGATACGGTCCCGTTCCAGGGCGTTCCGTCGGCAATGTAGGGGTCAAAACGAGACTTGAGTTCCTGGATTTCGGGGGATTCGTACGGAATTCCAAATTCTTTCGTGAGTTTTTGCAGGACTGCAATGCACTCACGAAGGCGGTCTGCTTTGGGTTTCTCCTCGCTCATTATCTTTACGAAGGCAACCATTTGTTAAACCCGGGCGCGACCTTTTCGGGGCGCTGCTGGAACCCGTTCGTGTTGGGAACGCCCGTGCGCATGATGTTCGGGATCGCGTAGACGTTTGCGCCCAAGAACGTCGTGTACGTTGACGAATATGCGCGCTTCTGGTCGGCAGTGTTTGACGTGTAATACGCCGCGGTCGCCATGCGCTTCGTGTACTCGGTCACTTCGGACGCGCTCTTGAATTTGGGGGCGAAAATGACGTTCGGGTTGTTGGTAAACTTTGCTGCTACGTTCGCCATTCGGTATTATATTTAGACATTCGAAATTTAGTAAGGTAACACTGCGGAATGGCGCCTCTTCGTTTCCTACTGGTCAGCACGCACACCGAGCAGGTGACGGGGTATTCCAAGGTATCGCACAATCTGCTGAAGCAACTCGCGACGCTTCACCCGATTGTCAAGATCTTCCATTTCGGGTTTCAGCGCTCCCCCGCGCGGACGCAAACGCCGATGCGCGCGCTGCAAAATGTGATTCAGTACGACGCTGCTGCCAACGAGGATCCGCGCGAGCAGGGGTTCGGGTTTAATAAATTTAAAGAGTACGTCGATACGGTCTCGCCCAACGTCATCATGATTTACAACGACCCCATCGTCGTCAACCAGTTTTTGAATGCAATCAAAGACGTCCCGAAGACGTACAAGATCTGGGTGTATCTGGACCAGGTGTACGAGGGCGCCGACATGGGTCTGCTGCGCAACATTGAAAATACTGCTGACCGCATCCTGTGCTTTACCGAGTCGTGGAAGGCGCACCTCAAGACGCGCCTGACGACCGCGACGCTGCCTATCGATGTTCTGGAGCACGGCGTGGACACGATGGTCTTTAAACCGGGGTCGGACGGCGAGCGCATGGCGATCCGCAAGCAGTTGAATCTCGGGATGGATGCCAAGGTCATTCTGAACATCAATCGCAACAGTCAGCGCAAGCGCCTCGACCTTTCGATCATGGCGTTCGTCCGCCTCCTCAAGAAGAACCCGACGGTTCCGCTCTACATGGTGTTTATCACATCGGTCAAGCAGGAAGGCGGTGCATTTTACAACCCGCTCCAGATTTACCTCAATGAACTCGAGAAGCACGGTCTGGAGGCGCCCACGTACGGCACGCGCCTCTTGACCATTGATACAACTCCCCCGACGACCTACTACAACGACGAGACAATCAACCAACTCTACAACGCCTGCGACATCGGGATCAACACGTCGAACGGCGAGGGGTTCGGTCTCTGCCAGTTGGAGCACCTCGCGACGGGCGCGCCGCAGGTAGTGCTGGATTTGGGAGGGTACCGCTCATTCATGAACGAGGAGGTGGGCGTGTTTGCTCCGATTACCTCCTACGAGTACATGCAGCAGGGTGCGGGCGTGGGTCTCATCGAACACACGTCGACGCCCGAGTTGGTCTGCGAGGCGCTCGAGAAGGCGCTGACGATGCTTACTCCGGAGACGCGCGAAAAGTGCATCAAGGTCGCCAAGAGTCGCCCGTGGTCCAAGATCTGCGATTCGTTCCTGGAGTCGATCATTCAGACGAAATCCCCGTAAAAAAGCGGATGCTCGTGGGAGTCAGCGTTCCGATGCGCAGCAAGCGGTTCGCGTCGCCAAACGCAGGTTCGTCAAAGACCTCTTTGGAATCGGGGTCGATTAAAAAGACAATGTCCTTAATTTTTACGCGCTGGAGACGGCGCGAGCGCTTGACGATGTTGCGGAGATAGGTCTCGTCGCGCTCGTCGTCTTTTAGGTTCGGTTTGAACGCGAGGTCTTCGCCCTTTATGGTGGAGTCAAAGCGCAAGCATTGAAGAACAGGTTTTTCGCGACTATGAAGTTTACGATGAATTTCACAGTCGACTGCTGCCTGTTTTATAAGTTTAGTAATGCCTTCCGTGATCCTGCCCTTTTCGTACGAGACTTCGTAGAGGAACTCGTCGCTCGACAAGAACGCTTCGGGAGCGCGGGCGCCTTCTTCACCCGGCGGTGCGTCGTAGCGCTTGGTGCGCGTGTCTGCGCGCCGGATGGGCACGACGTTGAAGGCGGTGACGGATGTTGCTTGCTCTTTCGAAAATACCGAAAGGTAGAACGATATGCGAATGGTGCGCTCTTCGACGGGAACTGTTTGATCCACGAACGTGCTGCCGGACTGCAGGATTTGGCGGGTGGCGTGCGAGCACAGGCGGATGCCGCGACCCATGACTTGATCGTGTCGCGCGGGGTTCCAGTGCGGTTCCGTGATGTGGAGGCGGCGCACGTTTTTCAAGTTAATACCCTCGGCGCCGGACGAGGTTGCCATCAGAATGCAGAGGATGTGCTTGCCGCCGCCGCGCGCCATCATGCTTTCGAAGAGCGAGGTCGCGTGCTCGGGGTACTTCGCTTGAATTGTCTTGTAGTCTTCGTTGAATATGCACCGCACGAGTTCCTTTTCGATGAGGTCTTCGTCGCCGGTGTACATTGCGTACGCGGGTTTGGCGGGGTCCATGTCGGGACTCTCGCGGTACTTGCCGCCCTCCTTGACGAACCGATATCGCTGGTACCCGTTCGCATCGAGGATTGCGGTGAGAATCCCAAGTCCTTCGAGTTCCTTGTACTGCGAGTAGATGAACTGATTGTTGAATCCTTCTTCTTTGATGTTGGCGAGCATCTTGCGCATTTTCGGGGAGTAGACGGCGAGACCGGCGTCGCGGAGGTACTTGTCGGGGTTGGCGCGCAACCTGTCCAGAATCACAGACTTATCTGCTTCCTTATTTTCGTCCTGAATATCATCCTGATCTCCCATCAACTTGCGGAGGTCAAGGGGTACAGCATAATTGCACACGAGGCGGGAAAGGACGCGGTAGTAGGAAAAGTCGTCATTGAGTCCGCCGCTGCTCGACTTTTTGCTTTCTGCCTGAATTTCCTTCCACCGGCGCTCGAGGTATACGTTGAACTGCTCGTCGGACATTTCGATCTTTTCGAGCATCTTGTCGTCCTCGATGCGCTTGGGCAGCATGCGCTCGTCGCTGCCCTTGAAGTAGGTCACGAGACCCTGGATGCGCTTCTGGAAGAGAAGGGCGTTCTTGACGTTCAGTCCGTCGACAAACGTGTTCATGAACTCGGCAAAGTTGGTGGGCAGGCACTCGAGGTACTCGATATTTATGTACTCGCGCGCGCCGAGTACGCCGCCGGGAAAGATGGTGGGAAAGGTCGGGCGGACGCTGGACTCGACCCAGTCCTTTGCGTTTTTGTATTCGAGCACCTCGTCGTATTTAACGGCAATGCGGTCGCCTTTGGAACCGTAAATGGAGCGAAAGTGGGGAGGGTTGCGCGTGACCTGAATAGTGCGCTTGACGCTGTTGAACTCGACCGTGTCGACTTCGGGCATCTTTTGAAAGTATGACTTCATCCCTGCTTCATCCCACGTGGGCATCTCCTTGACCGGGATGAGAATGCGCTCGATGGGTCCGCGCAGGAGGTTCATAAAGTACGCGACCTCGTTCGGGCGGTTGATGACGGGCGTGCCCGAGAGCAGCACAACCTTGCAGTCTTTTGCATAATAGATCGCATCGTAGAGTCGCTTGCCGATTACTGAGTCGCTGATGACGCGCGAGATAAGATTGTGCGCCTCGTCGATGATCACGACTGAATTGTCGAATTTCGTGGATGTTTTTGGGTCTTCCTCGGGAATGAGAACTTTGACGCTTTCCGAATTCAGTCCGTTGTAGTTTATGAAGGTGTATCGCGCGTCGATGAGTGCTGAAATCTGATCGTCAATGCCGCGGCGCACGTCAAGAGGGAGGGTGTTGTAGTTCGACTCTTTCCCGGGAACAGTCACAAAGTAGCGCCCTTGTTTGCGAAGAAAGGAGTCGGGAATCTTCATAGCGAACGCAGGTCCCTTGTCCGCCTCGCTGTTGATGATCCGGGTTTCCCAGAAATTGTTGTTCCTGTAGATAGGGTCGCCGCAGGTGCGAATTTCTTGGCGAAAGTTGTCCTGTAGCGAGGCGGGCAGCAATACAAAGATCTTCTTGTCATTGAGGAGGGTTTCGGCAAGACCGATGGAGGAGCAGGTCTTGCCGCTTCCCAGACCGTGGTAGACGAGGAGACCGCGGTAGGGCGATTCGAGTGCCAAGTAGTCTCGCACGAGTTTCTGGTATGGCAGGAGTTCGCGGTTTTTGGAGGACGAGCGACTCAAACACGCGTCCACGCCGTCCTCGTCGTCTGACTTGTCGAGAGTCCTATATTTCAGGAAGATTCGCGCAATGTAGTCCGCAAACGCCTTGCGGTTCGGGAGAGCGAACGCTTCTCCGGAGACAGCGGCGGTCATTGTATCGAGACCGTAAATAAAATGAGCATGGTATACAATGTATACGCTGGACGGGGATCCGCGCATGTGGATGGTGACGCTCTACCTCTTTTTGGTGTCGGGACTTCTCTACTTCAAACCGCAATTGATTTTTGAAGAAGGGCGCGTGCGCGATTTTGGGACTGGCAAGAAGGGGTCCACCGTCTTCCCCCTGTGGTGGTGGATCTTTGTCCTCGCGGTGGTATCCTACCTTCTCGTCCACAACTTTATGGAGTAGGTCTCGCAGCAGGGTTTGATTCTTGCGCCGCCTTGACCTTTGCAGCAGCGTCCTTCGCCGCCTGCTGTGCTGCCAGTTTACGACGGAACTCTTGCGCCTCGTCGAGCGACGCGACGCACACGCCCTGAATCGAGTTCGAGGACAGGGAAAATACGCCGGCGAGCGCGGCAAGAGCAACGACGTACCCTATCGAAATCCAAGGAGACCCAAAAATATCGTCAAACGTGCGGCGGAACACGTCAAAGACGCGCACGATGTAAAAGGCGACAGTGGGGTACGCCGCCCAGATTGCTGCATATTTCGTGGACTTTTCGGTATCGGTTTTCTGGCAACTGCCAAAGGCGAATGCAAACGAGAGACCGATTCCAACTCCAAAAAAGAGACCGTAGACTACGAACCCTGCGACGAGGACGTAGAGCGCTTCCGTAAAGGAGCGAACGGCAAACAACCATTCCAACCACGTTCGAGGAATTGCTTGTTTCAGCGCTTCGACTGCTGCAGTTGCCGTCTCCATTCTACCCGCCGTATTATTCATGCGGAAGACGAACTTCAAAGGTTTGTACAATGTTTGCGAGGTCGTGTATGACTGCGCCCCGCTGCACGTACTGCGGTCGCGTCAACTTCAAGCACTCGTCGAGCGACTTCCACTCGATCGCCGAGATTTCCTGACGCTGGGAGAAGGTGAACTTTTGGGTTATGTCGTGCGGTTTTGTGAGGACGGCAACAAAGTACTTGTGGCGGTAGGGGATGCCGTTGGTGCCTTTGAAGGTTTCTTCGAGTTGGAGACCGGACACGAGGCAGTACTCGGAGCGGGGGATATTGGTCTCCTCGTAGAATTCGCGCTCGGCACACCCCTGGTCGGTCTCGCACTTGAGGCGGCGCCCCTTCGGGAACCCCCACTCGGGTTCCGCATAATTGCTCGTGGCGTGTTCGACAATGGTGCGGACGGCGCTGAACTTTTCGCAGGCGGAGTGGAATTCCTGCTCGCGGCGCTCGATGATGCTGTTGCCCCACAATTTCGCCCAGATGGACTCGAATTCTTCGGTGTTCAATCTAGCAATCTCGTCGCGCGTCATGTTCGAAAGAAGGGTGCGGACGTAATCGAGTTTCGAGGGATCGTACTTTCCGCGCACGAACTCGGCGAAGGACATGCTGTCCTTGCGGCGCACCATGAGGATCTCGATGCTCGCGGCGGGCGCAGGAAGAGTCGTGGGTTCGCTGGTTGCGCGGTTGCGCAGCAGCAGGATGCCGCAGGATAAGACGGGTTCTTTGCATTCTCGAAAGGGGTGTCCGCGCTGACCGCAGTTGTTGCAGAAGATTGTCGACGAGGAAGCGAGCATACAGTTACAGTTATCTTGGAGTACGCCTTTGTCTTTCCGTTTTTACCTACATACTAATAATGAGCAGCAGAACGAATGCGGCGACGCCTGCCACACCGCCATCCGGTCCTGCGCCGGTCGATGCGACATCTACAAATTACATGGCGGGGTTCAATGCGGGTCAGTCCGCAGCGTCTGCAGCAGCAGCAGCAGCAGCAAAGTCGGAAGCGAAGACGTCCCCGGGCGTTGTTCTGACACAAGACTCTCGGACGGGTCTTATCGTCACAGGTGTCGTCACCGGTATCATTGTGCTTTTCTTGGCGTACTATTACCTGTTCCGCCAAAGCGGGTTTATGCCCTTCACGTCGCGCATAACCTCGTTCCTAACCTACTCGATCATTGTGTCGCTGCTGACCTTTGGATCCTTCTTCATCTACCAGGGTATCGCGGGCGACAGGGCGTCATCGGGCAATCTTGCCAAGACGCCCGTCGACAGCAGCACCTCGGCGACCATTCCTGCGGCGTCTACACCGGCGCAGGCGGGCGTCAACGGCGGAAACTACGGTCTTCAGTGGTGGATGTACATCAAGGACTGGGACACCAAGTTTGGGCAGGAAAAGACCGTGATCACGCGCGGAGTGAAGGGCAGTCTCAACCCCTACATCTACCTGCACCCCACCGACAACTCCCTCGAGGTGAAGATCGATTACCACCAGACGTCGGGGAACTCGGCAGCAGCGTCCGGCGACGTCTTCAAGTGCCAACTCAAGAACGTGCCTCTTCAGACCTGGTTCGCGGTCGGCGTCTCGGTCAGCGGGCGCAACGTGGACATATACCGCGACGGCAAGTTGCTGCGCTCCTGCCTCCTGCCGGGCGTGCCCATGACGCCCACGGGCGATCTTGGGATCATGAGCAACGGCGGGTTCTCGGGCAACGTGATTGACGTCTTCAGTTACGCGCGCGCACTCACGCCCTCGGATGCACAGACCTTTTTCAACGCAGGAACAAAGGGCACGTCCTACACCGCCAACACTCTGCCATCGAAACCGTTCTTTGGGTACAGCGTCAACGTCGGCGTCACGGACAGCACAGGTCGTGTTACGAAACTTTTCTAGGCGTGTTCTAAATAATGGAAATCAGAACTATACTCATAACGCTGATGACCATCGTCATTGTGGGCATCGTCATGCTCCTGGTGTATGAGTTCGTATACAGCAGCAGCGGTCCTCTGTCTTCGGATCCCGTTGTTCCCGTAAAAACCAGCATGCCCCTCATCGACGCGCTGCACAACGGACGCGACTACCTGAAGATTGACACGAACCTGCCCCAGTCCAAGAACGAGGAGGGCGGCATTGAATTCTCGTTTGCTGCGTCTCTATATGTCGACGACTACGACTGGGAACCCAGCAGCAAGGCGCCGATTGTGTTTGTGAAGGGATCCTCCGATCTTTCGCGCCAGTCGCCGTCGGTCACTCTGCGCAAGAACCGCAACGAGATTCACATTGTGCAGGATACCTACAACTCCACGAAACCGGGCGTGGTCGTCATTCGCAACCTGCCCGCCAACAAAACCATCAGTCTCGTCATAACCATCAAGCAGCAGTCGATGGACGTCTACGTCAACGGAACGCTGCACACCCACCTGACGCTGGCGGCGCTCCCGATGCAGAACACCGGGTCGGTGATGGTCGGCGACAACGGCGGGTGGAATGGCGCGATCGGCAACTTCACGTACTACAACTACGCCCTCTCCTACCCCGAGATCCAGGCGCTCACCAATACGCGCCCGCAGCGCGATCCCAAGGATATTCCTGCGTCCGGACCCTTCTTTGGATCGGATTGGTGGGTGCGACCGATGTGAGTTTTATATGCGTATACTATAAACACTCGATGTTGTTCCGTAGCGCCCTGGCAATCGGGTGCTTTTTCAGTACGGCGCTTGGCGGGATTGGTCCGCAGGCGCTCTACAACCTCCTGAACGGACAGACGTTCAACCCTCCTGGATACACGATTGTCATGTACCAATCGTGTATGCAGAATCAAAACGCCGGAAACCCGTGCGGTTCCTTCTCGACGTTCGAAACGTCAAACGGCGTATACACCCGTCAACTGTACGGACCCGCGCCGGCAGTGTCGGCGACGTGCAGTCGCACCTTTTATCTGACGCTCGCGTGCGGAGCTACGACCAGCATGAGCGGGGTGAACGAGAACCCTACGTGCGTCTATTCGGCAACCCTGACCCTGCCGCAGGCGTGCGGCATTGACTTTACGGTGGGCAACGAAGCAGCGTCCGTGAGCGGGACTGCCGTTCCCGCGACCCCCAGCAGTACGCGCACGATAACGTGGAGTCCTACGCAAACCTATACCGGAACTGAAACCATCAGTCAAACGCAATCGTCTACCTATACGGGCACTGGCACGCAATCGCAAACCGCCACTGCTTCATTTACCTACACTGGGTCCGGAACGCAATCGCAAACCGCCACTGCTTCGTTTACCTACACTGGGTCCGGAACTCCGTCGGTTGCAGTGACTCCGACAAAGATATATGATATTACGTTAATCCCGTCGCAGAGCGTGACCCCGAGCGTGGCGGCGACGACGACGCCGCTCTTCATGATGACAGCGTGGTCGACGCCCAGTCCGGTCAACGTGTCGGCAACGAGCAGTCCGCGCTTCATGATGACGGCGTATCCTACGAACTCTAGCGGCGCTTCTGCAGGCGGCGGGGGCGGATCTCTGCTTGAAAGTATTGGCGTCGCGCCCGGCAGTTCAACTGCAACGATTTTGGGCGGGGTGGCGGTGGGTGCTATCGCGCTTGCCGGCGTAGCGTACGCAGTCTACCATTTCCGGAAGGGCGGGACGGTGGGCGGACTCGTCGACAAAATCAAGGAGAACAAGGACAAGATCGCCAGTGCGATTGAAACCGTGGTGCCCATGACCGAAGAGCAAAAAGCGAAACTCCATGCAGCAGTCAACGACCCCACGAGTCTTATGCCCGAGAGCGTGAAGCGGGTCGTCCAAAACGCAAGTCAGTACAAGGAGCAGGTGATTGCCTCTCTGCCCGTTTCGGAGGCGCAAAAGGCGCAGTTGACGACGGCAATCAACTCGGTGCAGCAGAAGGTTGTCGCCAAAGTCATGCAGTCTCCTGTTGTTGAAGTCGAAAATACTCCGATCCGCATCGAACTTACCGACCTCGATACGGCGGAACCCCACATCGCGGTGCTGCATACTACGACGGAAGTGCCGCCTGCAGATTCCCTGCAGCAGCGTTCGCCTGCGCTGCTCCTTCCGCAATCTGCGCCTTTGAATCACGTACCGACGTCTCAAGTTTCGTCAGACGATCATTCAGTTGTGTGATGGAATTCTGCAGCGCGCCGTTCGTTGGCGGAGGCGGCGGAATTTTCAGGGTCTCGTCTACGCCTTCCCTGTATGAAGAGGGCAGCATTGTGAGCAGGAGAATTGCGAGGGCGACAAATGAAATTAGGTATAGTGTAGACTTCTTCATTCTTTATTCTATCTAACTATTCAATAATAGATGTCCAATTACACTATCGCTTCGGCGTCGTACAAGGACAGCAATGCGAATTTCCTGGACCGCATCCGGGACGCCTCCGACGTCACACGAATGATCCGCCAGCAGGGTCTCAAACGGAATTACCAGATCCTTCGCGATAAGGGCGTCCCTGTCCAGGGAGGAATTCCGCAGTCGCACCTCGTGGATATGGCGCACACGGTAGGTTCGTTCGCCCCGATGAACTCGCTGATGAACGTTTCGTTCAGCGAGTGCGCGACGTGTGCTGGCATTCCCTACAGTCAACTAAAAGTTTCACTCAGTTTTGTCCGATACTAGATCCGCAATGTCTTCGCTCGCGTAACGGGAGGAGCGCATGGTGCGGCGCAAATTCTTGCGCAGTTTCTTTTTCTGTGTCCCCGTCATACTTCCGGGTTTGTAGGTGAAGAAGAACTTCAGAAACCCCAGCGAGTTTTTTGACGTTTTTTCCTTCAAATCGGAGGTGTGGCGCTTGATGTCCCGCAGCGATTCTTGGCGCCCGACGCAGTCGATCGGCGTCAAAAGTTTGAACCGGCGGTTGCCTTCGGAGTTCGCGAGGTCCACGAGGCGCTGGGCGATGCACACCAGGCGCCCCGTGTCGTAACTCTCGAGGTAGTGCTCGTCGGCGTAGACGAATCCGAAAAAGAACTGGAGGAGGGTCGGTATCGATGCCACGAGCAACCTTGATCGGGGGAGCGAATGATAACTGTGGCACGCAAAGGAGTCAAACACCCGGCAGAGAAGAACTCCGCTCTCCTTGTCGTTGATATCAAAGTGGCGGGGCAGAAGATCCGCGTAGGCGGGGGTGGATACAACTTTTGCCTTGCCCTTGAATATTGCAGCAATGCGGTCGACGACGGACTCTGTCTTGGAGGGTTCTGCAATCAAGTCGATGGGCAGGTTCCAGACGTTTGAATGTACGCGCGAGTGGATATCGATGGCGCGAACGCCCAGGACTATGATGTTTGTATTCTCGAGCACATCCTCAATCGCCTCGCGCTCTGCTGCAGTCATGCTTTCTGGTGGGGGAGGACTTCCCTTTGGCGGTTTACATCCGACGGGGTAGTGTTTGTTGAGGAGCGTGAGGCGGTCGTACACCTTTGTCCAGCGCTCAATGTCTCCGCGCGGTCTGGAAAGTTCGAGGTACATGGACATTCGGAGGAAGTTCGGCGTGACGTAGTGGATCCCGCCGACGTACACGTTCTCCTCCCACAACTTTTTAAAGATCGGCGGGTGTAGGTACGTAATGTCGGCAACGCCCATAAAGTCGACAAACACCTTGTAGGTCATGAGGTGTGCGCCGGGTTTGACCTCGACCGATTTGAATCCCATTTTGAAGAATTCGTCCGCGAGTTTCATCGCGTGCTCCTGCGGCGACTCGCTGTAGAAATCGTAGTCGGGGACGTCGTAGTGCGGGTCGTAAAAGCGCTCGGCGGGCGGCAGCAAATTGTTGATGGCGGTCCCTCCGTAGCACATGACGCGCTCGCGCTTGACAAAATCCTTGACGTGTCCAAGCACAATCTTTACAGCAGGGTTGTTCGCTTCGTCGTAATCAACCCTGTTCTGCGCTTCCTTCAATAGTTTTTTGTCCATTATATACTCCGAACAAAATGGATTAAACTGTCCGCCCGAAGTAATAGGGCATAGTTACAATGTCCTCTGCACGCGAACAACGTCGTCGCACGAAGAGCGGGGAGGCGGGACCGCCGCAGAAGGGACCGCCTGGCGCGCCGCCGCCGAACGGACCGAAGTCGCCGGGAAATGGTAAAGGCAGAGGTAAGGGTAAGAAGGGCGCAGAACCGGACGAGACCGTGCGCTGGGTGGACGACGACACGCTGTTCGACGATGTTTCGGACAGCGACGACGACTCTACCTATGTCGATGAGGAGGATGAAGAGGACTCAAGCGAGAGCGGCGAGACGCAGAACATTCACGGCATCAAGGTCCCCGCCAACATGCCCGTGTCGGTGAAGATCCACCTGCACGCCAACGTGGGCGACGCGGAGATGGAGTATGACGGCGAGGACGAGGACGAGGACGAGGAGGGCGACGAAGAGTACGACGACGACGACGACGAGGTGGACGACGATTTCCTCGCCAAATACCTCGCGCGGCAGTTGGGTCACGGATACCGCACCGGCGGAGGGCGCGCTGCTACCGAGTCGGGACCCATGCTCATCATCACCGACGACAGCACCAGCAACCACCGCAAGTCTAAGAAGGAGAAGGATGGCGACAAAGATATACCGATCAAACTCTACCGCAAGGAGCGCGAGTATTACGACGAGATGCCTCGCAAGACCCGCAAGACTCTGCTGAAAAAGATGTACTCCGTCTCCGATCTGCTCGGAGAGTCCGAAATGCCCTTCAAGTTCCGCGTGCTCGACCTTGACACGACCCCGAAAATCCAGACGGAGATCATTCGCAAGATCGACGCCATGACGCGCATGGGTCCCGAGAGCGGCGAGACGCAGAAGTTGCGCAACTGGGTCGACGCCATTCTGCGGGTGCCGTTCGGCAAGAACATCCCGCTGCCCGTGACGTTCGACGACAAGGCGAAGTGCGCCGGGTTCTTGAGGGACGCGCGCTCGCAACTCGACAAGGCGACCTACGGCATGGTCCCCGCCAAGACGCAGATCATGCAGATTCTCGCCCAGTGGATTTCCAACCCTATCAGCGTCGGCAACTGCATTGCGATGAAGGGTCCGATGGGCACGGGCAAGACCTCCTTCGCGCGCAACGGCATCGCAAAGGTTCTCGAGCGCCCGTTCATGTTCTTCTCGCTCGGCGGCGCGTCCGACATCGCCCACTATTCGGGTCACTCGTACACCTACGAAGGCAGTATGTGGGGGCGCATCATCGACGCCATCATGCAGGCGCGCTGCATGAACCCCGTTCTGTACTTTGACGAGTTGGACAAGATCTCGGGCACGCCGCACGGCGAGGAGATTACCTCGATGCTGATCCACCTGACGGACCGCTCGCAGAACACGCAGTACCACGACCGCTACTTTGCAGGCATCGACTTTGACCTCTCGCAGTGCCTCTTCGTCTTCTCCTTCAACGACGAATCGAAAGTGCACCCCGTTCTGAAAGACCGCATGTCGGTCATCCAGTGCTCGGGGTACAAGGACGACGAGAAGAAGATCATCGTGGCGAACTACGTGTGGCCCGAAGTTCTGAAGCACGCGGGCATCGCGCGCGAGGACCTCACCGCAACCGAGGAGGCAGCAGAGTACATCATCAAGGAGTACTCCAAGGGCGAACAGGGCATGCGCAACATTATTCGCGTCGTTGAAACCGTCGTCTCGCGCATCAACCTGCTGCGCATCTCGGACGAGGAGACCGCAAAGTCATACAAGTTCTACACCAAGATCGCCTTCCCCGCGAAACTCACGAAGGAAACCGTCAAGACGATTTTGAACGACTTCTCTGCCGACGCGCCGGAGACCTGGCGTTCTATGTACAATTAAAACAACTAAGTCTGTCATAAATGTCGACGGCAGCAGCAACATCGATCAAGGAAGAATCGCACTTCGCCAAGCGGCACATCCGCAACCGTTTTTCGCTCATGGTGCTGCCCCAGGTTTCGGAAGGTATCTGGAGCGTCTACGACAACGCCAAGAGCATTTGCGAAAAGAACAACCAGACGGACCAGATCCTGATGACCTTCCAGAACCTCCTGACGCGCATCCCGCAGTGGACGGACGAAGTTCTCCAGACGGAAGTCAAGCGCATCATTGCTGCTTCGAAATGCGGGTACCTCGAGGAACTCCTGACGGGCGTGCTCCTCGCCTACCTCCGCACCTTCGCCGCCGTGCAGTACCGCGCCTCGCAGGACAGCATCGAGGTCGAGTTCGAGCGCCCGCCGCTGGGTCGCTTCATCCACGAACTCTACAAGGAGGTCGCGCGGCGCTGCTGGGAGAACGCGTTTCTGTTTCGCACAGTCGGGGTGCGGTCCGAGCAGCAGGCGCGCAACCGCCAAGACATTGACCGCATCATCGACACTGCAATCGACACGGTTCTCGACTCGTTCTTGCCGTGGGAGTCCATCGTCGCCAACTACTTCTCGGTCGGCGACGCCGGCGACGCCGGCGACGCAGAGTCCGTAGTCTCCGAAGCAGCGCCTGCTGCGCCCGCGCCTGCGCCGTCTGCCGGACCTTCGGTAGTCAAGTTCGCCGAGACTTCGGATACCGAGGATGACGATGACGATGACGCGAGCACGGACTCTGAACCGCCGAAGATTCAACTGACGGAGGAAGCAGTGGACCTCGAGGGCATTGCGGATCTCGACGAAAAAGAGGAAGTCGTGGACATCAAAGTTCCGGAAACAGAAGATGGCAGCGCATCGCTCGTTCTAAAACTGTAAACGAACGCGCAAGGTGAAGTAAACGATGGTCGATACCAACATTCTGCTGATCATTGGTATCGTTGCCGTGGTGGCAGTTGTTTTGTACGCGGTGGAGCGATACACGCAGAAGAAACCCGTCGAGTGGATGGACGCGTCCAAGATCGGTCTGCTGTCCGGGGCGGGCGCGGGCGGCATCGTGTACGCGATGGGCGGCGGCGAAAGCGCGGTTTCGGCAGTCGCAGAGATGGCGTCCTCAGCAGGCGGCGCCGTGCAGGACATGTTTGTCGGCAAGCCCAGTTTCTGATTCTGATTCCTGCACGACCCGCACAAATCCTCCGACGTCTATATCGTACTCGTATGAATTCTCGGACGTTCCCTGCTTGTTGCGGAAGGATTCCACGACGCAGTTGTTTGCTATGAGGTCGTCGGTAAAAAAGTTCGGGCACTCGACGTGGTAGTACGTCACCGGTCGGCCGGGAAGGTGTTGGTAGACCCCGCTGTTGGGGTGCGTCGCAAGACCCGCGGGGATCTGCCACATACCCCTCACGTCCTGGATCACGTGCGTTCCCGACACGTGCAGGTCCTCGTCGGGAACGTTGCGCGAAATAGCACCCTTTGCGACCACAAACGGCGCCGTATCTTCGTCGGTTTTAGCGATTTTTGTTTTGAAGATCTTTACGGGCACCGACCGCCCGTCGCTGGTCGTAACCTCGTCGCCGTTCTCGAGCGTCTCGACGCGGCGGTACCCCCCAGGTGTCAGGATGCGCGCCCCTGCGAGGAAGCACGGGACGGAATTCAGAAAGGATACGAGCGAATAAGGGGTGTTTGGAGAAGTCGAGTACCATACAGTTCCATACGCAGGATAGACCGTCGAGATGGGGACCCCAGTAAGTCCCTTCCCCGCGTTCAGGAGCGACGACGCAACCGTATCTTTCCATACCCCGCCGTCGTTTGACGAGCAGTTTGTGATGGTATTCCCGGTACCGAAGGCGATTAATCCGTTCGTAGTGTAGCAGTTCGTTACTGTAGTATTTACTGCATCCTTGGGTGATATAGCTGTCGAAAATTGATTAACGCCGACAGTTCCTGTGTTATAACAGTTTGACACTGTACAGTTTTGCGAGTAATACCCTAGTATTCCAGCGGTTCCAACAGTTGTTCCATTTATCGGGCACGTATTTATACAGTTTATTGCCGAGCAATTTGATTGTACTGCTCCAAAAATCCCCCCGTCATAATCTGTTATAGGTGCGGTTCCGGTATTTGCACAGTTTCTTGCGGTGCAATTGGATGCATTTTGCGAAAACATACCACCCGATCCGCCATTAGTATTTACACAATTGCTTGTAACCGAATTACAAGTTAAACAACCAAACATCCCACCGGCGCCGTTGCCGTTGACTGCGTTGGTTGTGCAATTCACAGCACTATTTGAAGTACCGTATCCCCCAAAGAGTTGTCCCTGAAGATAATTCGTACCACAATTCGCACTTGTCGAGCAGTTGCTCGCAAACCCCGCGTTTATCGATGTACCAAACAGCCACCCTGATGCTATGCGGTTCATGGTATCAAGACCGGCCAACGTTGACCCTGTTTGGTCTACATTTAAGTTCAAGACGGTTGCGGAACCGTCAAACAATCCCCTAAAGTTTGCACTATTTGTAATCGTAATTGTATACCCACCGCCGTCAAAGATAGCACTCGTTGCGCCGGTGTGGAAGGGCGACGCGCCGCTCGAATACCCCGTGACTGCCAGACTACCTTGGAGTCTGTAAATTGTATTTGCTGCCAAATTGCATTGTGTCGGGGACGTGAGTGTTCCGCCGGGGATAGTACTGACCGGAATTTGAGAGTACAGGTTGTAGGGCGTGTTTGCGGCGGGGGAGTACCATATAGACCCCACCGAGGAGGCGGGCAATTCGCTTCGGGGGACGGGCGCGCCCTTCAAATACTGCACGGCGTTTGCGTCGGTCCACGAACCGCTGTCCGAGAAAGAGGACGTACCTCCGTAGGGTCCGATACTGCCGTTCGTCGTGTAGCAATTCACTGCGGTTCCATTTGCACCTGCGTTGTGTTCATCATTTGTCCACGACAATATTCCAAAATTGTTTACTGGATCTGTAATCGACCCAGTATTGTAGCAATTGCTCGCATAATTGCGAGCACCCACTTCGCCAAATATCCCGCCTGTGTTACCCTGATAACCTGCTACAGAAATGGGCGTTTTATTTATGCAATTAAATGCAGAACAGTCATAAACGGCGTGAAATAATCCTCCTGAATAAGGAGTGATAGTGTTACCTTCCGAACATGTGCAGTTTATTGCAGTACAGTTACTTGCATAGGCCGAGAATATAGCGGCACCCCCTCCCGTCCGTCCACCGACGCTTATACAATTACTCGCCAAACATCCATTTGCGTAAAACCCAAATATTCCTCCACCCTCAGTCGTTCTTGATCCATTGTTTGTGCAGTTTGTAACAGCGGTATTTGAAGCGTATGTTCCGACGATACCTCCTCCAGAATATCCGGCAATGGTTCCGTTGTTTGTGCAGTTTGTAATCGTGCAATTACTCATCTCGCGCCCACCGATTCCACCGCTTTGGACGCTGTTCATGGTTCCATTGTTTATGCAGTTGGTAATCGTGCAATTACTCGATCTTCCCGCCACAATCCCCCCACAGTACGTAGACGAACTATTTCCATTGTTTATGCAACCCGAAACAGTACAATTGACCGATTGGTATCCGAAAATCCCCCCTAAAAATACTTCATTACCCGTCATGGTTCCATTGTTTGTGCAACTTATAGCAGTGCAATTACTCGCACCTTGTCCAAAAAAACCACAGCACCCCGGTCCATAAATTGGACCGTTATTTGTACAATTGCTCGCGATTCCTCTGTTTGTTTGACTCGCAAAAAACCACCCAGACGAAGACAGTGTTGAAGTTCCGGTAGCAGCAGTAGTCAGATTCTGCACCGACAAACTACTATCAAACATTCCCAAAAAGTTCGGCACGCCGCTTATGGTAATCGTATACCCTCGCCCGTCAAAGACAATACCGCCGCCGGCAACATTGAACGGCGCCGCCACGTTTGTGACCGTCGTGTTGCCGGTGAGTATATACGTCATGCCCGCCGTATTCAGATTGCATGTCGACGTTATGTTCGTTGCTATGTTCTGCGTAGGCATAATCCTGTATTATGTATTACTCTAAATAAATTCATATACATCAAACTACACATCGACAAACAAACAATCCTCGCCCGCCGGAACCTTGCTCTCGAACACGTACGGACTTCCAAATAATTCAACCTGCTTTCGCGGCACCGCGTCGCGCGACCACCGCGCGATCGCCTTGTAGAGTTGGAACCCTCCGTATCGCTCGTGCTTGTCTCCCTCCCGCGCGTTGCGGAACAGGACCGAGGTTCCGTCGGGCAGGGTCAACCACTGCATGAACATCCGGTAGAGCGGGTTCGCAGAATATTCGTCCGACACGCCGTGCGGGAAGCAGTCCCAGAACACGGACGCCGCCAGTCGGACCAAATCGAAGGACGCGTTGGGTTTCACTTCAGGGTACTTTGGGTTGTAAAAAGGTTCGACGTTATACTGCCCGCCCGCCTCCTCGTCGGGGTGGAACTGGTCGGACATGAAGAACTTCGCCTCGCGCAGTTTCGGCAGTTTCACGGAAAAGGTCGCGCGGTCAAAGTCGATGATCTTGATGAGTTTGCCGTAGGTGGGCACGCGATACGTCGTTCGCTTGCCGGCAGTGCCGCCCGCCATACTGTAGTAAAAGAACTCCTTGTCGGTGGGGACGTACATGACGTTCATGACGTGGAGGTCGTTGTGCACGAGTCCGAACGTCCTTTGTGCGAACGACAGTGCAAAAATCACCTGGGCGATCCACGCGCACCGCTTTTCGACCTCGGGGTTCTCCTTGAACAGGCGGTACAGCGTGCCCTCGCACTGCTCCATGACCGTGATCTGGATGGGCGCGTCTTTGAAGACGGCGTGCGCAAACCCGTCATCCTCTTCAGGGTCGTCGAAGGGTTCGTCGCTGGGTTCGGTCGTGCCGCCGGAGGAGCGCGAGCGGATCTCGAAGCAGTAGTCCGTCGAGCACTCCGAGTCGTACGACCCGTCCTCGTCCTCGTCGTCTTCATCGTCATCCTCGTCATCCGATGACACAACTTCTTCGAGAACTGCAGCACCCGCAGGAGGAGCGGCAACGACATCCATGGGCGGCAGGTCTTGGATTCCCAGATCCACTTCGCTGTCGGCATCCTCTAGTTCCAGATCAATCTTGTCGGGCGACTTGATTTTGAGTTCGAAAAAGTGTCCGATGTTCTGCGAGAACCACGAGCGGTCGCACAGGTCCTCGTAGTCGTACGAGATGTCTATAGAATGTTTCTCGGCGACGCCGGAAAACACGCCGTAGACTTTCGGGAAGTGGGGGCATCCGGTTTCCGAAAGGAGGATGGAGGCGAGAGAACCGACGTACGCCGAGTTGTGCGGCGACTGGAGGCGGGCGCTGCGCGTATCTTCGCTCTGCGGCAGACCTGTTCCAGCATAGTCCCCGCGCATGACATTGTAGGACGAAAAGAGCATGGACTTTTTGAGGTGGACCTTCTGCTCGACGCCGCCCGAGAAGACCCGGTCGGGTCCCGAGATGGTTTGCAGACCGTACCTGGACTTGATTCCGAAGGGGTAGGGCGTGCGGATCGTCTCCATCTTGAAGAGTTTCTGGATGCAGGGGAAGAAGGGTTGGATGCGGCGAAGACCCCAGTGCGCCTGCGCCTGCTCCTGGAGTCCCTGGATGTTCGTCAGTTTATGAACCTCGATGGGGACATTCGAAGTTCGCAAATCGGGAACATGCTTTTGCGACGGAGGCATTATGTCTACGCTTGAAACAGGATTGCTTGTTTTTACGCTCGCGCTCTACGCCCGACCCCGAAAGCGTTCTTTTTGCCGCTGACTGTAGCAAAGTGACCCGTCGAGAATCGACCCCTGTTCGGGGAAGTAGTGGTCGAACATCTCTCCGAGCGCCGTCTGGAACAAGTAGCGCAACTTGTTGGTGAGGTCGGTCATGAAGATGAAGATGGCGGACATGAAGAACATGCCGCTGGTGTAGGAGTCCACGAAGTCCTGCAGTCCGTGGCGTACCGGGATGATCGGCGCCGACGTGTTGACAAAATAGACCAACCAGAAAGCGCCCACCGCAATGATCGCGATTTCGAGGACGACGTCGAAGACTTGGAAAGCAAGTCCCTTCTTTTCCCACTCCATTCCCTCCCGCTTCTCCGGGTTGTACACGTCGAACAGGTAGTACAGGACAAAGGACATTACGCCGCCGGCGAGGGTGTAGAGCGCAGCAAAGATGGCGATGTTGCCCGTCACGCGCAGCGAGTCGTCGCGCGACATTTTAATTCCGTGGATGCGGTACGCGTACATGCTGTTCGGCATCCTCCGACGTGTTGCTTTAACACGCGAAAAAATCGAGGTCTACAATGTAAGAGGATGAACTTCAACATTCGAAAATTCAGCATGGAGGTCATCAAGGAGCGCTGTGCTCTTGACTCGCGCAAGTCGCCCATGATTGTGATCATCGGCAAGAAGGATACCGGGAAATCCTTCTTGGTCCGCGACATCCTGTTTCACACGCAAGAATGCTTCCCCATCGGCACCGTCATTTCCGGTACAGAAGTGGCGAACGAGTTCTTCCAGCACATGGTCCCTTCGAAACTCATTCACGACAAGTACAAACCCGAAATCATCATGAATGTGATCAAGCGCCAGTTGGGACTGAAGCAGCAGCGCAACCTTTCCAAGTCTTCCACAATCGACCCGCGCACCTTCTTGATCCTGGACGACTGCCTGTACGACGCCTCGTGGATCCGCGAGGAGTCCACGCGCTACGTCTTCATGAACGGGCGCCACGTCGACCTTTCGACCATGATCACCATGCAGTACCCCCTCGGCATCACGCCCAATCTGCGCACCAACGTCGATTTCGTGTTCATCCTCCGCGAAAACATCCTGGGCAACCGCAAACGTATCTACGAAAATTACGCAGGTATGTTTCCGACGTTTGAAATGTTCTGCCAGTTCATGGACCAGTGCACCGAGAATTACGAATGCCTCGTCATCTGCAACTCCAGTCCCTCCAACAAACTCGAGGACCAGGTCTTCTGGTACAAGGCGAGCGACCACCCCTCGTTTCACCTGTGCTCCGACTCGCTGTGGGCAGACAACAAACCGTTCATGTCGACGATGCTGGCGGCGGGCGAGTACAACCCTGCCGAAATGGCGAGCGCGCGGCGCGGACCGGCGGTCTGGGTCAAAAAAGAGGGCGGTGGGTCGAGCAGCGGCGGCGGCGCAGGACGATATTAAACTATGCAATTCACAATGGACTACGAGATCCTCGTGTACGAGAACAATTCCATGTACGACACGCGCACTGCAAATAGTGGGAATGTTTTAGATGTATTTTTGGACACGTGTAGACAATATGTGAACCCCGAATACGTGAATCAAGATTCCACGGAGTTCCATTCGAGCAATAAGTTTGTGTCGTACGCCGACCGATCGGGAAACGACAAACCGATGCTCGTCATTTTAATCGGAACGATCACCGATGAAATGGTCGTCGCCATACAGGACGGACTGAAAAAAATGTACACGCACTTCTGCGAAGACTGCGGAAAGGAGATGGTCTTTTTGCGCACGGGCGTTCTGGTATGCAATCGGTGTTAGTCTAGTACGACCAACTCACGAGGTAATTTACGTCTGCATTCACGAACCACTGGACCGCAGCATAGAACTTGTTGTGATCGGTTGAGTCCCACTTGCGGTCGGCGTACTCTTCCAACTCGACCTCGACCTCGACCTCGTCCCACTGCGGAAATCCGTCGAGAAACATCACAGCATCCACGATCGTCTCGTGTTCACCAAACGATCGAGTATACTCGTAAAATACGGGTCCGCGTAACTGCAGGAATCGCCGGAACTCCTCCGGAACCACTGCTATTTGCGCCAAGTCAAACACCTTGGCGCCGTTCTTTCCGATAAAGTAGGGTCTCCCTGTCGCTTGGCAGACGCTCAAATTGCACGAAATACTCATGTCGAACCCCATCTTTCTATCATGTATTCATTGCTCAAAACATTGAAATCCGTTTTAGAGACCTGCGTCTAAAAATAATGTATATTTTTGTATAATAAATGAGTGCCGCCAAATCTGAAGCGCTTGCTGCGAAGGCCAAGGCAGACCGCTTAGCAGCGCAAAGACGTGCCATGGAAGCGCGACCAGCGGTGTTTGACCCCAGTGTGTTTGGTAGTCCTAAAATTTCAACGACAGTAAGTACTAGTAACCTTTCGGACTTAAAGGAGCGCGATGTCGGTTTGAAAAAACCTGGAGTTGGAGGTCGTCGTCGCCGCCGGAATACGAAACGCAACCGCAGGGGTCGCAAGACGCGCAAGAACCGCGTCTAATGCTGCTAACATCATCAGAGACCGCGGCGGCGGTTGCGGGTTGTTGATCGTCTGCGGCGGACGCTGCGGACGCTGCGGCGCTTCGTGGCGCGACGCCGCCTTTTACCCCCGAGGTTTCTCGCCATCACGTCGGCATCCATAAATTTCTGGAGATTTTCACCCGCCGCATCAAACGCACTCTGCGCCGCCTATATTCCCGAGTTGTTTCGCTTCGCATTCTCAAGTTCGGCAGCAGCGCGCCTGTATTGGTTGCTGGCGTTTTTTACAGCAGTTTTGACATCTTCTTTTTCCGAGGCAGATGCCATTAGTCTATCTATCTATAAATTTGCGGCGCGCGCTCACATGTCGCGCATCGCGCCCTCGGACGGGTGGGCGGGCGCGGACGCTGCCGCGAGAACCGTCGAGAGCGTCTCGCGCGCGGAGGCGGGGGCGTCCAGGATCGAGGTGTTTGCCGCACCTCCGCCGGCGTTCGCGAGGCGCTTGCGGGCGTTCTCCTCCTTCTGCGCCTTGATAGATGACTCGCGCTCCTCCGCGAAAAAAAGTTCGCGGTTCGCCTCGTTCTCCTTGTACTTGCGCATGATCTCGTTCAGCTGCGTGTTGGCGTACTCGACGTTCTCCATGAGGTGCTCCGAGGGTTCCCACGGCAACCAGCACCCCACGCGCCCGATCATGAGGTTGTCCTTCGGGTACTTGCGCTGCAGGACCTTGCACCACAACTGCGCCTCCTCGTACGACGGGAACGAGCGGCGCACCTTGACTCCGCGAATGTTGCACTGGAAGTTGTTCTCGCGGTCGTACATCTCCTGCAGTTCCTTCTCGTGCTTGAGCAGGAAGACCTGGTACTGCTCGGGCACGTCCGTCTTCTTGATGTCTTCGCGGTGCGTCTTCTCGAATTCGCGGAAGTCCTTCATGATGTCGTCGATGTTAATAGAGTACTTCTTGGAGAGGAACGCCACAAAGTGCTCGACGCCCTTCACCTTCCAGTCGTAGTCCATCCACTGAATGAACTTCTTGAAGTAGAAGTCGTTCTTCTGGGCGATGACTTTTTCGGGCGAGAGGAAGGACACGATGCAGTAGCGCTGGTTCGGCAACTCGGGGTCCTCGTCGAGGTAGTCCACGACGCCGTCCTCGTCGCGCGTCGGGAGAGTGACCTTCTTGTCGACTGCCGGTGCCGGTGCCGGTGCCGGTGCTGCTGGTGCTGTGTTCATTATCAATGATTGATCGGCGATTCTTAAAATACTAACGCGGCAACTGTTGCGGGTCGAAAAAATGTCCGCGGTAGATACAAACAAGCAATGTGGGGAATGGCACTTTACGCAGCAGTTCTTTTCTACGCCCTGACGCCGGGCGTCCTGGTCTCGCTCCCGCCGGGGGCGTCGCGCATGACGGTCAACCTCACGCACGCCGTCGTGTTCGGCGCGGTCTTTGTCCTCACGCACAAGATGGTGTGCAAGGCGCTCGGCGACCGCATGTAAAGTCGCGCTCTAAGACAATTAAATGCCGCAATTTAAAGATTTCATCGACACTGCGTTTATCGCAAGGTTCAATTGGAAGTGGGGATCGTTCTCCTTTCTTCCGATCGCATTCGGCGTCGCCATGGCGCTCGTTGACGTCGTGATGATGTTTGTTTCAAAGTTGGTCCACCTCGGGAAGATCCCTTACGCCGTCGGTCTGCCCCTCGCGATGGCGGCGTACACCGTGCAACCGTACTTGTTCATCAAGGGCATGAACTACGAGGGTATGGCGGTGATGAACCTCATCTGGAACCTTTCGAGCAACTTTATCATCACGCTCGCCGGAGTGTTTCTCTTCAAGGAATCCATCCGCGGTCTGCGCTGGTTGGCGATCTTGATGAGCGTGTTCTCGCTCGGACTGTTCGCGTACACGGGCGGCGAATAGTATTGAAAATTTATCCTCGGTTGAGTATAAACAAACGAAATGTCCGACAGTTCGTCTCAGAAGGCTCCCGCCCCGCCCGCGTTTGGCATCGACGTCGCCGACCTCGTCAAGCGCCTCATCAAGTACGCCCTGGAGGGTCTCGCGGTCGCCGTCGCGTGCTACCTGCTCCCGGGCAAGAAGTTGCAGGTCAACGAGATCGGGACCATCGCCCTGACGGCGCTCGCGGTCTTCGCTATCCTCGACATCTACGCCCCGAGCGTCGGGTCGTCCGCGCGCACGGGCGCCGGTTTCGGTATCGGCGCGAACCTCGTCGGGTTCCCGGCGCGCTTGTAGACGCTTCTTTATGCGGCGCGCTTGTAGACGCTTCTTTATGCGGCGCGCCTGTAAACACGACACCGTCCCCTTCCCGAATCCCCAGGCGCCCGCACGTGCCGCCTAGCATTTCTATAACTCTGTTCCCGCGACCGGGATAGGTCGTACACTCTTTCTCGCCTTCTGCACACGGAGGACAATTGCGATGAATCTTCGTAATTGTGCTCCCGTCCGAAAACAGCACGTCCAGCAGCACGATGCAGTTCTTCATGTGAAAGTTATGCTCCTTATCGTCTACGACAAACACCATCGCGTCGGCGCCGATATCCCCGAAGGTTTTTCCCATCATGCCCCGCGCAATCGCCCGCGGCGTGCGCACCGTCTTCGCCCGAAAGGTGTGATCGCCTATCGTTAGCATCCCGTTATCCATACTTGCGTTTTAACATCGCGGGCGTGCAAAAGTAATCAATGTTTTGCCACAAAGATCAGTGGTTCGTGCCGCCCGGCGAAACGCGACAACAGCAGCAGGTCGCGTGGGCGATGGTTGCGCACGGAAAGACGCAAAACGAAGCGTCGAAAGAATGGTACGCCAAAGAACGGAAAATTGCGTCTTTGTTGTATCCCCTCAAAGATAAACAGGCGGCAGAATGCTCATCGACTACCTCTGGAAAGCGCTCCACGCCTCGCTCATAACCTTCACCGTCCTCCTTGTGGCGTTCGTCCTCTTCTGGGCGCTGCGCGGGTTCCTGCCCGGCAGCGTGATTGTGGACGTACCGCCGCCGACGCGCCTTCGGGACGGATCGCCCACGCCAGGCGCGCCCTACGACGTAGACTTCAACTTTTACTACGTCAACTGGTGCCCCTTTAGCGTAGACGCGCTGCCCGCCGTCCGCAGTCTGAACACCATAGTGAAGGATGCAAAGTACGGTCTCGCGACCGTGCGCGTGAACTTCATAGACTGCGAGACCGAGCAGGAAAAGTGCCGCGTGGCGAACGTGGACGGGTACCCGTCGTACTCCCTCGTCGCGCCGCACAAGACCTTTAATTACGCCGGTCCGCCGAAGACCGCGACCTACGAGCAGTTCTTGGTGTCGGCGCTGGGACCCAAAAAGTCGGAGTCGTGAGTCCCTATAAATTCGCACATCGCCGCGCGCCCGCGGTCTATAGTCGCCGTCACGCGCTCCGTGTTGGACCACATGTCGAACGTGGGTGTTTCGTTGTCCACAATCAAACACGTGCGGTCAGGATAGCGTTTCTGTATGCCGTAGGACGCCCGGGTCGAGGGTCCCGACCAGATGACTTCAAAGTACGACTCGCTGGGAATGCTGCGCGTCGTCAGCAGGAAGAAGGTCTTCGGTCGATCGGCGACGGGAATGCACGTCGAGATGTCCGAGCACAGAATCGCGCCGTCCACGAACAACCTCCCTTGAACCTCGTGCGGTTCGAAGATGAGCGGCAGCGAAAAGGAGGCGCGGACGGCGTCCCACACGCGCATCGACCCGCCGAAGGTGACCGACTGCACGTTCAGAACGTCGGTGGCGATGATGTGCAGCGCGATGTGCGCGTCGCGGATGCGCAGCGCGTCGAAATCGAGTCCCTTCTTCGCAAAGTCGTGCCGCATCCTCTCGCGAATGACGCTCCCGTCGTCTAAACCTCTCGTAGATATGTACGCGTTGCTCAGTGCAGCAATTGAGGGTGGGGTCAGGGGCACGTCGACCCACTCCTTGAAGATCTCGGCGAGGTCCGCGGGCGTGAACCCGAACGCAATGTAGGTCGCGATGATGGCGCCGACGGAAATCCCGTAGACGCCGTCCTTGAACGTGTCGAGCAGCGAACATGACAATTCCATGAGGGCGCCCACTTGAAGAGCGCCACGCATGCCTCCGCCGTTGAGAGCGAGAATCATTGCCGTTCTTTTCTCCGAGTATGAAAATGCTTCGGGCGCGAGACCTGTGGAAGCAGACAGAAGACCTGCGCTCCGCAAACATGCAAGCGATGCGCCCCGTTTTAACAACTCTGTTCGCACAGGTCAAGACGCACGCCGCCACCAACCCCAACGCGCCCTACATGACGTTTGACGTGCCCTCGTTCGTGTTCGGGTACCCCCTGTACAACCACCGCGAGGCCATCGACTACATCAAGGAGACTTTGGAAGAGCAGGGGTTCACGGTCTGGGTCGCGTACAACGGCACCTTGCTGATCTCGTGGATGCGCGCCGCCAACGGAAAAGCGCGGCAAACGACGTCCTCCAAACCCGCCGGCAGTGCCGACTATAGACCCTTCGTGTACGACGAGTCCGCGATGGAGGCCACACTCAGCAGGTTGCGATAAATAGATGGATAAAATCCAGCATAACTACAAAGAATGCCCGAGTACATTTTCAAAAGATTGTTAGATAACGACGTCCATGAATTACGGATACAAATGTATGGGAAGGAGGGGGGACTCAAGGCAGTCTTATCTGCCGATGGACGTTCCTACACGTTTACGAACGCACAAGGACATAGCGCAAAGTATATTACCGACCCGATGGATGCGTTCAGAGTCGAATATACCCCCGACGACCCGACAAACGACCTTAAGGATGCCGATAAGCAGGACGCGATTTACCATGCGTTGACACTAGAAGTCGATCCGAATCAGAGCGAAGGCGGGCGCAGGCGGCGGGCGCGCCGCAAGACGGCAAGGGTGCAGAAGAAGCGCAGCAAGCGCAGCAAGCGCAGCAAGCAGAGCAGGCGCAGCAAGCGCAGACAAAATAGAAGGTATGTATAATAATGCCTTCGTACAAGTTTGCGAGACTCGCCCAAGACGACGCAGAGTACCTGCAGGGTCTTGAGTTAATGTCAGGTCTCGAGGGAGAGTTGAGCAGCAACGGACTTAAATACAATTTCAAAGACGGCGAGGGCAACTTCGCAACCTTCACTCTGGACCCGGAGACAAAAGAAATAACCGTAGAGTATGACCCAGAAGGCGACAACGAAATCTCCGAGCAAGAAGAAGCGATACGCGGCGTGTTGGAGGTTACCTCAACGGGCGGCGGTCGCCGGCGGAGGAAACAGCGCAAGACCGCGAAAAAGTCGCGTCGAGTTCGCCGACGCCGCCACACCGCGCGACGCGTGCGGTAGAAACCACTGAAAACGGACATGCTAGGGTATAGATATGTTCGGGAGCACAGCAAGCAGTATGCAGACGTGCGACCATCCCGAAATGTCGATCGTTGTGGAGGAGGGGCAGAACGTGTGCACGGACTGCGGAAGTATACTGGACCCAGTGATTTCCGAAGGCGCCGAATGGCGTTACTACGGCGCCGAAGATAGGAACGACGACCCCTCCCGCGTCGGTTTAGCGATCAGCAAACTGCTCCCCGACTCCTCCTACGGATCCATGGCGATGAACAAGAAGACGCCCTCCGTGCAGTTCCGCAGCATCCAGCGCTTATCTGCGTGGTCTTTGGCATCCCACTCCGAGCGCTCCTGGTTGAGCGCCATGGAACTCCTCAATCAGTACGCCTACCGCAACGGGTTCACCAAGGCGATTCTGCAGGAAGCGTGTGCCCTCCTCAAAGCGCAAGAGGATGCACTCAAATTGCGGGGCGAAACGAGACGGGCGCTGATGGGCGCGGTCTTCTTCGTCGCCTGCCGCCGCTTCGACTGCTCGCGCACCCACGAGGAAATTTCCGACATGTTCAAAGTTTCCACACGTTCGCTCTCCAAAGCGATCCAGCGCTTCGGGTTCGTTGCCGACGAGAATCCTCTCTTGAAGACGCAACTGTCGCTCGCCGAGCGCATGATGAACGGTATTTCGGTGAGCGAGGAACAGCGCGCCGACATTCTGGGGTCGATCCGGGGCGTCTTCAAGTCCCCCGACGAGGAACTTGAACACACTCCGAAAGTTATGGTTGCCGGACTCATTGCAAAAGTCCTGTCGCGCGGACTCGCGGGCGAAAAGGTCGCGCTACGCAACTTCATGAAGGACTTTTCAAAGCACTCGGGCGTTTCGGTCGTGAGTATCGGGAAGGTTGTTAGTACACAACTGTGAAATCAACATTCATATCTCCAGTTGAGGGAGGAGGTCCTAATTGAGTAATCACAAACCCGGTAGAAGTTTTACTCTTTGCATAGCAAAAAGATGTATAGGCTGCATTTCTCTGGCCAAGGGTTACAGCATAATTTGCATCCGAAAGAGAACTCGAGAAGGTTATAGTAATATCAGGAACACTAATGGAAGAGGTAAATCCTCTCGCAACATTAAACACCCCACTATCAAGTACACCGTACGCTACAATCTGTCCGAATCCGCGTTGGACAACTTCGTTTGTTACCGTATTGTATGCAAGGGATGGTAAACCGCTCAGAGTTGTTGTCGCGCTTCTGATCGGCAACATAAAAAGACCTACAGTATTCGTATAATTATTCGTTGCAGTTGTATCAATATCTGAAGAAAAAGGTGCTTGAGTTGAAGAGTTGTAATTACCACGTATTACAATAGATCCAGACGCCTGGTTAAGAATTCCCGCATATGCACCAATTGCGATAGCGCCAGTCCCTTGGGTGTTAGACCCCGCATTTCGCCCGATTGCGATAGAACTGTTATTTTGCTTAGTGTAACCCGCCTCACGCCCTATTGCTATACTTTCATATGCCTGAATATTCGACCCCGCGCCTGAACCAATTGCAACAGCGTAAATTGCTTGACTTAGATTTCCTGCATTTGAACCGATAGCAACCGCAGATGATTTTTGGTTAGTTTCACCTGCACGTGTTCCAATAGCAATAGATTGTGTTCCCTGAACGTTACACCCTGCAAAAAGTCCAACCGCAACCGCATTATATCCTTGAGAAGTTTCACCTGCTTGCGTTCCGATGGCGATCGAATTCCCGCCTTGCAATGTATAACCAGAACTTAAACCAATTGCGACAGACTGAGCGCCTTGACCGGCATTGCCTGCGTTGAATCCGATAGCGATCGAGTAATTACTTTGTGTTGTCTTTCCGGCATTGCTGCCGATAGCAATCTGACCGTTTGCAAAGTTCGGAATTATGTATCCTGCTGAGATTGTGACGTTGCCTATGCTGTTCGAAGTGTTCGACGCGTTGGATATGTTGCCGCTCACGCTCAACGTCTGCGCGGTCGCGGACAGCGTGACTCCGCCCGTACCGGAAAACACCAACCGACTGAGCGTCGTGATTCCGACTGTAATATTCGATGTGACGCGCATTGACCCCGATACATCTAGTTCATATTGAGGGTCTGTTCGCTGAATACCGACATAGGGAACATCACTGTTTCTCGAAACAAAGACTGCCGTTCGATTAAGGTCATCTGCCCCAAAATTAGTCCGGATTGATAACCCGTCTGCGACTGTGTCAAGTCCGACTCCTACGAAAGGAAGTCCATCTTTGTAGAAGGCAGCAAATCCAGTGGTACCGCCCGTACCTGCAATGTTTAGTCTGTAATCTTTTGCGGTTACATTTTGACCAACAATCGCAGTTGTTGTCAGAACTGTACCTGCCGAAATGGTACCTGCAGCGCTGATGCTCGTCACCACGATGTTGCTGTTTGAGAAGCGCACGCCGCCCACGTAACTCGTGCTGCCCGCGCTGAGCGTGTCGGTAAGCACCGTACCTGCCGAAATGGTACCTGCGGCGCTGATGCTCGTCACCACGATGTTGCTGTTTGAGAAGCGCACGCCGCCCACGTAACTCGTGCTGCCCGCGCTGAGCGTGGTTGCTGTAATGTTCCCACCGCTGAGCGTAACGCCGCCCACCTGCACGCCCGCGCCCGACGCCGTCACAATCTCGTTCGTGTTGGAACTGTACGCCAGCACGCTAAACGGTCCTTCGGTCGCCGCCGCCTTGCGAACCGGCGCCACGTAGAATCCGCTCAAAGTCGTAATCGTCCGTACGTTTGACAGTTGAATACCTGCAGACATATTGATGACATTCACAAAGTTATTCGTTCCAACCACGGTAAGTTGCGTGCCGTCGGCACTCGAAGCGACGCTCGTCCAGGGACCAGCTCCCAAAACGACGATGGGAACAGTGGTCCAATTCGATCCGCCGTCGGCAGAGGTGTAGAGTGTGTTGGAAGTAATTGCTGCCAACCTGTAACCATTAGACGACGATGCAACAGATAGAAATCCGCTCTCAGGAAGTCCATTGGCAACACCAAGTGCAGACCAATTTGAACCGCTATTCACGGATACGTAAATTTTCCCAGACCCCCGTCCTACCAACCTAGAACCGTCGGCAGAAGACGAAAGCGCAGGATGTCCCTCCCACCCAGTGTCAACCGGAATTCCAAACGTAGAGTTTAGAGTAACAATACCAAGATAGTCTCCCGAAGACGTGAATGTGTGCATAAAAAGATTTGTATCGCCACTTCCAAGATTCCCTGTAAGAACTCGAGTTCCGTCGGCAGAACACGCTACTGCGTAATTATTTCCAGGAGCACCGAGGTTGAACCATGTGTCTCCCGAATTAAACGAATAAGAAAACACGCCACTGTCTGCAACTGCGAAAACCGCAGTGCCGTCAGACGAACACGCAATAGATTCCCATGTTGTGGAGGGGATGCCCTTATCGTTAAAATTTCTCCAAATGTCTCCTCCATCAAGAGATCTATAAATATATCCAAAATAGTTGGTGACATATATGATTAATCCATTTGAAGAACATGCAATATATGGGTTTGTGACTCCCGTTAAAGTTGTAGACCACGTGAGACCCGAATTGGTTGATCTGTATACATTTGTACCCCCCGAAGCGTATAAACGAGTTCCGTTCGCAGACGAAGCAGCATACACCCAGTTTCTCTGAACATCTCTCGTGTTGATAGTGTTTATGCCCGAGACGATGCTGTTGGAAAGCGCCATGTTGCCGACAGTGGCGTTTCCGCTGATGTTTAGCGTGTTCGAATTTGCGAGGGACAGCGACACTCCGCCCGTACCGTAAAACACTATTTGACTGAGCGTGACGTTGCCCGACCCCACCGCAATTCCACCGATCGCATTCTGCGTTCCCGACAGATTCACGATATTGCCGCTAACGCTCAATGTATTTGCGTTTGCGAGCGAGATCGAGACGCCGCCCGTACCGTAAAACACTATTTGACTGAGCGTGACATTGCCCGACCCCACTGCAATCCCTCCGATCGCATTCTGCGTTCCCGACAGATTCACGATATTGCCGCTAACGCTCAATGTATTTGCGTTTGCGAGCGAGATCGAGACGCCGCCCGTACCGTAAAACACTATTTGACTGAGCGTGACATTGCCCGACCCCACTGCAATTCCTCCGATCGCGTTGGTCGTGCTCGACAGGTTCACGATATTGCCGCTAACGCTCAATGTATTTGCGTTTGCGAGCGAGATCGAGACGCCGCCCGTACCGTAGAACGTCAACTTACTCAGCGTGACGTTGCCCGACCCCACCGCAATTCCACCGATCGCATTCTGCGTTCCCGACAGATTCACGATATTGCCGCCGACGCTGAGCGTAGACCCTGCTGCTGATATCGAGACCGAATTGCCGTAAAAGTTAAGACTGCTGAGGGTGACGTTGCCGGATGTAGTTGGATTGACCAATTGATTTGGATCAATGGGACCTAATGTCACTCCGCCGATAAAGTTGTAAGAGTACGACGTATTGACTATGCCTCCGCTCATGCTCACATTTCCACTAATACTTGCAGTGATCCTGCCCCCGCTCATGTAACAACCGCCGACAGTGTTGCTGCTATTGTAATCGTTGGAGATGCCACCGCTTACATTGAGGGTGTTCGCGTCTCCGAGAGACAGCGTCACGCCGCCCGTACCGTAGAACACGATCTTGCTGAGCGTGACGTTGCCCGACCCAACTGCAATCCCGCCGATCGCGTTCTGCGTTCCCGACAAGTTGACTATGTTACCGCTCACGTTCAGGGTCTGCGCGGTCGCGCTCAGGGTTACTCCGCCACTCCCGTAGAACACGATCTTGCTGAGCGTGACGTTGCCCGACCCAACTGCAATCCCGCCGATCGCGTTCTCTGTCCCCGACAAGTTGACGATGTTGCCGCTGACATTCAGCGTCTGCGCGGTCGCGCTCAGGGTTACTCCGCCCGTGCCGTAGAACGTTAACTTGCTGAGCGTGACGTTGCCCGACCCAACTGCAATCCCGCCGATCGCGTTCTGTGTCCCCGACAGATTGACGATGTTGGCGCTCACGTTCAGCGTCTGCGAGTTGAGCGAATCAAGGGACAGCGTCACGCCGCCACTCCCGTAGAACACGAGGGCGCTGAGAGTCGCGAATCCACTTGAAAGACTGACCCCGCCCACACGCACTGCTGCTGCGGACGCGTTAACGACTTCGCTCGTCACGGTGTTGTACGCCAGGACAGCATATCCGGCGTTGTCGCTTGCGGCGCGAATCGGCGCGACGTAGAACCCACTTGCGTTCCGATAGTTTGAACCGCCCGCGGAATACAAGTCGGTTCCAGTAGAGTTCAGGATAATCGAATTGGAGATCTGATTGCTGTACCCCGCGCTGGCGCCGATCGCAATACTGAACACGCCCTGACTGAAGTTTGCCGCGTTGGTTCCGATGGCGATCGCGTTGCTGTTCTGGTTTGACCCGCCTGCGCTGGACCCGATGGCGATACTCTGCACACCCTGACTGAAGTTTGCCGCGTTGGTTCCTACGGCGATCGCGTTGCTGTTCTGGTTTGACCCGCCTGCGCTGGACCCGATGGCGATACTCTGCACACCCTGCGACACGTTTCCTGCGCCGCTTCCGAGCGCAACTGCGAACTGCCCCTGATAGTTGCAACCTGCCCCCGATCCGAGTGCGACGGCATATGCCGCTTGGTTACAATACCCGGCAGTCATTCCGACTGCGGTGGATCGAAATCCCTGCGATGTGTTTCCTGCGTTCACACCCACTGCAACTGCAGCCTGCGATTGGTCGTACTGACCCGCCCACACACCGATGGCAACGGCGTTACAGTTCTGATTGAACGTGCCGGCGCTCGACCCGATGGCAATTGAGTTCGCGCGCTGATTGAACGTGCCGGCGTTCGACCCGATTGCCACCTGCGCGCCCGGAAAGTTCGGGACGATGAAACTCGCGCTGAGCGTCACGCCTCCCAAAAAGTTCGAGGACGACGACAGGTTGTAGACGCCACCGCCCGTAATGACGAGCGAGCACAGATTGACAAACCCGTTCATGGACGTCATGAACGCCACCTGTCCCATCGATGGCGAAAACATGCCCGTGTAAAAGTCGTTGTAGAAACTCACGGCAGCGCCCTTCGCGTTGTTGACGGGGTTGTTTCCGTACGGAGTCGCAAGATTGGAAATCATGAATCCGGACATGTTGACGTTTGTGAGGGCGGGATACTTCGCCCAGTCCGAGACGGTAGTTGCGACGTACGGAACGCCGTTGATTGCGAACCCGTACGCAGTATTGCTGTTTCCAATGTTTACATCACCTTGTAGGTATGTGTTGAGTTGGGGTACGAACCCAACGTTGGAATCCCACAGGTACGTGGGCACAAAAATATTGGACAGCAGCGCCATGTCCCTTGCCGACGCATAACTCGCGTCGATCGTCGACATTATTTGTACACCCGACAATGATTTAACTGCTTTCTTCGCATATATATAACCATGTCCGCGCCGGCGTCCTTCACGCTCTTCCCGATCGATCCTCGCGAGCAGGGACTGTACGCGCTGTACAAGCAGAGCGTCGCCTCGTTCTGGACGCCCGAAGAAATTGATTTTTCAAAGGACGGCGCCGACTGGGACAAACTGACCACAAACGAACAGACATTCATCAAGCAAGTTTTGGCGTTCTTCGCGGGGTCGGATGGCATTGTGCAGGAAAACCTGGCGTCCCGCTTCCAGCGCGAGGTCAGCAGTCCCGTTCAAAAACTGTTCTATTCGTTCCAGAACGCAATCGAAGGAATCCACTCGGAGACTTATTCGCTCTTGATCGACAAGTACGTCCAGGACAAGGCGGAGCAGGCGAAATACTTTAACGCAATCGATACTATTCCGTGCATAAAGGAGAAGGCAGACTGGGCGCTGCGGTGGATTGACTCGGAAAAGACATTTTCGCACCGCCTCGTGGCGTTCGCGTGCGTCGAGGGCATCTTTTTTAGCGGCGCGTTCTGTGCGATTTATTGGTTGAAGAAGCGCGGTCTCATGCCCGGTCTCACGTTTTCGAACGAACTCATTTCGCGCGACGAGGGACTGCACACGCTCTTTGCGGTGGAAATGTACAAACTTCAGGCGAAACTCTCGCACGAAGAGGTGCACGCGATCGTGAAGGACGCTGTCGTAATTGAAAAGGAGTTTATCTGCAACTCGCTGCCGTGCTCGCTGATGGGCATGAATTCGGCGCTGATGTCGCAGTACATCGAGTTCGTGTCGGACCGCCTGGCGGTGCAACTGGGCGCGCCCAAGATTTACGGGGCGCAGAACCCCTTCGACTTCATGGAGATGATTTCGATGGAGGGCAAGGGCAACTTCTTCGAGCGGCGCATTTCCGACTACTCGAAGGCGGGCGTGGGCGCAAAGGCAGAAGATATGGTTATTCGCACGGATCTCGAGGATTTTTAGGTACAGTAAAGAGCGTTTAAAGTCCGGGTAAGTTCTGCTTCGAACTAATAATACTAGATGGTCGAGTTCATCCACGGAGTCGTCGCGCTTCTCGCCGGTCTCATTCTCGTTCTCACTGCGCTTGTTGGGTGGTTGTACCTCCAGCAGTCGCGGATGTCGCACGCGATTAACGCCCTCGCGGTCGCCGTGACCGCGCCCCCGCCCTCGTTCATGTACAGTAGTCAGATCCCGCCCGAGCAGGAGGAGCAGCAGCAGTTCGTAGACGACCTCGACGACCGCCTGTCGGTGCACGACCTCGACGCTTCTGCGGACGCTTTTGCGGACGCTTCTGCGGACGCTTCTGCGGACGCCGCGCCGTCGGAGCATCTCCTGGAGCAGGTTGAGGACGTCGCTGCTGCGCCCGCCCCCGCACCAGCGCCCGAAGCGTCGTCCAGTGCCGACGACGACGTCGCGGGCAAGACAGTCGCCCAACTGCGCGACATGCTTACGGCAAAGGGCATTCCTTTCAACAAGAGCGATAAAAAGAGCACGCTAGTTTCTCTCGTCCAAGTATCCGCGTAGATAACAAATGAAACTCGTGAGTTTCGACATTGGACTTCGAAACCTTGCTGTGTGCGTCATGGATGGCGCGAACCGCAAGGACTGTAAAATTCTGCACTGGGACGTGATTGACGTCATCGGCGAAAAGAACGGCGTGGACAAACCCACGTGCTTCAAGTGCAAAAAACCGGCGATGTGGGTACAGCAGGGTGGAAAGAGTTACGCGTGCTCGAAGCACTGCCCGAAGACTGCACAAACCACCAAAGCGTCGCTCACCAAAAAGTCGGCAGTCGAACTTTCGGAAATGGCGAAGGCGCAGGGCGTGTGCGGAGACGGGCGCAAGTACAAGAAACCCGAACTTGTTTCTGCCATCCACGCAAAATTGACGGCGGGCGGGTGGACAAAGTTCAAGGGGAACGCCGGAAAAGGTGCTGGTGATTCTGTGCTTTCGATGGACAAGGACATCGCTGCCGTTCTCGACCGGCGCGCGGACTGGTGGACGGGCGCAGATCTCGTCATTTTCGAAAACCAACCCAACCGCCGCATGTTTGCGGTCCAGGCGATGCTCCACATGTACTTTGCCTGCAAAGGATTCCGGACGCGCGGGGTCTCGGCGATCCATAAACTGGACAATATTGTGACGGCAGGAGACGACAGCACAACCTATCGTGGACGGAAAAAGACGGGCATCGCGCACTGTGAACTTTTGTGCCCGCCGGAGAATCTGGAGTTCTTTCGGAAGCACCGCAAGAAGGATGACTTGGCCGACGCGTGGTTGCAGGGTCTCTACATTTTGGAGCATTGAGTCGCGTTCCAATTTTGAGAAGAGGATGCGTGAAACTGATAATGAGTGAAGTACCGGGTGCAGACCTTCTTATGAACACGAGCATTATGTCTGGCGGAGGCGGCGGCGCAGGCAGCGGCGACACGAGCATGCCCGCCCTGGAGAGCGTGACCCTCGACTTTTCCGCGGACGACCTCCCCACCTTCGGTCCGAGCAGCAGCAGCAACTTTGCCCCCGCCGAGAAACCGCGCCTCGTGCCCTCTGCCGACGACGTCGGCGCCACGCGGTCGTGGGACGGCGTGGAGAACCTCAACGCAGAAGCGTACCTGAAACCCGTAAACGCGGGTCCGAAACTGTCGGACGACGCGATCGCCAAGCGCAAGTACGAGTTGCTGCGCAAGTTTGAGCGCCTGAACAAGATGGGCGTCCCGATCCGCAAGCGCTTCACGATGGACTCGCCGCTCGACGAGATGGAACTCGAACTCGAGTTTGTGCGCAAGGAGAAGGCGATGGACTCCACAATCAAGCAGTTCAGCGAATGGTTTATCACGGGCATGTCCGCGCTCGAGTGGGGGTCCAAGAATGTCAACATGATGAAGATGTTCGGACTGCAACTGGATGGTCTCTCGCAGTCCGCGCAGATGAATGTGGGGGATCTCGAGGAAGATTTCGAGGAGTTGTACGAGTTGTACGGCGACAAGATGCGGATGCACCCTCTCGTCCGCATCCCGATGCGCACGTGCTTCATGGTGTACATGGTTCACCTCACGAACCAGATGGCGATGAAGGCGCCCGTACCGAACATCGAGGAGATTCTGCGCACCAACCCGGATATTGCCCGCCAGATGGCGGCGCAAGCGATGCAGACCCAGACGCAGCAGTTCCGCGCGCAGCAGCAGCAGCAGCAGCAAGTCAGTGTCCCTACGTTCGCTGCTTCCGCCCCGCCGCCGCCTCCCGCAAACAACCCCCTCTCAGGTCTGATGTCGTTCTTGGGAGGGACGACGCAACCCCCGCCGCCGCAGCAGTCGAGCATCAAGTCGATCCCCGCGAGGGCGCCGGTCCGCGAGATGAAACCGCCAACCGGCATGGGCATTGGCGACATTCTCAAGAACATCCAGCGCGAAGAGAAGAAGATTACTTCGCCGCTCCCGGCGCCGCCACCCGCAATGCCGTCGTCGTCAAAAGGTCCTACGCTGAAATCCGCACTGCGCCGATCGGCAGGCAGCACGGACAGCAAAAAGTCTGGAAAGAATTCGGTCGTCATTAAACTCTAGACTGCGAAGAGGAAATCATGGTTTCGAGCGTTTGAATCCTGAATTGAAGTAGTGCAATTTGTTCCGATTGTTGCTTGACAATCGCATACACGTCCTGCACTGCTTTTATCGTCGGCGTAATCAGTTCTTCGTAGCGGACGCCGTGAAGACCGTTCATTCCGTTGCCCAGAGATATGTCGTGTAGTGTAATATTTTTACTGGGGTCGATGTTTATAGCGCGCGTCTCCGTCGGAATGTCAGAAATACGAACGTATATTGCCGAATCCAGCGAGAGATCTTCGAGAACAGATTTGACCTCTTGCGCGATAAGTCCTTGGTGCACTCGCACGCCTTCAGATTCAATGCTGAGGGGTTGACCTTCGGGGGATTCGAGCGAATAACTCTTGCGGTCCCTCCACTGAAACTGAACCGGGCGCAAGCGACGTATGAAATCAAGACCGAGCGCCGTGTCTGAAACATTTGTTTTCAGACGCATGTCCGACGCGGGAGGGGTATACGATATTTCATTTGTGGTTGGGTTGTACTGCAGTGTATATGTAGTGGACGCAAGACCTCTCACCGGGTTTACGTAAAAACCAGATGCATCTGAGTTTGTTACAGTGCCCGTAGCATTAAGAACTATCGAGTTAGAAATCTGAGGAGTGCCGGCCGAGGGAAAATTGGGATTTGGAATACCATTAAACCCCGCACCAAACCCGATTGCAATCGCGTTGTTTCCTTGGATGTAATATCCCGCCCACGCTCCTATGGCCACGCAATTGCTGCCTTGATTTGAGAACGCAGTTCGCGTTCCAATTGACACCGAGTTTGAACCCTGACTGAACCAAGATGCGTAATTACCTATCGCGACTGCAAACTCGCCTTGGACGTATCTGCCCGCAGAAGAACCGAACGCGACTGCACCCTGACCCTGTGTATTCGAACCTGCATAACCACCGATTGCTGTTGCGACAGATTTCTGATCCGTAAACCCCGCGTGGTCTCCGATCGCAATTGTACCGTCACCTTGTCTCTCTTCTCCGGCATTACCGCCGATTGCAAGGGCACCTATACCTTGACTGGTTTTTCCCGCCGCATTTCCTATTGCGGTTGCGTTAGATTTCTGGTCGTCGCGTCCTGCGTTGGTCCCGATAGCAAGTGTTAGTGCGCCTTGATTGTTGTACCCCGCGGCAGTTCCTAGAGCGAATGCGTTAACCCCTTGGTTGGTTCGACCCGCACCCCCGCCAATCGCAAATGCGCCTTGCCCTTGGGTGGTTAGACCTGCCTCGAACCCGATTGCAAGGCATCCAGCAGATTGATTCGTTTGTCCCGCCTGGACACCGATCGCCACACATCGAAAACTTTGACCGGTATATCCTGATCGATATCCGATTGCAACCGAGTCCCCTTGTTGATTTTGATACCCCGCTTCATAACCGACTGCGACCGATTTTCCTAAAAAATTTGTTCCGTCTGGACTATACCCTTGACTCAAAGAACCTGCGTATCCGCCTATCGCCACGCAGTTGATTTGTTGGTTTGAACTACCCGCCTGTGCACCGACCGCCACAGATAAGGAACCTTGTCCAATTTTTCCGGCGTTTGAACCAATAAGTATGTTTGCACCTCCGGCGACCCACGACGATGTTCCGTTCCAATATATGTAGTCTCCGAAGTTTATTCCGCTAGGGACTCCAGCACCTGTCGCGCCTGTCGCGCCTTGCGTCCCTGCGCCCGTCGCGCCCGACATTCCGTCCACACCCGTCGCGCCTGACATTCCGTCCACACCGGTTGCGCCCGACATTCCGTCCACACCCGTCGCGCCCGACATTCCGTCCACACCCGTCGCGCCCGACATTCCGTCCACACCCGTCCCGCCCGACATTCCGTCCACACCCGTCCCGCC